>Ga0302114_10001152_pt1 | contig 17745 bp, 17 predicted proteins | sample AG5_Surface_MG_FD_203107 | JGI IMG/M metagenome (GOLD analysis project Ga0302114, IMG submission 203107) | Marine microbial communities from Western Arctic Ocean, Canada - AG5_Surface | ecosystem: Environmental > Aquatic > Marine > Oceanic | place: Canada: Western Arctic Ocean | collected...
TCGTTCTTTTCCTCCGCTCGCGCCAGTTTCTTTTTTAACTTATCGGGGATTGGAATTTTCGATAACCGGTGCGCCATCTCGCTCACCAAACGGCTTTCCAAACTCCGAATGTTCTCGTGTAACGTGTGTTTCAGGTTATCCTCGTTTTCGATGCGCTGTTTCCGTTCCCGTTCCACTTCCTGCACCACGTCCAACCGGCGCGCGGTTTCGCCCTGAACTTTCGTCAACACGGATTTCAACTTCTCCCCCTGTTCCCACTCGAACCGCTTTTGTTTTTCCCGGCCAGTCACTACCTCTTCGAACAACCCAGTAAGCATCTCACTGTCCTCCATCTCCTCCACCCTCTTAGGCTTGCGTAACATGCAAATCACCGAAACCGTTAGGCTCACTAAAAACGGCGCCAGCCAAATAAGCGAGTCGAACATAGCGGCGTTCGGGTTGTTTGCTTTTTTCCAGGTCAAGGACTCAGGAAAACCGGCGCCTCCTTTCGGGTACCAGCACGGCCACTCCGTGCCTTTTACGTACTTCTTTTGGTACGCCGTGATGCTTTCTTGTGAAGTTGCGACTAAGCCGTCGGCCCCCAGGTTACCTAATCTAAACGCGCGCTGATTTTCGCCGTAGATGCACAAATTTTCACAATCGTACGCCACCGCATTCGTTTGGTCACAAACGCTGTCCGTGGGGAACACGAACTCCACGGATACACACCCCGTGGTGTTGCTCACGCCTTTCACAAGGCAGAACTGCTGCGTCCACTGCGGCCGCGCCCGGTACGCGAAGTACGAAGGCAACGTCCACAACCCCGCGACTAACAAAAGCGCTCCTAAACTGAACAACACGAAAAGATGCGACGCCCGCGTGTTCGCGACCCAGCTCCCGAACGTTCGCTCCCATACCGTTTTAAGCCGCCTCCTGCGTCTTGACCCGGCCTCACCGGAGGAACGGTACTTGCCCCCAGAAACACGTCCTCCGTCACCAGGAGCCGCGGCACGACGGCCAACCCCCCGGTCCCCACCCGCCCTCCCGTCCGCCGCGCGCCCATCTGCCGCTCGCCCATCCTCGTCCGCGGCGTGCGCTCTCCCATCCCCGGGGTCGTGCCTGTCCAAGCCTCGTCTGTTTCCGGAAGCCTCGCCTCTGCCGCGCTCGCGAGCACCGCCGCGCTCGTCCGCGCGGGGCGGCGGCATAGCGCTAAGGCCAATGCGCTTTGCATTGCTTGCTCAGCGTCAACGGCAACGCCCCGCCGAGACGTTTTCATTTTTCGACGAAATTTGGCGAGTGCTCTTCTGAGAGTCTCCCTCATTATCTTTCGCCCCATGCGTCGCGTGCTCGCGCTCGCGTTGGCGCTTGTTGCGTGCGTCGCCTCTGGCGGCGCGTCCTTTGGACACGTCGTGGAGCTCACGGACGCGAACTTCGACGGTGAGGTCGGGAAAGGACCGACCCTGGTGGTGGTGTCCGCGGACTGGTGCACGTACGTCATCCATCGTTTCTTTTGCCAAATCCTATACCGTCTTTTTGCAAATCTCGCAGTGTCCCGTGGTGTTGTCATTAGATACCTCCGTGATCTGACCCACCCCCCCCACAAACCACAGGCACTGCAAAGCCCTCGCGCCTACTTGGCAGACGTTGGCGACAACGCTTGCCGGTGAAACCGTGGTGGCCCGGGTGAACGGTCCGAAACACAAGGCTCTTTTGAAACGTCTCGGGGTCACGGCGTACCCGACGATTTTGTACCTGAGGGACGGTTCCATGCGGGAGTACGCGGGGGGAAAGCGAACGGTGGACGCCTTGGTGGCGTTCACACGAGGTGGGTGGAGGGACACGACACCGGTGCCTTGGTACGCCGCGCCTAATGGCTTGGTGGGAAAAATCACCGGTGCTTTATTCCGCGTTCCAGCCGCGGCGGAGACGATTTACAAAAACATAAGAAAGCAACACAACCTCAGCGACGTCACGATTCTTTTCATAGCCCTGTCGGTGCCTGTCGCGGCGGGGGTCTTAGCGGTGGCGGCGGCGGACGTTTATGTCACGCGCACGGCGATGCACGCGGGGGCGATGCGGAGACAGCGGGAAGCCTCCTCCTTCGGGGGGGGGGGACCGCAACACGGCCACGCGCACCGCGATTGAGTTCGTGATTGATTTTCGGCAGACGATGTACTGTCTGACTGATATGTAGCAGTGAGTCGTCAGACCAAAGGTAGCAGCGTAACGAGAGACACAACCCTTGGAAGAGAGTAGTCGATATATAATCTTGTTCTGTACATGCATACACCTCTACCGTTACCTGTCCTTCTTCGTCAGCCTCGCGACGTACACCCACACTGAGCACACGAACGTGCATCCGTAGGGTTCCACGTGCGTCGCCACCGCGAACTCGACGTCTTTTCTTGAAGTTTCGGCGACCCGCGTGCGCTCCACCAAGTCGCGAATCGCCGCCGCGTCCGTGAACGTGGTGTTCAGCGGGTACCCCACGATGTCGTACCCTTCCAACAAGTCGTGCAGGGTACCGTGGTGCAGCTCGGCTAGGGAGACCCGCGCGGAGGGCGGGCCGTTCGGAACGGGCACGCCACCGGAGGCTTCCTCCGGGGACATCAACGCGTGCGACTCCAACTCCAACAAAAGCTCCTTCAGCGCCCGGCTCGCTCTGCGGTTAAACGGCGTGTGCTGTCGCTGCCTCGTTTTGACAATCGCGTCCATGGCTTCCCTTTCCACCGCGGCGGCGAGTCGCTCGTAGAACCCGGGTTCGAAGGATGTGTATTGCACCCTTCGTTGCCGCGTGGGAAGCGCGCGCGGCGGTAACGTGCTTTGTGAGAAAAACGGCCGCCAGGCGGTGTAGTCGGTCAAATCCCAACGCATGTCGTGCGGCTTCGCGCCCAGCCCCACGTTGGCCCAGATGTTCGTGTGGTTAAACACAACCGCGACCTCACCCATCAACGCGCCAGCCGCGGCGTCGTACGCGGAGAACATGGTACCGGCCATGGGGTCCCAAATTAAAGAGCCATCAAGAAGGGGGGTGTATATCGGCGGCGACCCGGGGGTCTGTCCCGGCCGGCGGCCCTGACCGCCCGGCGTGAACACCATGGCGGCGTCTGAATCCGCGGCGGACACGCCTAGGATGATGTACGCCTCCACCCCAAGGCTTAGCAAGAAACCAAGCAACAAAAGCGCGTGCTCTTCGCTATCGCCGGCGCACATATCCAGAAACTCGGCAGTTGTGGTCCATATATCCACCCCGGGAGGGAGGTTAAACGCGTCCATGTCGCTGACGTGCGGCACGAGGTGCGTGAACCGCAGGAGCTGTCGTAGCGTCGCTTCGTCCGCGGTGGCGCCTTCGAAGCCGGGGGGCAGGGTAGTCGGTGAACAATAACGCGACAGGTGCACCGAACGACCCATCGCGTCCGTGGCGATCGCCCGAAACGGTCGGTGCTTGCAGTGCCTCCCCACGGACCTCGCGTCTTTTTCCCAGTTCTGCGCGTGGCGCTTCAGCGCCTCTTCCTCCCCGGGCCCGGCGTCCCGCGCCACCGGCTCCGGTTTCGCGAGCGCGGGGTTGAACTGAATGTACACGCTCAGCGCCGGCCGCGCTTGTATGGAAACACCTCGCCCGCCTTGCTTGCCGGTGTCGTACCCCAGCATCACGGGCGGTAACTCGATTGGCAGCAGGCCTTCTAGTTTTCCCCCGTCCGCCTTGTACAGCGCGGCGACCGGTATGTCGATGGAACCGAGGTACTGTTTCGACGTCACGACGTCGCCGTCGCTGGCTTGCGTGCCGTACTGCCTGTCTCCCCCATACTGTCCCCTACCCAGTTCCGGGCTCTCCGGCCGCTCATCAAACACCGTGATCCTCACCACGTCCCCGCACCCCTGCAGCGCGGCGGCGGAAAAGTCCCCGCCCGGCGCCCGGAACGGCAGCGCTGAGATAAATAAAAAGAAAGTGTCAGTCTTGTATTGGCAAACAGTCGGAGGGATTTGGGAAATGCAACACGTACCTATTGATTCTTGCCAGCTCGGGGACGAGCCGTTTGCCAGGCGCGTGCGCTTGGTGCTACCCTGGAACGAAACCTCCACGAACACGCTGAGCTCGGTGGTCTCGGACACGGGCGCGGGCTGGCCGTACCCGCCGTTCCTTCCGAAGCCCTGGCCTCGGCCGCCGCCCCTTCCAGCTCCGTTGTCACCGCTCCGCGCCGCCCTTTGCGGAAGGTTAAACGCCTTCTGTACGTTCACCACGAGTTCGCACCGATCGGGGTGCGACTCCGCGACCGCGGTTTTGCGCCGCACCGGCCGCAGTTTCCGTACCGGCTGGAACCACTCGAACATCCCGGATAGGTCGAAGGTAACGTCAGGTAAAGGCGAGTCTTTCACCACGTCGTCCGTGTGCACCGGGCCCTGCCCCGCCTTGGCGCCCGCTTTGGAAACCCGCTTGCCTTTCTGGACGTTCAGCTTCACTTTGTTCAGGAACTCGGCGATTCTGCTCGCGCGCTCGTCCGCCTCCGCTAAACCGGGAAGCTGCGACGAAAGCAACGCGGTTTCCCGCCGGTCACCGTCGGTTTGGTCGAGCAGGTGATCCGGTATGTCGTTGTCAAAAAGAGGAACGCCCCCGCCGGGTAACGAGCCTTTCGGGCGCTCGCCTTTTGCGCGCAGTTTCAGCAACTGCTGTCGCTTGGTGGCTTTCACGCTGTAGCCCAACATGGTTTCGTCGTTCAGGTTCAAACGAAACCCGCCCCCCCCGGTGGACCGCACCGCGTCCCGGGTAGCCAGGGTTTCAAGCAAAGCGGCGTCATCCGGGTTCAGCGGATCCAGGGTGGCGCGAAGATGTGCGGCACCGGAGGCCCGGAGCAAAGAGTGCGTCGCGTCCGCCGGCGGCGCGTCAGGGCCCCGCGCGCCGGACCGCCCGAAAACACCAAATGCGGCGTCCGCGTAGCCAACCTTCGCCGCCGCCGCCGCTCTGCGCGCCGCGGTGCTCGGCGGCGGTGGCGGCGCCAGGGAGGCGTTCCGGAACGCCTCGACGTCGTTTCCAGGCTGCCCGAACTTTGCTTGGTCCTCGCAAGGCACCCAGCCGCACTGCGCGAAAACGCTCCCGCTAGTGTACTGCTGGGTCGAGCCGGTTTGCATGGTGGCGTGTCCCGCGTGTGTTCCGCTCGTCGCCGCGGAGTCCCCTACTCGTATTTGCGCGATGAGTGCCATCCCGTTTTGTTCCCAATGCGGCGTCCACGGAGTCTCCGCGCTGAACTGGTACTGTTGCGGGGCGTGGTCTTGTTGTGGGTCCCCTTGGTTCGCACCAGGGACCACCACGGGCACGCCCGCGACGAAAGAGTCCATCACGATTCCCTTTTCGAAAAGCAACAACCGCGCGCTATCGGGCCATCTCGTCATGGTCAACAAAAACGCGTGCTGCACTTCCATGGAGAAGCTGCCAGACCCCCCCCCGCGAAGGGAGGTGGGCGGTGAGTTCCCGGGCACGACCTGGCCGTTGATCTCGAGGGAAACGAAAAATCGCGCGCTCGCCGACTTTTGGCGCCGAACAAGTTCCCACTTCGGCACGGTCGGGCCTTCGTCCGGCGCGCCGCCCGCGGTGAGCACCGGGTCCACGGAACCGTGTTCGTCCTGTTGTTGCATGAAAAATGTCAGTCCCGTGTTGGGCGATGTATGGACAAACAGTCACCAGCTGAGAGATGAACCAGTGTGTGTCGGATTTGGGAAAGCCCCGTCCGGCCGTACCTGGTACACCACCAGCTTCACGGAAGTGGACCGCGCGCCAACCACGGCGCGCACGCGGTCAATCGCGGTTTGCAAATCCATCATGTGTTTCACGGCGCCTTGTTTCCGCTCGCGCTCGTCTGATTGTCAACAAGAAAAAGGTCAGTCTTGAGTGTACTGCATGGGCAAACAGTGCACTTGTGCTGTATGTAGGATACTTCCTTTTAACGACTAGTGTAGTCAGAGAGGGGCATCAAACAGTGCCTGGATTTGGGAAAGGCCCATACGTACCCGCGGCCAGCCCGGACGCCTCAACAGACTCTTCGCTAAGCGCGTTCATGCGCTGCGCCGGCGACGCACCTCCCAGCCAAAGCGCGGTGCCGTTGTCAATCTCCAGCTGTAGCGCTTTGGCTCGTGCCGTTGCGGCTTTGGCTTTGGTGTCGTACAGCACATCCAGACCGCCAGTTTCACGGCGCTTAAACCCACGGAACGTTTCTTCGAGTTGCGCGGCTAAGGAATCCTCGCGTCCCATAAGCGGGTGCGCGCTGAACTCCAGGCGCCCGACCCGGACCTCCAAACGGCTGCTTCGTGGCTCGCCCCCGCCCCCGCCCCCAGACGCAATCCGCACCAGCTCTGTGGCGTCCGCGTGGTAGTACTGACTTCCAGGTTTCAGCTGCAGGTACGGCGAATCCGGGTCGAACCACCGCGCCGGTCGGGCGCGGTCCGAGCCAGGGGGCACGGGATCGGGTAAACATCGCAACCCGCCGTCGTGAGGGTCGAACCACTCGTCCGGGTTGTTTTCCTGCGCCGCGCGTTGCTTCCGCCGGTGGGTGTTATCCCCCCTCGCTTTCGGCCGTTGCCGGACGAGCAACCCGTCGTCCTCCGCCTGCCGTCCCACCGTCCGCGCGTTGATGTCCTGCAGCGCCTGCGATGTTAGCGGGCCGAGCATCAAAGCCTGCACCGCGGTGTCGTCGGGCGCCTCCGTGGGTTGCCACGTTCGCGTCACGAAGTCGCCCCTAGGGCCCAGCGCCATCATCCCGATGGGGTCGTTTTGTTGGACTGGGGTCGGGTCCTGCGCCTGCACCTGCGCCAACGGCGGCGGAGCTCGGTACCCGCCGTACGCGGGAGGCGTGCCCGGCCCAGTCGACGGAACCGCAACGGCTCCTCCAACGTTTCCGGTCCCGGGATCGTCCCCGGCCGTGGGTACGGAGAACGCCAGGGGCGCGCCATTCCCCGGCGACGCCACCGCGGACCGCGGTGAGGGGAACCCAACGCCGTAGCCGCTCATCGGGTAGCGACGTGCACGGAGGTCTGGGGACGCACGACGCGAACGGTCCAAGGAATCTGCCAGAATGGCGAAACAACGCCTTGTCGAAACGGAAAAGTCGAGAGGCGAAAAAAGGCGATGCAAAGAAGAGGTCGTTGTGCAGTGTGTATTTAGTCTTGAGAAAAAACCGAGCTAATTATTCAGACTAAGAAGCTGTGCATCAGAGGAGCAATCCAACGAGTTTGCGAGACGAGAAACCATTTACCGTCTCATGCGCGCTCTCCTCGTCTCGCTTTCGATTCGTCTTGGATCGCTACTCCAAAATGATGATGAGAGCACATTTTCTCGGTCAATCTTTCGTGTCCAATCCGTACGACCACATCCTCTGCCGATCAAAAAATCAATCTTGAAACCTCTCCAAAGACGCTTGCCAGCCTCTCCAAATTTGTCACATCCCTCTGTCTGGCGGGCTACCTAAAATCCCGGGAAAATCACAGCTTTACGACTACTTGGATCAGAAAAAGGCGTTTCTAGAAACAATAGCGAGATTTTTTTGAGCCACGACGTCTTGGGGAGCTGGGGAGCTGGATCGCACACGAGACACCAGGTAACCTTGATAAACATTCTTCTTCATTATTGAAAATTGCGAAACCTCTTTTTCTTTTTGGGGTACTTCTTTTGATACAGGACTAACGGCGAGCTTGATACAGGACCCCCGCGTGACGTGCGCATGCACGACCGACGCGAGCGCGGCGAACTTCACAGGCGGCGCGGCGCGTTCTTGTTTCTTGTATGTAGTCACAGGCGGAGGAGGCGCGCGGGCCCTCCACTCGACGCCGGACGTGTCAAACAACAAACGCGCGCGCGCGGGGATGACTAAGGCTAGGATGGCATCACGTCGGGTGTCGAGACGGCGCATTGGGTGGCGTCAGAAAGCCACCTTCCAACGCACGGCTCCTCTCGGACACGTGAGTGATGCCATCGTGGGTACGACGACCGCGGCGTGTATTTATGAATGTAACTCACGCCGTGACCATCGCAGCCTTTTCTTCACCCGACCCGGGTGTGGGCGACGCGACAGGCGCCGCGCGCGCCGCGGTCGGGCGGAACAGCGCCCCCTCCGACGCGACGCGCGGGAACATTCGCGGCGCCGTTTCAAAATTTTGCGAAATCGGCGTCACGAGCGGTCCTCCCATCATCGTCGGCGGGAACGTGACTTGCGCCCCGGTGGGCGCCATCGGCTGACCGTGCATGTGCGCGAACGGGCTCGACCCCGGTGGCCGCCGCTGCGCCGCCACTTGCGCCGCACTCATTTGCGACAGAAACGCGTGGTACGTCGCCATCCAGTTCGTGGGGGGAGGGAAGCTCCCCATCTGTCCCATCGCGCCCATCGCACCCATCTGCGCCATCATCGCCGCGAAGCCGTTCACCTGCACCTGCGTCGCCTGCGTTTGCGACACGTTCGCGTGCGTCTCAAGTTCACTCGCGGAGTTGGCGCGAGGGTCGGGCGCGCTCCGTGGACCGAGACCCGGAAAAGCGTGCGCGGAGGAAAGGTACCCGCCGCCCGCCGCGGCGGGCGAGCTCGCCATGGAAAGCGCCGCGATCGTCGCGGCAGCCGCTTCGCCTGCGATGCCGATGCCAGACGTGGTGGCGTGCGTGGCGTCCCGCCCGGAGTGGGACGCGGAGGTCGCCGAGTGGACGGATCCGGGAGTTAACAAACCACCAAGAGGCGGGCGCGCGCCGTGCGAGCTGAACTCGGCGGGGGGCGCCATCCCCGTGGGGTTGTGCCCGCCGAGGTGCGTCGCGAACGCTATGGAGAGGCCGCCGATGTTGATGTTGGCCGGCATGGAAGGGCCTGCAAGCGGCTGCACGCCGTGCACCCGGTGCGCCTTCTGTTGGTCACCCTCAAGCGGGGCTTCGTTCACGATGTCGAACAAACTCGACCGGCGCTTGCGTTTGTTCATGTTATTTTGCCGGATGAAGTACTTCTGCGCGTGGCTCGCGACTTGCGTGGGGGTGCGCGACTGCACGAAGTGCCGGGAGATGCCTCTCCAGTCACCCTGTTTGATGAGAGGGGAGAGGTGGGAGTTAGGTCAGCTTCGGGTGCGGAAGCATGGAGGTGGCGTCGCTCGACGGCGAAAAAAAAATCGGAAAAAAGAAGCAAATCCAGTGTCTGCAGACACATTATTCTGCGCGGCTGTGTAAACAATGGAAGCTGCCAAAAAGAAATGGAAACCAAGGAACGAGACGCTGGCAGCGCCTGTCGGTGCCACCTGGTCGTCGTGGTGCAACGAAGCGACGGGGTGACCGACTGGCGTCGTGTGCGAGTTGTATCGGTTCGTGTTTTTCATCGGGACGGGTTGTCCGGGGTCGGGGGTTGCGGGTCGAACCGCGCTTCACGTGAAAGCCACGCCCAAAGCGCGCGTGGCGGCACCACGCGCGCGCGCGGGAAAACGGCAGGGCGCCGTGATGTGGGATTCTGTGGGAAAAAGGTGTTTCCTCGGGAAAAACGCGCGCGTACCTTGCCGAGCTTCTGCAAGCCTAGGAGGAACAGTCGGTGTTCATCTTCGGTCCATGGGACGCCTGGGTTGTGGGAAGGGTTGTGGGTGGTCAGTGGTGTGTTTCGGGGTGAAACACTGGTCGCACGGTCGCGCGCTGGCGCGTTCCGCACGCGCGTGGCTCGTCAACTCTGAAATGGGCGCGAAAAAAAAGCACGCACCCTTCTTGCGTTCGCGCGTGGGCGCCGCCGCGGAATCGGACATGTGGCCATTCTCCGTGACAGAGGGGAGCACATCCAGGGTTTCCGCCTTCATCATCTCCTCCGCGGACTGCGTTTTGCGCATACCCTCGGTCGCAGCGCCGACGAGCGCCTCGAGGCCGGACGCCATGGTTGGGCGGGAAAGCGTTGGATTCGCCGCTTTCGATTGGTTGGCGTGGTGCCGGGAACCGCGCTGCGCGTGGGCGTCGCGGGTGCGTTAACGAGTAACGGGGACCTGGGACGCGCGACTGGAGTGTCGACGGTCAGGTACTGGTAAATCCAAACGACGCGCGATACGCGTGCGTGTGGTTGTGGCCAGTACGGGGCTAACGCACAGGGTCTTACTCAAAAACAACGACGTCGTCTGTGTTTAATGTTTATTGTTGCCTTGGTTTTATCCGGTAAAATAATCCGGATAAAGTTAAAGTGCGCGTGGCTTAAACATCACCAATCAAACCCTTCGCTTTTGTCTGAAAACAATGGACGTGGCCAATTTTAAGCTTTTAAGCAGTCAGTCAGAAGGGCACCCCACCCCCTATGAGTATGACTGCTGCAACGAATCGTCGGGAATTTGGCGGGGGATTTGCTTTTTTGCACCCAATCCTTTGGCACGTGGACTTGATATTTATGTTGAACGATCAACAGAGAGACAGACCTACGTGGACTGGACTGCTCTGCAGAGATTATGACGACGCATTCTGCGAGCCTTGTTTGTTTACCTGTGGTTGCCGTGGCTCGCTTTCAGCTTGCTTTCAAATCATGACAAGTCTTTGGGTACCTTTCAGTTGAAGCGTGGTTTCTCGTCTCGCCACTCCTTGGACTCTTTGCCCTTCTGCCTTCTCTTCACACACGGTTCCAGACCAGAGGCTACAATCACCTCTGTCCAGACAGCTTCCGGAACTTCTTCCGAACACTTCCAACGCACGCACGCGAATGCCTGCAACGCTTTTGGTTTCGGCGGCTGTCAAGTCGCGTTTCCCGACACGTCTCGGACGACGCGTCATCACACCCCACGCACACCACCGCACGCGCGTTTCCGTCACCGCCGCGATGGCCACCACACCCACCGACCCCGCGTTCACCCTGTGCTACTTCGACGTCATGGCCCTGGGTTTGCCGTGCGGCATGGTCGCCGCGCATTCCGGTTTACAATGGAAAGGCAAAGATCCGGAGACGTGGGACTGGCAGGCGGTGAAGGCGGCGGGCGAGGCGCCCTTCAATCAGCTCCCGCTGTTGTTCCGGCCGGACAAGCGCACGGTGGCGCACAGCACGTCCATCGTGCACGTCATCGGCAAGATGGCGGCTGACGCGAACACGGCGGTTGGGTACGACGGCAGTGCCAACGAAGACGATTTCGTCGTCTCGCAAATGATCACGAACGAAGCGTCTGATATCTACGCCGCGCTTCAGAAAGGCCAGCCCACTATGTACGTCGCGCACGGCACGGCGGGCAAAACGGATGCGTTACACGCTGAGTTGTGGGGGTCGGAGGGGCGGATCTCGTTACAGAAACACTTCGCTTGTTTGGAAAAACTAGTCGACGGCGACAAGTTCACGTCCACGCAAACCGCGGGGGAGATGTTTCTGTGGGGGGTTTTGCACCAAGTTTTCCTGGTGGACCAGGCGCCGTTTCAAAACGCGCCGCAGTTGAAGTCGTTTTACGACCGCGTTCTGGAAATGCCCGCCACGAAACAAATGCTGGACGGCACCTCACCCATGGGCGCCATGTTGCAGTACTTCGTCAACGGGCCGATGCAGGAAGGGAAGTGAGTGACCGAGGGTAAGTCGGTAAGAGACACATGGATCTGATTAGAAACAGAGGGTAAGTCGGTAAGAGACACATGGATGTGATTAGAAGCAGATATCTGTAATGAGGGTAAGTTGGTAAGAGACACTTTGATGTGATTAGAAACAGAGATCTAGCGAGTGCAGTTTATTAGCACTCGAAAGAACCTATCAAAACCAAGGAAATTTTCTTCCAGGGGAACAGGTTCCTGGTTTTGCCCCTAACATCCCTACCGAAAGTCGTACCCAGCAGAACCAGGAACCTGTACCCCTGGAAAAAAGTTTCCTCCAAAACCAACTCTTCTTTCCCCTCCTATACCTCTATTTTCCCTCTCTCCACGCGTCGTTGAGCTCCTGCGCTATGCATCGCACACGTCGTGCGATGGCGTTGGCGTGCGTTTCGTTGGGTTCGGTTGTGTGTGGTTCCATTCCTTGTGTATTACCACCCAACGCGTCGCCGCTACACGCGAAACCGTGCTTCGCTTGAAACTTGTCGGGATGCCACCTTAAAGTGAGTTTTCGAAACGCGCGCTTTCTGCACGTCGCGTTTGAGTGGTTCGGATTTTCAAGTTTCTCAAGAAGCGCCACCACTTTAATCGCATCAGCCCACGAACAAGGAGGCCAGGGAACATCCTGGAAACGTATTCCAGGGTCGTCGTCGGTTTGGTCGGTCTGTTTTTCAAAGGCGTCGTCACCATCGATCGACAATTTATTTTTCAAATTTTGTTTCAAAAACAAAGTGCGTTCTGCGAAAACCACCCACGCGGCGTCGTGCGCGCGCCACTTTTCCATCGCCATTTCGTGTGTATGTTTGTCGCCATCCATGGCAGCCCATTCGTCTCTTGACGTGTACACAGAGTGTAACGTATCAGCCGCGCCCGCCGCGGCTCGTTCCCTTTGTTGTGCGGTGATGTCATCCGCCCAAAGCGCCGAGTCGTCTCGTTCCAAACGCAAACGAAGCAGATGATTAGACCTGTCCATCGCGTCCCGAGTTTCCCGCGCCATGCGTATCGCCTGCAACACGTGCATCTCACGTGCGGCACCTGCAGAGCGCTCGCGCTCGTAACGCCACCGCGAAACCCTCGCCCTGTGCGCCTGTTCTTCCATGTCAACATCGCTCTCGTCGCTGTCCGATGACTCGCCGTGGGAAACGTCGCATCCCAGATCTCGCAGAAGCGGGTTGTGACGTGCCTCGGCGTCGTCGTCGCACATCGCAACAAAACCGTGGTCGTATCGCGGTCCGGCGGGGGATACTCGATCCACAAATGCGCAGAAAACACTCGTGCCGGCGCGGGGGCGTGCGCGCGCTGGAGTCTCGGTCACGATGCGCGAGAAACGCTCGGAGCGCGAAACCGTCGTCTCCCACCTCTACCCGGCCTCAGGTGTTTGTTTTTTTTCCGCGGATTTGGTGAACCGACTTCACTAAGAAAAATGGAGGGTTCGCGCGCGTGTGCGCGCCACATACGACGACGCACGTGGGCTCCCGGCGCCGCCCAGGACACATCATGTCGGCAGGGGTCCAGTCTTGAAGTTTCGAACCCGTGCGCGCTCGTAGCGATTGTTAACAAGCGATGCGGCGGTGTTTTCATGGGGTGTCCTATTCGGATGGAAACGTATGCGGAGCCTGGGTGCCGGGTTCTATTCGGATAAGGCGTTTTGCAAAAACGTGCGGTTCGGCGCGCGTTCGCACGTCACGGGGACGCCGCATGCGCCAAAACTCCCGGATTCGAACTGGAAACAGTAGCATGTGACCGCATGGGAGCATGTACGATGCGCGTTGCCGCCGCGCGGTAGATGTCGCTCGCCACCGGCGCGCGCCCTTCTGGCGGATGGGCCACTTTGCAAATCCGCGGAAAAAAAATGAATTTTACTGGTAGCCCACGAAGCTTCAGAAACGAGATCTGCTCATCATACCCCGGCGCACTGGCCATGAGGCGTGCGGAGGCCCTCGAGGTTCTGTCCGTGCCAAATGACGCGGATGCGGCCACGGTGAGAACGGCGTTCCGAGGCATGGCTTTGAAACACCACCCAGGTGCGTTCAACGCTTCGTGAAGCGTTCGGTTTTCGTCGCGACTTTCCAGCGGACGACGACATCTAATTCAAAGTCACAAAACGGTGAGGTAACCACCCTCGGGTGAGCAATCTGACCGCCTCCCCAACCTCACAGACAAGAACCCCGGCGACGAGGGAGCCAGAGCGAGGTTCCAACGCGTCGTGGCCGCCTACGAACTTTTGATCGAACAATGCGCGAACGAGCCCGGCGCGAACGAGCCCGGCGAGGACGAGGAGAAGAAATACGACCCCTTCCGTGGCACAGCGGAGGACTCCCCCTGGACCACGTATCAAAAAATCGCCATGAGCCCCCGGCCCCGGGTGCCCGGGAGGGTCCACGCTGGGAGGAATTCTTTGCTCAATACCACGCGGGTTATCATCCTCAATACCACAGGTACTCGGCGAAACGCGAGAAGGAACTTGCCGAGAGACGAGAAGCACGGAGTAAACAGTTCGACGAGACGCGGGCGGCGGACTTGGAGAGAGACGCGAAGACCGCGGAGACGCGGAAGAGACGCGTCGAGGTGGCGGCGGAGCGTGCGGAGGAGTCTTGGTGGCGATATTTCGCCGAACGCTTCGCCGAGGAAGTTCCGCCGCGACTCGAGATGGTGAGTCAGTTCGCGCACGGCATGACTTTGAATCTGCGCAAAAACAAACACCGAGCTTTGAATGCGACTCGGGGGGACAAAAGTCCCGGCATTCACCATTGGGTGCGTTTGGAGGTTGAGTACAAACCAGAACGAGACGGGCGGTTTCGGGACACCGAAGGGAACGACGACACGTCTCGTCGTGAAGTTTTTGTCAGCCAAACCACCGTCGTGATTTCTGGGTTGGCCTCGGGGACGCGCTACCGCTTTCGGATGCGTTTGGGATGCGTGGAATCGTCCAGCGATGACTTCTCGGTCGTGACATGGGGGGCGTACAGCGCGGAATCTGTGCACGCCACACGCCGCGAAACGGTCGTCGAGAAAGACGCGACCGCGCGTGGTCCTGGAAACAACGCGAACGAGACAAAACAGTCGGCACATTCTCAACCCGTTCCCGTGTCGTCGCGCGAAACCGTGCTCGCCGCGCTCGCCGCGGCTGAAGAAGCAGAAAGAGTCGCCGCGGAGTTGAAGGCGGAGAAGAAACGATTGGAGCGACTCGCCGCGATGACCGAGGAGGAACGCGCGGCGGCGGCGTCGAAGGTACGCGCGGACGCTGCGGCGAAGGTGGATACAAAACGAGCGGCTGCGGCGGCGAGGGCGGTACAGAAAAAGGCGGCAAAGAAACAAAACAAGGCGGAGCGTGAGAGGGAAGAAATGGAGCGCAATACTGAGCGCGAACGAGAACACGCGGAGATTTTGGCGTGGCAAATGCAGATCTTCGTGAAGACGTTGACTGGCAAGACCATCACCCTGGAGGTTGAGTCTTCGGACACCATCGACAACGTGAAGGCGAAGATCCAGGACAGGGAAGGCTTACCCCCCGCCACCAGCGTCTCATCTTCGTGGGCAGGCAGCTCGAAGACGTCCGCACGTTGGCGGACTACAACATCCAGATGGAATCCACGCTCGACCTGGTGCTTTCCCTCCGCGGTGGTTCTTCGCCGCGCACAAAACAGATCTTCGTGAAGACTCCGACTGGCAAGACCATCACCCTGGAGGTTGAGTCTTCGGACACCATCGCCAACGTGAAGGCGAATATTCAGGACAAGGAAGGCATCCCCCCCGACCAGCAGCGTATCTTATTCACGGGCATTATTCTCGAAGACGGCCGCACAATGGCGGACTACGACATCCGGATGGAATCCACGCTCCACCTGGTGCTTCGTTGCGTTGGTCCTTCAAACGAGAAAAACCAGTCGGCACCTTCCCGTCCCGTTCCCACGTCGTCGCGTGAACAAGGAGCGGCAGAGAGTGAGCGCGAAGTACGGGAGCGCATGGCCGAGAGGGAAAAGGCGGAACGCGTCGCGGAGGCCGAGCGACTCGCCGCGAAGAAACGATTTGAAGCTGCGATGGCGGCGAATGAGGCGGCGTTGGAGAAGAAACGATTGGCGCGGGAACAAGCGGCGGAGCGTGAGCGCGAAGAAAGGGAGCGCGCGGCCGAGAGGGAAAAGGCGGAACGCGTCGCGGAGGCCGAGCGACTCGCCGCGATTCTCGAAAAGGAAGAGAATTTGGCCGCCGCCGCCGCCGCCGCTGAAAAAGCAGAGCGAGTCGCGGCTGCCGCGAATGTGGAGTGGGCTGCGGCGACGGCGGAGTGGTTACGAGCGGCTGCGGCGGCGAGGGAAGCGCGAGAGCGAGTGATCAAGCTCGAGGGTAACGCGTAGTATAGCAAGGCGGCGGGAACGACGGATTCGAACGCTTGAAGTAGAAGACGATAGTAGGGATTCGAACGCTTGACGTAGAAGACGATAGTAGGGATTCGATCAGCGATAGTACAAGACGATAGTAGACAGCAGACAAGTAGATAGTAGATAGCAACCACTGTCATCACAACGTCGTGCCTCCAAACGCGTGTTCCAGCGCGAGCGGCGGTTTCATCCCGGACAGCCAGTCGCTGGCGTGCGTGGGTAGCAGCCCCATGGCGTTGAGCTTGTACAGCGCCAGCGCGAGGCCGGCGGCTTGCACGGCGCAAAACGCGAGCCGCGGACCGGTCACGTCCGTGTTCGCATCCCCGAACCGTTCGAACGTCTTGCCGCTGCGCATGATCGCTTTCACCGGGTTGAAAATCCCACCACCGACCATCATCACGCTGAATATCTGCACGCCGTTGCCTGAGTGTGAAAAGCAAAGTGTCAGTCTTTCGGGCCATGTGTATTACGTAATTACGGGCGGACAATGGGCAAACAGGGAGGGAGGCTTTGGAGTCGGGAAACGCCCTTACCGCTCATGTACATCATGAACCCCATCATGCCGATTTGAGACACTTGCGACATGGCGAACGCGTACGCCTTTTGCTGCCGCACCGCGGGGGTCAGGGAAAGCGCGTGCTTGTCTTTCGGGGTCATGGCCGCCGTTTTCGTGTCGTCGTTACCACCTTTGTCTTTGTTGTCTTTGTGGGCACCCCCTTTCCCACCTTTGGGGTTGGTTTTGGACCCCACACCGTCTTTGGACCCCGACCCCTCCACAACGTCGTTTCCCTCGATCTCCCGGAGCGACGCGAACCCCGGGGGGTTCGAGGGGACCGAACCGCCTTTTGGCGGGGCGTACGCCACCGTCCACTTCGAGTCCATCGGGGAAGGTGGAGCACGCGCGCCGGTACGAGGGAGCACGCGCGGGTCACGTCGAACACGCGACGCGCGAAGGGGACTGATTGGAAGGCAGGCGCGAGCGACCTGATTGGAAAAACCGTGGACTGGCGGAAAAGGCAAAAAACAACGTGAGCGAAAAAAAAAGCATCTCGTGTTCCTTGTTCTAATGTCTTTCCCTCTATGTGTAGCTAGCTACCTCTCCTCACCACTTTTCGAAAGGCGCGCCCGGGCTTTTCGGCGCCTTCGCCGCGACCTTTTCCAGCTCCAAAATTTCGCCCTCACTCAGCCTCCACCCCAAACACCCGACCACGCTTTCGGCTTGCGATTTATTTTTCGCCCCCGGAATCGGCACCGTGTTTTTCGCCATGCAGTAGTTCACCGCGACTTGCGCCGGGGTTTTCCCGTGCACGTCGCCAACCTCTTTAAGGATTTGAACCAACGGCGCGATGTCCCGCAGCCGGGTCTCGGTGAATATCCCGCTCCTAGGGCCTTTTACTGTTGTCCCAACGGAATACTTACCAGTCAGCAAACCTTGCGCCATCGGCGAGTACGCCACGGGGGTCACGCCGTTTTCAAAACACGCCTCAAGAATCCCGGTATCAAGCTCCGGTTCCCGGTAAAGCAGGGAGTATTGAACCTGGTTCGACGCGAACGGGACGCCTCTTTGCTTGAACTTCGTGGCGGCGGTTTTTATCCGCTCCGCGTTGAAATTAGACACACCCACCGCGTCGCAAAGACCTTGCTCGAAACACAAACACAGGCCCTCCAAAAACGCGTCGTTGTTTCGGTCGGCGCCGAAGCCGAAGGCGGGCCAGTGCTGCATGTAGAGGGGGATTTTTTTCTCACCCAGCCTTTGCAACGAAGCCCTTAACGCCTTAGGCACCTCCTCCGTGGTCCACCGCGTGGGAAGGGGGGCGAACTTCGTGGCGAGCAGTGGTTTCGTCAACGCGCCGGCCGCGA
>Ga0302114_10001157_pt1 | contig 17652 bp, 32 predicted proteins | sample AG5_Surface_MG_FD_203107 | JGI IMG/M metagenome (GOLD analysis project Ga0302114, IMG submission 203107) | Marine microbial communities from Western Arctic Ocean, Canada - AG5_Surface | ecosystem: Environmental > Aquatic > Marine > Oceanic | place: Canada: Western Arctic Ocean | collected...
CATAATGCACCAATAGATGATCCTGAACACCCTAAAACAGCAGTTCGTACAGGATTGAATATGTTAACAGCAGTGGAGAAATTTAATGAAAAAATCACATCACAAGGAAGACCACCAATTGGAATGGGGGCCGGCATTAATACAGGACTTGGCTATCTTGGAGAGATGGGTAGCACCGCAAGACATTCTTACGATGTACTCGGAGACGCAGTCAGTACCGCCGCAAGAATCGAAAGCAAATGTAAAGAATACGGATGTTTGCTCTTAGTAGGTGATACTACGTATCAGCAAACTAAAGACGACTTCTTTTACTTAAAGGTAGATGAACTACAGGTAAAAGGTAAGAGTGTTGGTATTACTATATGGACTGTGCTTAACAGTATGAATAACAATTCAGATCGCAAGAGTCAGAAAATACACCAAGACATGCACAAAGCATACAGAGCTCAAAAGTTTGATGAAGCAATATGGATCTGTGAAAAACTAATGAGACACTTTGGTGGCAAGATGGAAGGCTATTACAAGATGTGGATTGAACGTTGTGAGTTCCAAAAAACACAAGACCTACCTAAAGACTGGAATGGTATAATGATTGCTACTTCGAAGTAGACTTTTTATCTTTATCTCTACGTTCTTTTGCTTGATGCTCAAGAACCATATTTAATTTTTGATTTAATCTAATCATATCGTTATCTAACATACGAACACGATCAATTAATCCTATCAGAGTACTATTGGCTTGACCAAGTACCGGTTTAATTTCTGTTGTGACCCATTTCCATACGTAGAACACAAAGTAGCTCATACCCATTGCCGCAACAATGGGGAAGCCAAAGTCTTTAATTACAGTCGCTAACTCTGATGTCATCCTATCCTTGTATTCCTGTGGGTACATACCCACTAAAGTCTGGAGACCCTACAACAAATCCCCAAATGAATCCAATTGCAACTCCTACTACTAAACCAATAAGAACTGATCTAATCATGTCGCTATCATACCAGATACCTTGGTTTGCTAACCAAGCGTCTGTTGTTTTATGTCCTGTGGTGTTTCTATTAAAATTCTTCAACTTCTTCCTCCAATGTATCCGCCAATAACACCAATAAGTCCTGTAACTGACATCTTCATCAATGTAATTATACTGTCATCAACTGGTCTATTTTCTTGTAGTGCTACATAGTAGTCACCTATAATGATAATACCTAATAAGAGTAATACCCCTGATGTAATCAATAGTATTACTATATCTTTAAAATTTTTAATCACGTCTTGCGTCCTCCTTACCTTCGTTTGCCGCTAATCTATCTACGTTAGGTTTTACACCTAATGCATAACTCAACAAGGTATCTATCTTAACAAGATCGTTGTTCATAGTTTGTACTCGGTTGTCGAGCGATTGAATTATGTTCTTCAATCCCATTACGGAACCGGTTACTGATGCCAATATAAATTTTAGTGTAGTGAAAACAAAAAAGCCTGCCGCTATTGCCCCTGCGATAGGAAATCCAACTTCACCCACAAATGATAAAAAATCCACTTGTGCCCTCCTGTTGTTGTTATGCAAGTATTTATCGGCTAAATATGATTATGGAACCGTTAATCCTGTTGCTTATTAAGCACTCAATTATTGATTTAGGACTTCAACCGTTATCTTATCCACAAGGAAAAGGTAAAGCCAATTACTTTGGTTACATGGGTCATTTAGGGCATTATGTACCACACGGTGTTGGTACTGTTGTTGTACTACTATTCTTTGTAGACCCGTATACGGCGCTCTTAGGCGGTTTAATCGACTGGTTTTTGCACTGGAATATCGACTTTACTAAAACAACAATCCGTAATAAAAAGGGTTGGACTAATAAAGATCGACAGTTTTGGTTGTTAAATGCATTGGATCAAATCCTACACTATCTAACATATTTCTTAATTATACTTTGGTTAGTATAAGAGGCCCCGAAGGGCCTCTAATATCTTAAATTAGAACTTGTATCTAATTGATCCTAAGATTTGATCAGTTTGGGCGTAGTCAACTCCTGTATAAGTTGACGTACCTGCTTTGTCGTGGAAATAAAGACCTATTTCTAAACCGTCCTGTTTGTCAGCACGTTTAGTGACATCACGATTTGTTACTACGTTGTAAACAACACCATAGTAATTACCATCATATCCTAAGTCATCATTCTCAGTTCTGTGTGCAGTAAGATACACTGACTCATTTACAAAATACATTGCACCTACGTCAATTCTGTTATCACTTGCAAGACCTGTGTCTTTGTCGTCCCACACTTCAGCACCCCAAGTCATAGGGACACCAAATCTAAATAGTGAGCCACCAATGGAGTAACCTTCTTGCATTGTGTCTACAGTATAGTTTGCACTGCCGTCTGCTTTTGTATCAATCATCATGTACGATACATCAGCATAACCCATTAGGCTTACTGTTGCACTTGCATAAGTTGATTGTTCGTTAGCATCATAACCTAACACAAAACCATATGGCTGTTCTTTCTTAAGTCTATATGTATCAAAGTCAAACTCTGAATCACGTTCAAACCCACCAAATGTAATAACTGTTTTATTGTTATGATCTAATCTACTACTTGTTTCAGTAATAATAATTGGAGCACCAATTTTTGCAGTTTTTGCAAAGCCTAAACGTTGTGCGTCTGTTTCACCTAAATAGATTGTTGCAAAGTCATTACCAAGACCAATTTGTTTTTCAACCATGGTATTGTCTTTTGTAGCGTCTAAAGCATAGTCACTATCATAAGTCATACTTGCACCAGCATAATCGATGTTTAAATCGTTGTCTGGTAACTCTACATCAAATCCAACTTGTAATTCTGAACGGGCTTCCCAGCCGCTGTCGAATGTTTTGTCGTTGTAGTATCCTTCAATCTCACCTGATATAAACATACCATTTGGTAAGTTGGGAATACTGCTCTCAAGATCTGAAACTCTCTGTTCCAGTGTCTTGTCTTCTGCCAATACTTGTGTGGTCGCTAAACCAACAAGAAAGGCTAAACTAAAGATTAGTTTGTTCATTTTTTTATTTTTCCTTATCTATATTGCAATAAAAAAGACACTATGACAGTGTCTTCGTAGTAGTTATGCACTCTTTTGTTGCATAATTTTAAAAGTGGATTTAACTATTGGGGTTTTTTGATATTAGTTAACGCTGAAAATAGTGGACCTTTGTTAACTATGTTACGGAAGTATACAGAGCCATTTGCTTTTTCTTCGCCTTTGGCTCTTATTTCAACAAACATTTTGTTAGTTGTTGCATCGTTGATTCTTAATGTGGGTTCGGAGGTTCCTGCCATTCTTGCTACAAGATTAAGACCTTCATCTTGGTATTCATCTAACTTACGAACATCGAGAATGTATGTTCCATTTTTTGTTCCTGTGAATTGTTTTAGTACAACGTCTTCTTCATCTCGACGCATCCAATATTTTAGTGCCATAATAAGTTTCTTAATAAATGAATTTTCTGCTTTATCAGTAGTAAGTTCCTTATTAATTTCTTCTACGGCTTGTGTATATGCATGTCGGTATGCTTCAAAGGCTTTACCGCTATTCCATAAATTTACAAATTCTTTCTTAGAATTTTCAATGTTGATTAATTGCACACGACCATGTACACCAAACAACTCTTTATTAATAACATCAAATCGTCCTTCTGCAGGTAACTTAACTGAGCCTCCACCTACTTGGTGAATCTGTCTTGTTGATCCTGCTTTAATACTGTAGCCTTTGTATTTGCGTTCGGTTTCATTGTCAAAGTTAATATCAGTTTTAGTTTCAGTTTCTCCACTTACTCCGTCTCCAATAACACTTACACTATCAAACTTACCATTCTTTTCATACATGTCAGCATACTTACCCGACTCCTCGTTTGCATCATCGATAATGTTCTGTGCGATAGTTGCAATCTTTTTGTAGGGTGCAATTATATTTAATTGTTTGAATGCGTTCCATGTTTCTTGTTTTAAACTAACAGTTACACGGAATTCATCTGCTATAGCACCTGATGCTTCTTTTGCTTTTAAAATAAGTGTTTTGCCGTTATCTAATCTTTTGACAATAGGGTATAAATTTGCAAGTTCAATACGTTTACTTGGACGAGTAATTAATCTTACAAATGCCGCAGTAGCATGAATGCCTTCTGCAACCTCTCCAGCATTGAAATTAATAGTGTCATCGTCATCTGCTTTTCCAGCGCCAATGCCTTTAATTTGTGGTGATTTAAAAATGTGCTTGACAATGATCTGATCAACTTCTTTACCATTTTGATCTTGACCTTTACCTGCAAGGGCATCTTCCATGCTTTGTACTTGTTGGCCTGCTGTAGGCGTAAACATATAAGCACCAGTCGCTCCCATTGGAAATTGACTATTTTGTTTTAGTAATTGATTGATTGCTTCAAGGTACGCAGGTTGGGAGTTCTTTGATCCTACTCCTACACTACTTTCTTTTAACTCGATGAATCTCATAACATAACTATTTATGCTAATTTAGGGAATAGCATATCAGTGCAAAACTTGTCTACATCTGCTTCGTCTAATCCCAAAGACTTCATTACGTTTGGTGTGTGGGGGTTTTGTTGCTGGTTATGACAGTAATAATCTTGTGCGCCTGATACCAATGCACTATCTCCTTCGCCTTTTGTAATACCTACTTCATCGAAGTATGCACGTAGATTGCTTAATGCAATACGTATAATTTCATCTGCTTCTTCGTCTGTCTTTACGTTGCCTGCGGCAAGCATTTTATCTGTAAAGATGTTAGTTGCCCATTCTGGTAACTTGCGTTGCTTCTCCGGAACAAAGTGTTCTACACTTTCTCGGTAGCCATCAATCATAGGGTGATTAATATCACTGCTTGGTGAAAAGTCATGGAAGGCTCCTGTTATCTTATTCTTACCTGCGATAACATCAAAGCCGTATATGGGTGCTGGATTGTCTAACGTAGGAAAAATACATACATGCATCATCCACAGGCCTTTTGAAGCACGAGCATCTACAACGTCGATGTGTGCTCTGCGTACATTATCATTTGCCCATACTCTATTGATCCATCCGCCATCAGGGCGATTAAAATAGTCCAGTCCAGGTTCTTGAATCTCTGTAGCCTGTTCGTCAAATATAGATATAACTTCGTCTTTACAGTCAATTAGTTTGTCCCAAAGCATTATGTTACCTTCCAGATATTCTGCGTGTGGTCTTTTCCAACCATTCAACTTTTTTCTGTAAGTCGATTATTTGTTCTTGTAGTAATTTAATTTGTTCTGTTACTTCTAATTCTTTTTGTGCATTGGCTTGTGCCATAAATTCAGGTACTTCACTTAACTTCATGTTGCATCTCTTTAAATAAATCTGTTGCGAATTGAAAACAAATTCTTGCTTCAGGAGCCATGTCATCATTTAGACGCTCTCTAATTGCAGTCTTAAGTTCGTCTGGTTGTGTAAAATCAAACATAGTTCCTTTGCCAGGAATCTTTTTACGTATCATTTGTCCACCACTCAAATCACCCATGTGTCTTGTATAAATGTGTGCCATTAACTTTTGTTTATCATCTCTAATACTCATGATATGGTCTGCATACATTTTACTACTTGGTGCAAGTTTTGGTGGGTTTTCTAAATCATTCCATAGTTCAGTGTAGTCGTCAAGTATCTTACTTGCTCGTCTAATATCTGGTAAGTCATCTAACACACCTTCTGCCATTGCAATGGTTTCTAATAAGTTATAATTTACGTATTGGTTATATAAAAAAGTTGCATATACCTTAGGGTCAATCTTGCCACTCATTAATATTTTTACAAAACTTTGGCGTTCAGCATCTCTATGATGCTCGTGTGTTAATTCTTTTAGACTCATTTAATCCTTCTCTATTCTAACTTGTAATGGAAATCCTGCATTACGACTTAAGGTCGTTGCCTCAATACTTTTCTGCTCAGCAAGTTCAAAACTATATATACCGCACACTGCACTTCCATCGCTATGAATCTTCATCGTTAAGTCTCTTGCAATTTCTGGTGTGTGTTTGAAAATAGATGTTAGGATCTCTATTACAAAATCCATAGGTGTATGGTCATCATTAAGTAATATAACTTTATATCGTTCAGGAGTTGCAATTACCTGTTCAATCTTTTCGTCAATGTCTACTGCTGTACTCATAGTGTCTCCTTAACTATTTATTATGAGTGTTTGCAGTCGACCGTTAAAGCCGACTGCAAATACTTGTTTACTTAACTGTGATTGAACGTGCCTTTTTAGCCTCTGGAACAATACGTTCCATTGCTATTTTAAGTAGTCCATCTTTCAACTCAGCGCCGTTAACTACAACATCTTCAGCGATTGAAAAAGACTTACTAAACTGTCTTTTACTAATGCCTTGGTGTTGTACACCTGCTCTCTGTGTTTCGTTAGCATCGTGTACAGATTTTACTGTTACAACACCATCTTCGTATTGTACATCAATATCGTCTTTACCGAATCCTGCAAGAGCCAATTCAATATCGTAGGTGTAATCACCTGTTCTTACAATATTGTATGGTGGGTAGTTAGTAGTTGGAGTGTCAAAGAAGTTATCTTCGAACATCCTTTCGAATCTGTCAAATACAGGATCGAATCCTACTGTTAAGGGTCTTAGTTGATTAAAAATTGATAGAGATTTGTTTGTCATTTGCTTTCCTCCTATTGTTAAGCGAGTTATATAATGTAAGACCTATCAAGCATCTTACACAATTATTTATCATTGTAATTACAATTATACGCAATTTTGACAGAAAAATCAAGTGCTTTGTTTACCGTTTTTTGCTATATCTATCATGCGTTCTACTAAACTGCCAAAGCCAATTTGTCGTTGCATAGTTAGTAAGTTTTTAATACCTAATCCTTCAAAATTTTCTAATGTTAATTGTGCTACTGCACTTCTGTGTTCACCATTTAACAAGTCTACTAATACCTTAGCAGTACCTTTTGTAATCCAACTATCTGCATCGTGTTTGTATGACATGATGTCGTCTTTGTTCGTATGTCCTACTACCCACAAATTACTTGCACAACCTCTAATTTTGTTTTCGTTTACTTTTTCGCTGTCACTTAAAGGTGTAACATTTTTTGCTATGTCTATAAGATAGTGTAGTCTATCATGTCCTTCTAATGTAGCCATTTCTTCGCCACGTTCTTTAATCTTGTCTAAGATCATATTTCGTTGTATTCAATTGTTGATGTATCTCTATACACGATTGGATTGTGTTCATAGAAGTATTGGTCGTATATTGTAGGCACACCTATGAGTATGTTTAGAATTATTAAAATCACATAAAGTTTATTAAAAAATCTCTGTGTGTTCTCATCTATTTTTGGATCTATGATCATACATTGTATTGATTAAACACTTGATTAACTTGTTGTGTACATCTTACAAATGTTGTACACTTAGGCATATCTTTAATACGTTTTGCTCCAATGTAAGTACATGTAGATCGTAAACCACCAAGTATTTCTGTTAGTGTACGTTCTGCTTCTCCTTTATAAGGAATAGAAACAAGTTTGCCTTCAGCACCTCGGTACCCATCTTTACGTGTACCATGTGTTGCCATTGCCGCATCTGAGCTCATACCGTAGAACTCAACAAAACTCTGTTCAGCAAAGTGTGGAACATAAGTTCCGTTGTCTAACTTGTGAGCACCACCTGTTGCTGTGTGTTTTGTAATAATGTTGCCGCCACCTTCTTTGTGTCCTGCTAACATACCGCCAAGCATAACAAAGTGAGCACCTGCTCCAAAGGCTTTTGATACATCTCCTGGATACACACAACCGCCATCAGCAATAATGTGTCCACCAATACCGTTAGCCGCATCAGCACATTCTATAATGCCTGATAGTTGCGGAACACCAACACCGGTCATTAGTCGTGTAGTACATACTGATCCTGGACCAATACCACACTTAACAATGTCAGCACCTTTGATAATAAGTTCTTCAGTCATCTCTGCTGATATAACATTACCAGCAATAATAGTTTTGTCTGGGTATTCATCTCTAACCCTTGCAATAAAGTCTGCATAGTTTTCGTGATAAGCATTCGCAACATCAATAGTAATAAATTTGATGTCTGGATACATTTCTAATACTGCTTTCATAGTAGCATAGTCTTGAGCATCTTTATCCCAAATAACTCCTGTACCTGTACAAACACTTAGGTACTTCATCTTAACACCCTGGCTCTGTTCTTTCCAGTCATCAACAGAGTAATGCTTTCGCATCACAGTAATCATTTTGTGTTCTTGCAGTACCTTCGCCATCTCAAATGTACCAACACCGTCCATGTTACTTGACATGATCGGTACTCCAGTCCATTCATTACCATGATGAAACTTGAACGTTCGAGTCAAGTCAACATCACGTCTACTTTCTAATTTAGACCTTTTAGGCTTAAACAGTACGTCTTTGTAATCTAACTTAACATCTTGTTCGATTCTCATTGTGTAATTGCTCCATAATTAAATGATAGGCTAACCCTATCAAGGTTGTGTTTATTAATCTTAACTGCGTGTGATTGCCAACCCGGAAATACAATAATATCTCTTTCTTGTGGTTGTATAGTAAGTCTTGTTCCCACTGTAGGATTATAGTTTGCATCTGTTGGTACATAATAGTCTGCATCATCATCACGTACAAATTCAATGCCGCCACTGTCAGTGTCTGGTACTTTCAAATATAAGTTTCCTACAAGCAAAGCATTTCTGTGCTTGTGTAAATTATTGTATGCTCCAGTTGGATTTATATTCAACCAGTAGTTAAGTAAACTTACCATAGGTAGCCCTAATTCTTTTGCAATGTTGTTTACCATATTATCAAGATATTCTTGTAACTTCAATCCTTGTGGAAGAGGAAACATAAAACTCATTTCTTCTTTGGTTTCAAATGTTTGAAATCCATTACACTCATTTAGTTTACCTAATGCATATTTCTCGTATGCTAATTCTGTAAGCCAAGATGTATCTATACTATCAGGTAATGTGTTCTGCCACATTGGTGTTTCAAATAAACTTACTTTTTTCATTCTGGTAACTCTGGCATCCTTGGCTGTCCTGGACCATAATTAAAACTAATACTGTAACGTTCGCTTTTACTCATGTTACTGTTTACACTATGCTTTAACCAACTTGGAAATAATAATAGCAAGTTGTCTTTAGGTGCATAACTACCTTTTTGACTTGTAAAGTGATTATATCTATCAAGAGGTGGAATAAAATGAATTGCACTATCTTCTCTATGGAATTCAATATTACCCATCTTGTCCGGGTCAATAACATTTGTATATACTACACCACTAATCAAACTTCCTTGATGATCATGTAGCATGTTATGATCTTTGTAACCATTAATATTAAACCACATGTTGTTTAAGTTTAGTTGCGGAAAGCCTGCTTGTTTAACTGCAATGCCAACTGCTTCATCTAACTGTGTTTTAAACTTTTTTAGTTCCCATGGAGTACTTTGCTCTCGAAACTCTGGCCATTCAACTGAACGACTTTGCCAACCACCTGAGTTACTTACATTTTCACCTTGTGGGTCTGCATGTCTTAATTGATCTGCATACTGTTTAAGCCAGGTAATATCTGCGCCTAAGTCTAATGTTGCCCAGACAATACTTGGGAACCATAAATCTGCTTTTAGTTTAATAGCCATGTTCTTCTTTTCTTGTTGCGATTTTTTTAAGATGTCTGGCTCTACCTGCCGCTTTTGCCATCTTACGTTTCTCGCTTGGCTTTTGATAAGCCTGTTTATCTTTTAGTGTTAGTAGCACACCGTCCTCGTTAACTTTACGTTTGAATTTACGTAAGGCACTATTCATGTCCCCATTCCTAACTTCAACATATAGTCCATTATATTTCTTCTCGCCTTTGTCATACCTCAAAGTAGTTTACTCCTTCTGCTACTTGTGTCATGTCGTACACTTTGTTAACATTAATACTATTATACGACATATGGTCGGCGGTTGTCAAGTAAAAAGTTTTATTAAACTTCAACATCCACCCGGTTAACCACTCAATTCTTTTTGATTGGTCTAAATTTATGTAAATGTAATCAACCATGTTGGCAATATTAATCAACCATTGGTCTGTGTCTTCTGGTATCTCTTCTTGGAAAAGATATAAATTGATATTACTCTTAAAGTCTTTAGCAATACTATTGAATTGTTCTTTGTCTGCGTTACTTGGATTTACAAGTAGTATGCTTGGATTATCATTTTGCAATGTATCCGGAGCAGTGATTAGATTCATTTTTAATTCTTTTGTCATCTAAGTACTTATTAGCGTCTTTTAAGGATGTCTTTGAAAAGTGACTTCTCGCCTTGTTCGGCGTTTTGAGTGTAAGGTTCTATTACTTTGGTGTACTGGTCTTTCGTACTTGCTTGTTGCCTTCCTTTTTCATGTAATTGATTCCGTCCAGAGTTTTTTTTTGAAGTGCCTCTGCCTCTGCAAATGTGCCTTTAGTTGGTACAATACCTGTTATAGGTTGTCCGGTGTTATCATCTATACCATCATTGTTTTCGTCAACTTCTTCTGGGTTCTTTTCTGCTTCATTGTTTGCTTTTTCAACCCAATCGTTCCATTTGTCTAAGTCGTCAACTTCTGGTGGTAGTGGTTCTTCTTTGATTGGTTGTGCATTGTCTGCCTGTGCATACATTTCCGCCCATTCTTCGTTGCGTTCTTCTATAGCACGTTGTTCTTGTTCTTCTTTGAACCCTTCCATTGCCATCTCGTGCAATGTTTGTTGTTTTGGTTCTTCAGGTTCAGGTTGGACTAAATCTATTTCTGGAGGCTCGTTGGTATCAATTGCTTTAGCACGATCAAACTCATAGTTTTGTCTGTGTGCTTCGTCCCATTCTTCTTTGGTGTAACCTGGGGTTGGACTATTTGGGTTGGACTTCGGTTCGAACTTTCCCGGCGAACCACCTCCGTTCTTATTCTCTCTTGCCCAATTAAATGTGTACTGTGATGCAATTAGTAATAGTACTGCAAGTGGATCAAATACAAATATAATAACAATAATAACCCATCTTACTGCTTCTTCAAGTAAGTTGTTATCTGCATTTTCACCATAAACAAATTCTGCAATGTATTTGATTGGACCTACTTCTGCTTCAAGTTTACGATACTCTTTTTCGTACACAAACTTTTCTTCACGTACATCATCAATCTTAACTTGCTCTGCTTCAATAAAGCCTTCAAGTTCATTTACACGGCTGTCAATATCTACAGTTTTAGTATTTGCTTGATTACGTAATACTTGTATTCTATCATTGATTGCTTTAATACTATCTGCATACTTTGTATCAACTTCTTCAAGTGATGTTGTTAGTGTAGTATTAATTTTTCTAATTTCTTTTTGTGCTGAACTGGCAACACTTAATTCATTTGACTTTGCTTTCTCAACTGCTTCGTCATACTTTGTACCGCCACCTAAGGATCCTTCAAATCTATCCTTGGCCGCTTTAATATCTGATTCTTTACGTAACTTCGCTTGTTCTAATCTGTCATTTTGAAGTTTGATTTGTGCTTGTGCATCTGCTCTAACGTTTTCTTTCTCTTTCTCAATCTGGGCATAAAGATCTTTAAGAGCGTCATTTTCTCTGTCAATAAGGTTATCAACTCGAACATCTTGTCCTTTCATTAAGCGGTCAAGTTCGTCCTGCCACCTTGTAATTTTGGCTGTTGCTCTGTTCTGTTTGTCATCAAGTGTTTCAATAAGAGCAACTTGTTCTTGTGACATGCTTGTTTGTTCAATGTGTGCTTTAGATAAGAATCCAAAGATACCCATGCTTGTAATAAACATAAGAACAAATACTGCTATACTAAGATATGTTTTTAACCACCAAGTGGCTTGACTCCAATACCTGTGTAACCACACTGCGGTAACTAATTTACCAACTTCTAATGATACACCCATTACAATAATAGGAATAACTGCGGCCGCGAAGATTGCGGCAAGTCCTGCCACGGAATAGTATATTGCAACTGCACTAATTGTTAATGCAGTTAAAAAAGTAATGAATCCGAATATCATAGTTATCTCCTTAACGTAATATTTATCGTAGTTATAACCACAACATCTATGCTACTTTATCTAATAAACTTCCATTTGCTGGAACCGTTCTTACAAGCAGTCTCTTTAAAACTACGAACCTTCTGTTTGTAGTTGATTTGTGATAGCAACACTCTACAGAAGCCACCGCCCATTGGATAAGTCATTACAACTCTAACTTTACCATGAGATGCATCTTTTTGGCCAACCCATTCAGTAGTGTCGCCTTCTTGCAAATTATTTAATGCAAAGAATACGGCTTGTTCTTGTAGCAACTGATCCTCTGCAGGAAGTTTGTATGACTTCCATTTAGCAAAGTTTGATACTACACTAATATAAGATGTATTAGGTGAATAACTTGTGTTAGCACTACTACCCACACTATCACTAATGTAAGTACGTGTAGGTGTACCACAGGCTGTTAAACTAATACATAAACTTAGGATTAATAATCTCCCAACCACCATGCTCTCCATTCACATCAAGTTTACGACATACAAAGCCACGTCTTTGCTCCTGTTTACCAGCGATGGTAACATAGTAATAGTGTGGTCTGCAAGAGTCTGCAACGCCTGTTTTCACAATCATGTTATTCTTTAGATTGGGTCTATCAGTACATTCGACTTTTGTTTCACTACTAACCTTGTTGTCTTTGTTAATAATAGTTTCGTCAGTGTAACAGTATTGCGGTTTGTTTGCTAAATTCTTGGGTGCCGAACTACAGGCCCCAAGCAAGATTAGAAAACAGATTACGACTGCATACATAAACACGTTATACATAATTAACTCCGTGTTGCTTTTGCTTCGTTAATCAAAGATTCAAAGACTTCTTTAGACATCTTGATCTTCATAAATGTGTGATATTGTCCACCATACATATATGTGTACTTCTCAGATTCAAGTTGACGTCTTACTGCTGTCTTATCAACAATGTGTTCAACGTATGTTCTTGTATTTTTGCTTTCGTTTTTAATATCTACAGATGTAGATGCTTTTATGTTACTGTGTATTCTTTCAGCAACACCTTTTAGTGCGAACGTTTTTGCTTGAGCAACTGCCGCCTGATCAAATGTGCTTACACCTTTACCACAAGAGTAAACATAATCAGTACCGAACCAGAATAAAAATCCACCTTCTGATCCAATTTCTTGACACTTCGCATACCATTTAGGTTCTGCATAAGTATCTCTCTCAGCAACATTAGTCATTGTACTACATGCACCTAACATAGATACAAGAGCAACTCCTAATACTGCATTTTTTAACTTGCCTGCCATTAAAGCCTCCTTGTTTGCCTTTTTCATTGTCCCTTTAGTATATACAATATTTGAATAAAAGTCAACCATTACTTTACCAATTTATTTTTATTCAAAATATCCTTGATCATCTTAACTTTTAGTTTAACGAGTGAAGTATACTTTGGGTTAGTACTCCATCCAGATAACAAATTAATTTGTGTATCTAAATCTAATTTACCTGATTCAAATTGTGTTGCACGTTCAATTCTATATTCTTCGTATATATGATACTCGTTCACATTACGAATCATATCTTGAACACTATCGCATTTGGTTTTGTATTTCTTTACACCAAACTCTGCATCAGGTAGTTCTTTTGGTTTCATTTGGGGTGCTTCTGAATCCCATGTTCTGTAACCAAATAAGTTATTGCCTTCAAGAGCAAATCTACTCTTGCCATAGCCTGTTTCAAGAACAGCCATTGCTATAATAATCATTTTAGGAACACGTTGTTCGTGCGGTATAGTCATATTCAAAAAGTCTACACAACGGCCAACACCTGTAATAAATTCATAGTTGTTTGTATATTCAATGCTTGGTTGTTGGAAACCAAATGCTTGCCACTCCTCATTAAATGCTGATTTGGCTTTTGTTATAATATTATTCTCTGCCCAATAGTTAGGATAAAATGTACCAGCACCGTAACTACCAATTCCAATAACAATTATAGCAATTATTATTATTAGAGTACTACGTATCTTATTCCAAGGCTTCTTCATTAATTTCTACGCATTTGTGCAATTTCAGTTGCTTGTTTCTGTCCAGTCTTATCATCGTCATCTGCAAATATAGGAACAAGGTTAGACTTGTGCATCATAGCAATACCAATTAGTCTACGTTCACCTGTGTACTGCATAGGTTCTTTTTTAGTACAGGCTGAAAAGGATTTGCTCGATCTTAAACTTGGTGCCTTGTCTAATTCTGTTTCTCTACGATATATTCCTCCGCCATGCCAAGGAGTCTCTATTGTTACCTCTTTTGTCTTACGTGTGTAGTGTCCATGAATGTAATCAATGTATTCATCAAGTGTCATTTGCATATGATGACAATGAACTTTTCTCATCTGTTTATTGTGCTGACGCATCTCTGTGGTCCACTTGTCAATTTGCTTTTGTGTAAATTTTGTTTTCTTTTTAGCCTTACGAGTGTTAAGTGTAGTAAGACCTCGTTCAAGATGCATTGTCATAAAAATTGCCTCAAAGTTAATTATACTATCAATGTAACATATTATTTGGTGTTTGTCAACGATTAATAAAGTAGAATTGGTTAAGACTAAAACGGCCTTTACCAATTACTTTGGTTACTTCGTGTTGTTCAAAACTTGGAAATAGGATAATTGTATTGTTATCCATGTGCGGAGAGTAATCATACTCTGTGAACTTTAGTTCACCTCCGGTAAATTCTTTTGGTGTTTTCCAAAATGTAGTTACTGCACTAATTGTTGCATGATCGGCATGATGAGCATAAGAACTTTGATCAGGATAATAATTAAGTTGTGTTAGATCATCGTTAGTCATATCCAAATACTTTAGGAATGGATTTTCTTTTAGATCATCTGTAATACTATAAACTAATCTGTTTGCTTGAAGTATATGACTTTTGGTTCTGTCCTCTTGGTAAAACGTATCCAAACTTAATCCAAGCATTCCAGTACTACGTGGATCACCTGTTTTTGTTTTGTCTGCAAGAATAGGACTTAATACATTAAGTTCTTTCCAAATTAAACTTTCATCACGTGGCGAATAGTAATCATAGATAATCGTATGATTGAAAGGTAAGGTTAGATTTATTATTCTCATTTTACTATTATACTTTCTTTAGTTAATAAAGTCAACCTAAATTGGTAAGTGCAACTTGATTCTGTTGCCAGGTCCAAGTTGCCAAAACCCCTACGTGCTTATTACTAAGCCGCTAATGCCATTTCTGGCGCTGTAATTGCGTTTGCATTTACAAAGTTTCTTCGCGATAACCGTGCTTAGATCCGGATAACTCCACTAACTCTATTAACTACCAGTCGAAACCTATATCACCCCCATCATAAGAACACTCCGTAAAATGTGCTTATGGTGGAGGTGCCGGGAATCGCACCCGGGTCCTGCATAGCGTTTGAATTGCTTCAACGTTATAATACTATTTAAACATCTTTAGTTGAAGATGTCAAGTTCTTTTTTTAATTTTATTGATTTTTTGGGCTGTTTAATTGGCTCAAGCCAACTATCAGCAATATAGGCTTGGGGACTTGGCCCAAGTAATGTTGAAATGTCTTCTGCTTCTATCCACCAATAGTGATCAGATATTAAACATTGACAAGGCATTCCTCTAAATTGAAATTGTTCGCCCTTTTCAAACTGTCCTATATACTCTTTTACTGTTACTATCAACCCAACATTTTGCGGTCGAATTGAAAAAGTGATGTGGGCTACATCGCCTTGAGTACACTTCATAGGATTTAGTCTTTCTTGATGTTGCTGGCTACTGTCTTGCCTCTAAACTCTATTTCGTCGTATGTTAGTGCCATACCTTCAACGATTGAGTCCTCTACAATGCCTGCTTTTTTGAATTCTGAAATATGGACAAAGATGTCCTTGGTTGCACCTTCCGGTGTAATAAAACCAAACCCTTTAACCGGGTTATACCATTTTAAATTTCCGTTGCTCATTATATTATTTAAGTACCCTCTAATTTATACTTATATTTAGTTATTGGAATATATTTATCAAGGAAACAGTACAATTATGTTACTTATTGCACTGTTCCCTTGTATAATAATATAGAAATTATAGAGAGTTTTTCTTCTCTTGTATTTCTGCTCTACGTGACTTTGCAAGTTTACCCATGTTTCCTAAGGCTTTTCTTGCTCTTGCCGCCGCCGCCTTAACACTCTTTGTATCGAATGCTTCAGACTCTTTCATATAGTTTTCGTATTCAGCAGTAATCTGCTCATGAATTGTTGACATATCTTTCTCCTGTAATGATTTTGTAAACAGTGCTCCAGAACTTTGCAGTTGGGATATCGTCTGTGAATACGCCTTTATTGTATTCATGTTCGATAATGATAGGTTTCAAACCAACTTGCTTACCAGCAAGAGCGTTCTCTACCTTATCTTCCACCCACCAGGCCCCTGAACCTTTATACTTTGCAAGTGCTTCATCTTTGTCAGCACCTGTAGGTAGAAAGGTAATATCGGAAATTGTACCTTCACCAAACACATCTTGTAAGTTCATCTTACGAAGTGCTTGGGCAGGTTTATCCGTGTGTAATGATGTAATTGCCTTAAATTCATAGCCTTTTGCTTTAAGGGCAGTTATCACCTCTACACTATCTCTTAATGGTTCCAAGAAAGCAATCCAGGCACTACGATTGAAATACTCAACCAAAAACTTACCTTGTTCTTCACTTATCTCTTTACCATGTCTTTCTTGCATCCATTCAGTAACTTTGTACTTTGTATTGTCTACTTCAACAATACTTTCTAAAGCCATGAATTGTAAGAAACTGTTTTTCCAGTCTAATACTACACCGTCAATATCTATTAAAATTAATTTGTTACTCATGATAATGTTTGTATCCCTGTTGTTACTTCTATATACTTTTTCGATGTTGCCTTCTCACACTCTGCAATTACCATAACACTTGTTTTTGGTAATGTAATATCTTTAAGTGGATCAGCAGTCATCATAAACGAGCCTAATACAACTCCCTTAGGTCCTTGCATCAACGTTAATGGCTTGTGCAGTTTAAAAGAAGTATCATTGATCTCTTCGATACGAGCAACTACTTCTTCTCCTGAAATAAGTTTAATTGATACAGTATCGCCTTTTTTATATGGTACTTCTAATAGCATTATTGTTGTGTTCCTTCAATTCCGTTTTCTTCAACATACGAAGACAATGCTTCGTATCCTCCTATATACTTACCGTTAAGGATAACTTGTGGCACCGATCTTGGCTGTGGCATACCATTTACTTCAAATTCTTCAAGTAATTGCTCACGTGTGATATCAGTTCCGACTTCTCTTACTGTGTATTCAATTTTTAATTTGTCCAATAATGATTTTGCTTTGACACAAGACGGACAAGATGGCTTTGAATAAACTACTGTTTGTTGTTTGCTCATTGTAATTCCTTTGTTTGTTTGATTATAAACTAAAACCTTTAAACGTATCTTTCTCTACGTCTTGTTTAATACCACCAATCAAGTAACTTTCAACTTCAGTTTCCTGTGGTGCAACTTGTAATCCTGCACTT
>Ga0302114_10001159_pt1 | contig 17643 bp, 10 predicted proteins | sample AG5_Surface_MG_FD_203107 | JGI IMG/M metagenome (GOLD analysis project Ga0302114, IMG submission 203107) | Marine microbial communities from Western Arctic Ocean, Canada - AG5_Surface | ecosystem: Environmental > Aquatic > Marine > Oceanic | place: Canada: Western Arctic Ocean | collected...
TCAACTAACATTTTATAATGTAATATTATTTTATTCATAAGTTAAATCAAAATTCAACATAGGTTGTATCGAGTTTGAACTTTCGTTTCTGCAGAATAGATACCCTGCAGTGGTCACCAACGTTAGCGCCAACCCGCTGTACATAAACAACTTTTTATCCGACAATATGTCTTTGAACTTTGTCTTGAGCGCGACGACAAAGGCGATAATGGCCAGAGTGAGTGTGTTAAGGAAATTCCCCGCCCCTCCAGTCGGGAATACTGCCGCCGTTTTGAACGATGTTGGATCAAACAACCAAAAACTCATTTATATGTTTTTTCTTTTATACTTAAAACATGGAATGGGTGACAGATGTTGAACAGACATTAGAACAAACTACCCCGGGTCATGGTGACGTATATATAAAGCATATCCTAAAAACCGGCGACTATTGTGGTATTTTAAATAATAAGGGTATTAAAGTTTACGAGGTCGGGGTTATAGGAATAAGGTCGGTTGGGGTTATAGCCGTTGTGGAAAGCACATTAGAAATAATCGAAGTTACCCCCCCTGGTATCTTCGAAACCGTACTCCATGTAGCGGAACGTATTGTGTATACATTACCTAATTGTAATACTATTTGGTCTTACGCCACATTTGAGACGGCAATTGAACTTCATAATTATGGTTTCCTTAATCCGACCCTCACCGGCGTCTACCCGAGCATCAATTACCCAATTGGAAATAGTTGGGAACCGTATCACGAATTTGTAGCGATGACAAGATCTAATGTTCCGAAGGTTTATAACGGTAGTCAAATATTTCAACAAAAATACACTGATGCCATGACAGAACATGTAAAAATTATGAAAGAATTGCACGAGAAAAACGATACCATTTCTTATATCGACAACGATTCGGTAAAACATGTTTTTGATAACTTCGTAGGGCTTCCTAGAGAGGCTAAAACCCCAGCCCTTGGGGCAATTCCAACTTGGGAGAACCCATCGAATCCATTGATTTTAGAAGAGCACTACGGATCTTTCTTATTGACTAAAAAGAATTATAACGGAGAAGACAAAGTGTGCGCGTACCTTGATTATCTGAGTATATCCCGAGGGGGGATGTCCCACGTCGACCCTGATTATATTTCGAATATAAGTTTTCATACCCACCAAACACATGGTTTGGTTACAACTGGTCTACCCGATTCGTGGCCGAGTTCGCTTGACTGGAATGCCGCAACGAAATATAGAAATACAGCGAACGTCTTAATGATATTTACTTATGACGGTCTTTGGGTATTCGGGATAACAGAAGAATACAAAATGTTTTTGAATAATCCTGAAAACTTTTATCAGGTAGACGCAACTCCGCTTACACAAGAAGCGACTATGATCCAGACAGGTACCGTGAATATGATTGGTATGTTTAGAAATCAGTACATAGAACGTGTAAATGCGTATAAAGACGATAAAATTGGCTTACGACCATTTCACGTAAAATTCATCGATAAAGAAGAATTTTATAAAAGAGAAGATTATTCATACGAAACGCTAATAAAACGACTACCAGTGCAAGAACCAGCATTAATGGCGCCGAGGTCACCGCCGGTGGGTATGGAGATGGAACCAGCTCAGGCAACACTTTTGGTGCCCACGTAGTCATCTCTACTCTGGGCTAATAAACGAAGTGGTCGTTATCATAACCATATCATCATTGGCGGCAATTTTTATCGGTCTTTCGGTAATTTCGTAAGGTCCAATTATATTCAACCACTATATAGTCATTTTCTTCGTCACTACTAGACCCTCATCGTAATTATCTGTCCCTGTATATGTATTGTCATTGAACACAAAAAACTTTTTTTCGAATATACCTCATAACATATGGAGCGTCCAATTTTTTTATATCACAATTCCGGATTTCGTAAACGCGGCCTTACCACAAATAGAGATAATGTCGTACCAATCATTTCCCATTTAGTATAATTTATTTTTTAATAAATTATTTATTCGCACATAACACATATTTCTTCGGTACACACCATCTGTTTTTGGTCATCAATGGGCAAAGGGGCTGCTTGTTTCATGCCTTCTCGAGCACCGCGGAGTCTGGACCGGCGGGCTGGTCCATCATCACTTTGCGTGCCTAGGACAGCGGTTTCGGGTAGGTCTCCGTACAGTTCAGTATAAAATTTCTGAACCTCGATATCGACAGTGAACCGTTCGGTCTGCGACGACGGGTTGGCGCGGAGATAGTACATCCCAGTCTTCAATCTGAGGCGTTCAGAGTAGTCATGGACGGCCTTGAGCTGCCGCATGGTCGGTTCGGGTAGATAGATGTTGAGGGACTGGGATTGGTCGATGTAGATTCCCCGTTGTCGCGCCATCTTAAGGCATACCTTTTGGGATATCTCGTACATACCGCGGTGCATCTTCTTGAGGTAATCGAGCGCGAACTTGAATTCGTCGGTTAACATGGACTTGTCCTCGGTGAACAACGACGGAGGGTAATGGTGTGGATGGGCAAGGATAAACTTATCGATATCTTTGATAGATCCATTACACATCATGATAAAGTCGATCGTAGGCTGATTCCATATGTCATATATTTCCATGTCGGCTATGAAGGGGGAAGAAAACGCAGTATAGTTTCCGTGGACAAGTTTTCGAGAGTATATCAGCGTTTGGTGAGCCTCGGTCGTCTCGGCGTTGTTAAGTAGCTGGGCAGAAGAGGCTGTCGGCATCGGGGCCAAAAACATCGAATTGTAGACTCCGTCACACTGAATAACAGAACGTAGTTCATCCCACGTCCCAGTTCCACCCCATTCCTCTGGTTGGAGAGGGATATCGTCACTTGGGTCGTACAATTTTTCGTCCAACTCGCCGATGCTCCGTAGATAGTCGGACTCTTGCTTCCACATGTCGAATTGAAACATGCCGTTACTCATAGGACTTCCTGTGAACGTCTTCCACTCCCCGTCCACGAAGGCCTCGAAACTGCCGGTCCTGAAAGACTGATAGTGCCCCGAACATTTTTCGTTGTCCGAATTTTCGACAGCGATTGCGTGCGATTCGGCGAGGCAGTTGTAGTACATGCAGGCGAAAATCAGTTTGTTAAGATAATGTGCCTCAGGAGAATCGTAGAAAATGCCAAGATTGGCAAACACCTCAGCAAGGCCAGAAACGCCGATACCCAAAGGTCGGTTAGCAAGATTAGGACGACCAATTTTACCTCGATGAGTGCACTTTCCATCATCGTCATAGGTGTCGAGGGGGTATCGGTTGAAATCGATGACCTTGTTGAGGTTTCTGACCAAAGATCTGGATGCATTTCCAAGTCCCTTAAAGTCGTAACAACTATCGACCCCATCATCACGGGACAGCTCTTTTAATACAAAACGTTTAAGGTTGATGTGGGCCAAATTACACGAGGCAATCGATTCGGGTGTCGATGGCTCTGTGATCTCCAAACATAGATTAAGACCTTCGACGGTTCCGATGTTCTTCATATTGTTCTTGTAATTGACAGTATCACGGTAGACCATATAGGGCATCGACGACTTCATGTGCATATCACAAAGCTTATCGTAAACATCGACCGCGTTCACTTTCTTGTTCACCATAAGTTTCTTCCTCGTCAACGTTCTTTCTTTCACAAGATCGTAATGCGCCGAAATTTGATCGTCTGTAGCGCAACCCGAATTAAGAATTTTCTCCATCTCTGTTACTCTAACGGATAGTTCATCGTAAGCGGTTTGGCGTTTAAGTGCCTCTTCCTCGAACAGATGGTAGTACTTGTCAAACTCATACGAATGCTTTTCTAGAAGCTTAACCTCAACCCCGTCGATCGTCATTACCGCCCTCGAAGGACAAAACAGCGTCCACTCTTCGTTCCGACGAACGCGCCGCATAAATTCCGAAGAGAGGTACGCGCAGATGTTGGCCTGCTTTAGCCTGATGCCGTTATGCGTAAAGGGGTCTCGACACTGAATAAATTCCAAGAAATCTATGTGCCAATCGATAAGGGTGATCGTCATCGCACCATTTCGCTTCCCGCCCTGATCGATGCAGGAGATTGCGGCGTCGTAGATTTTGGCAAACGGGAGAACCCCAGACGAATTCCCGGTATTCGAGATTGAAGAGTGGCGAATCGAGCTGAGTGAAAGTCCGATACCACCTTGGGCCTTTGAGATCATCCCACAATCACCGACCCCCGTATAGAGAAGAGACTCTAGATTATCGCCAATAGTGAGAAGGAAACAGCTCGACATCTGGTTCTTCTTCGTGCCAGCGTTGAACATTGTGGGGGAGGCGTGGACGTATTGCTTATCCAAGAACTCGCGGTAGCATTTTTCGACGCTCGCGATCCCTTCCTTGTGATAGAACTGAATCGCCTGTCGGAGATAGAGCTGGCACGGAGTTTCGATCGACTCTTCCTGCGGACTAAGGCGGAGAAGGTAATTAACGCAGGCCGACGCCGACATTATGTCGTACTCAAAATTTTTAGAATATGTCTCTTCTAACATCTTATCAAGTTTAAAGTGGTGTTGCCTAATAAATTGTTTTGTGTCACCATTGAGGACCGAATCCAAAATCGTGGCGTACTTCAACATCGTCTTTGGGGACGACTTAATATTCAGGTACATATACAGCCTCCCGGCAAGTTTGTAGGTATCCGGGTAGAGTAACTGGGGGAGCGTTTGTGAGTAGGCCCGCAGTTCATCGTTGGTTCTCTCGTTTTGTAAAGAACTAATAATCTTGGTTGGGAGGTTTAGGTCATTGATAAATGTGAGAAGATGAGACATTTATAAATGTAATTTTTTTATACAAATCATTTTTAAACTCTGTTCTCAACCAAAACGTATACTAGTATAAGTGCCCCTACCAAGAACAATAGAGTTAGTCCGTAGTATATCTCTTTCTGTCTGTTATAGTCCGTTTTTACCTTTTCCATAACTATTTTATAATATAAAAAAATGATCGAATACAATATAGCGTTAGCAATATCATTAATAATAGTTATCGCCATTGGGTATCTGATGTACAGATGGAAAAATGTGATGGCGCGGATAAATAATACCCCTCTCAATAGCACTATGAACCACGATGGATTACCAATCACAACAATCGCCAAGGTAGGACTACGGCAACCATGCGTATCGACCACCGACACTGAAAAATATGACGGTTCTGTCCCCGTTTGTGATGGTTTGAAAAATTTGAGTTGTATAACTGGTATGTATACCGGAAACGCAGGGGACGAAACGTCTGGTGTTTGCCTATCTACGGTCGGGGGGCAATGTACCACCATTTACGATTGTGATCCGAAGGCACACGTATGTGTAAACAATAGGTGCGAACAGATAACGGAGACGATCAATACCCATTGTAAGTACGATACGGACTGTATCGGGGGTGTAACATGTAAGGATTGTGGTGTAGGGGTTGGTCCGTGTAAGAAGGTCATTAGCGGTATTGTTCACTGCACCGAACTCGAAAACGAGAGTTGCCCTAATGGATATATCCCTTGTAACACTACAGAATCAGGTGAATTCAGGTTTAACCACGTTTGTGATGTCGACAGAAATGTATGTAAGTACAACATCTCCCCTAAAGATATCGGTTGCTCTTTGGATTCCGACTGTGTCTCGGTAGGTGGCGGTTCGTTTTGTATCAGGGGTGGCTTCAAAACTTCCTATAATCCTAGCGGAACTATAACAGTCCCAGCGTATCCCGTTATTTTAACAAGTTCAACAGGTATAATAAAGGTGGACTTTGGTGATCGGCTTATCAGATCAGAATCGTTTTTTGCGGGCACCGAGGTTAATTTCATCAAATCTGGGTCATTTGATGCCACGAGAACCACGGTTATAGATTCAGGTGGACCTTACTATATTAAAGAGTCTTTCGATAATCAGTTCATGAGTCTTACGGTAACAAAACCTCAACCTTCCGTTAAAGAATATTGGAATGTCCCGAATAACCTCATCGAACTTAATGAAGAAGATTATGATCCATCTGATTCTGCAGATATTACCTCTACTTATGATAAAGTGGTATTTGGTACATTGCCGCCACTTATCATATTATCGAAGTGTAAATATATTGATCATGATTTGGATTTTAATGTAACTTTCATGTTATTCGACGATGATCCTAATTTTCTACTTTCTACCGATAATGTTACCCCTTCCGAAGTCGAACATGAAGGAACAGAGGTTCGGTTCAACTACCAGGAGAGAAATGTGAATGGTTTTATCAGAGATTCCAAAAAATTCAATTTACGTTCAATAGACCACGTTAGTATTGATCCTGATCTACACACGGGAACCAATGACAATGTATCTACTACTTTCACATTGAAAATGACAGAGTCAGATATCGAAAGTATAAGCCCGTTTGATATGATCTCCGCCAAAACTCTCGAAGTTATGTTCGGTAAGAGAGTCGACCCGAAGATACTCGATACGGGAATTTGTGTTTCGAAACTACCCCCCTCGGCAAACATCGATGATGCTCGGTACGATATCAGGGGGTACACCGGTAATCCATGCATCCAGAAGTTTGATGAGACCTTCAATGTGAGTCTGAACGAGGATGGATTCTGTGCATTTACCGAGAAACCTTCTAAAACGGCGGGTAGCGTGTGCCAGTTCTCTCGGCTAACCAATGATCCATTGCCCTGCGGTGACTCAACTAAAACGGTGAACGGGTTGGTCTATAAATTGGAGTGTCTTATGAGCGAAGACCTGAGTAGTTATATCAGGAACAATCCTAATTTTCTTAACCCCACCTATGGGGGTATCTGCGCCTACCCTGTCAACCGGAAGTTCAAATCCTGTGATCTGTACGGCAGTAACTGTAGGACCCCATATGTATGTACGGATTTCGATGGAGGCACATTCTGTGATTCTCGGTTTAACGCACTCGAATGCAACGGGACGTATGGGTGTCCCCCGAGGTACACGTGTACCGGGGGTTACTGCCTCGCCAATTCTTCCGGTATTTGTACAACGAATGAACAATGTGTGTCACAAAGCTGCAAGTCGTCATCTCTTTCGCTTAAATTCTACAACGTGGCGCCGCAATATGAATATGGTGGATCTAACTCTGCGATTGAAGACAGAATTGCGGATATTGATACTGACCTTTTGTCTGATTTCTCTTTGGATGAAAGTTTGAAATTGCTTGTCTTATCTTCCCATGAAAATGATAAATTGACGACGTATTGTCAGATCAGTCAAGATGGGAAGGGTACATTGACTTTAAAAATAACGGGATTCGAGGCATTTCTCGCCAAAACGTCCCAACTAACGGTTGAACCGGTAACGGAAGATGAGATAATATCTTCAGCAGATTTATTTCATGTTGTAGATTATTTTAGTAATCGTGATAATACCCCTCCGAAAGATGTCATGAAAGGCAGTAGTGACAGAATTATAGCTTTTGGCAAGGATACCAGTGGAAGACCAACATTAAATTCTCACGATAATGATAATTATAGCTTAACAGTTAGCGATGGTACCACTTTTCCCATCCCGCACTATATCGGCACTCTGCCAGATCTCGTGGATGTTCGGTTCGATTACCGACATGTCAACGAAACTGAATTGGATATTATCACTCTCTATGGGAAGAATCCACAAAATGACATCCGTTTACCAATAACCCCAGAACAGACGATCCTTGCATTGCGACATAAGGTATTGAAAGTTAATTATTCTAATAACACTTTTGTATATGATAAAACATACACAAAAGTGTTATCGCCTAAAATCAATATTATAAAATCGCCTGAGAGTCTGCCTCACAGTCAACTTACCCACTGGCGCGTAGAAGATCCGGTAGATGTCAATACTCTAATGACCTTTAGTGGGTATAGAATTGGGTTGGTATCCTCCTCCATAACACAGAAATATTTGTCAATAATATCGACAGGGATAAAAATGTTAAAGGATATTTCTTATAATGAAACTGAAGGAGTAATTATAACCATAGATGGTGATCTTAATCCCGGTTACCACAATATACAGATCATGGTGCCGTACGGCGGCTCCGTCGAGGCGATCGCGCGCACAGTAAATTACCTACCATTTAACGTGTATCCCAACGATTTTAAGAACAACTTTAACAATTCTCTCTCACCGTTCTTGAGGTATCCCGCCTGGATTACCGATTTGAATGACCTATTTGTCGGTGACACTTACTACCCAACAATTCTTAAGATGTACTTTGAACCTAATATAATAAGAGACACGTATTATATCGCGATGAACATGTTTTCTCGCTACAATGACGCAGAAATGAATAAATTGATTGATAACGAAGATCCCGAAATAGAAAACAGAAGCACATATATTTTCAGATTCTCTTCATCCGAATCAGAAGAGGGGGTGACCATCGACGAGACCATTCCGATCCGCGTTTCACCTGACGACAATTTTAACCGATTTGCGGTATGCAACGAAACCGACAATCTGTTCTTTTTGACGAATACATGTAATTAGGTCTGTCGTGTGTATATGTCATAATCGTTATTAGACGAATAATTTGTACTGTTGTTTATGAAGCTGATGACTTTTCGTCGATTATCATAAGTAAATTTATAACACTTATCGGGATGATTATTACAGATATCAATCGCCCCCTTGAGGTTGGGCGCCCTGAAAGAACATGGAGTATTAGACTGCCCGCATGTGTTGATGATATCTACCGATACGATACCGGGGTCAACCGCATATTCGCCTTTTGGTTTCGAGCACTCTGAGACATGTATATGATCCTTCTTCTCATTCTGTGTTAATATGATCACCAATATCAACGAAAGTAGTAACATGAAAATAAGTACTACATATATAATATCCATACTCATGTTTTATTTTAAGTATATTTAAAATAAAATGGGGAATTGTGATTCTAGAGAACACCCTATACGCGGAAACGACCCAAGACTTAGACGCTGCGGTTATTATAACGATTGGTATAAAGATGATAAATTCTGTATGCCGCCCACCGAGGCTCATCGGGGGACACGTTTTTGTAACGATATCGGTAACGAAAGTGGTTCCGGGGAATGGAAGATAAAAACCCCATCTTATCATCAAGGAAAAAGTGGGTTTGTAGGGAATACAGGGAATACACCAAAACAGTTAAATGAGGCTATAGACAGAATGAATAATGATCCGACTGCGGTATCTGTTAGAGAAAATTTGAGTGAACAGATGTATAATAGCAATGATTTTGAGGATATGAAAGAGTGGGAGGGAGGCCTTAGACCTAGCAGCTGGGAGGACAATAGGGATATGGGTCCGCTGTATGCGTCTTCTGCTGACGGAAGCCCGATTCAACTATGGAAAAGTTGGTTTAATTCCGTGGGGTATATCAAAGAGTACCCCGGGTGCACTTACGACAGCCATCGTCGAGATAACATACAAACAGTAGGATGCTGTTCGAGTGATTATGAAAGTTGTGGTATTGTCGGTGGGATAAACGTTGCGTGTATACGAGATAATTTTTCGGCTAATGATTCCGAGTATGGTGATATAGCATGTTGCTTCAACGATCTCGTCTGTGAACCCGGTGCAGAAAAATCAGATGAACCATTTTCGCCATTGGGGCGAGATGGCGACGTGACTCCGTGGAAAAATAATGATAAGTGTTTTAGGTCGGGTCAGGCGGGGGATATGCGGACATGTAAACCAGAATCCAGAAATTTAGGAGGGTCATACTGTGGGGGTGCATTGATAGACTATTGTAAGGGTAATAAAGTATTTCCCGGGACGGCAAATTGGTTAGACGCATGGGACCCCCAAACGACAATAAATATTAATGCGGCCGACGGCGAAGACAAACCAATAAATGTAAAGGGGGTATGTATAAAAGCGTTAATGAGACAGATGTCCGGTCCTTCTGCCTGTAAAACAGAGTTTGATAATTATGCATTCAATATAGGAAACGCTAATCTATCTGGTATGATGTGGGCAAACGATGTGATGGATTCAGTGTTTAGAAAGTATTTTTCCGAATTTGGGAGCCCTTTGCTTGGACCTAACGATGATGGAATGGAGGCGTCGCTGGGTACACAATCCTTTCTCTACGATTTCTGTAAAAAAATGCCATTTGTGTGCACAAATGCACTCCATAATATGTGTAAAAATATGAAAGAGGAGAAAATAATATCTAATCCCACCGCGAACAATTGGTGCGGTTGTTATATGCCAGAAGACCAGTATACAAAATATTCGGACGGGTCTTTTTTAGTAACACCTGAATGTACTCCATTTTGTTCACAAGAAGGAACAATCCCTCGAGTGGACACAAATGGTAATCCCAAATACTGCCAGCAGAATATATGTATTATTAACGATGCAATTCTTAACCTGGTGAATACCAGGGGTGATGTGAATTTTAATGAAGTTTGTCCTGGGTGCGGAAAAAGTGAGAATAGTCACACATCCGATGGTAAAACTACTTCCGATGGTGGTGTCACTAATGCAACCAGTAACGAATACCATACACAGAACGCATTATCATGTCAATGCAAAATGGATAATATTACACTTACATCGATAGATTCAAAATTTAAAAATTTAAATTTGGCAACCAACTGCGGGGGGGCTAAATGCACCAATGAAGATGGGGACGAGATTGCGTGTGCGTCGAACAATAAAGACGTTATCGAAAATATCGAAAACATTATATCATCCATAAAACCGAAAATGCTTACTTCAAAGTTTAGGAGAATTTTAATTGTCATCGCGGGGATACTAATCGTAGGGGCATTATTGTTTTTTTTATTTGTCTACAGGAAGAGATTTTTTCATGTAAAAAGGGGCTTTACTAACGTAAAGCCGGGTGAGACTTATGTTTATACAAATGGGAAACTATTATAAAATGTTTAAATTTTTTTGCAATATTTTATATATATCTTCTTTTAATACATCAGTGTATGTTATTTCTATCGTTTCATAAAAAATAATATGTAAACATAATAGAGATGTGAAAAATATTAACTTGTTGAAAGAAAGTTTTATCCAATATTTTAATGGTTTGTCTAAAATATACACCACCGCAATGGATGAAACAAATAATACCAATAATTGTGTAATCAATGAGATTTTCAAATTTCTTGTTATATCTTCAGGGAAATACAATTTATCTAAGTAACTTTCATTCAAGTCGTTCAGATTTTCAATGTAATTTGTGGTTTTGGTGAAATTTGATTTATTAACAATATTGTCAATGACATTTTCGTATTTGTCTACTACTTCTGTTATACTATTCTTAAAGGATAACAAAAAAAATAACGTCATAAATAAAAGGGCAACAAAACAATGTATGTAAGTATCTGCTATAATTTCCCGAATAGAAGATGTTGTTTCAATCATTTTTATACTATATAAAAATGAATACGAGTCTAATAATTTCGTTATCCTCTTTATTATTTATATTATCTTATAATATGTATAGAATGAATAGTAAAAAATTTGTTATTAACGTTATTTTACTTTCAACCATTTGCATATTTACTGGATTATATTTCTTCACGTTTGAGCATTCATTAAGTCACGGTATTTTCATTTCAGATATAGAAAAAGCGACAGATGCGACTATCAAGGATATAAATAAGGCGGCGAATATAAAACCCATAAATAAATACAAAGACAGGGGGTTTGATGAAGACAATGAAGATAAATATACTAATAGAAAATTGATGTATTATTGGATAATTCCAACCGTCCTTATCACTATGATAATGACATATATTTTGTACAGAATAAGTAAAGAATTTAAAAACGATGTTAAAAACATTATATTAAACCTATTAGTGGTGAAAATTGCCGAACTGTATTTCATATTTACATTTACAAAAAATTTCAAGGACCAAACTATAGATGATATAAGACAAGTTATTATCAAAAAATTTAAAGAATTATAAATATGTCACGGTAAGGTATACATTATCCGATTACAGATCATTCATGGAGTCGGTCGAGAGTCGCCACCGGGAAATACCGAAACATCGGAACGGTCGATTTGTGTGTATTGGGTGTCTCGTGGGCGCGGTACACTTTTCTCATATTCTCGACAAGCACCGCGATGTTTTTCGAGGAACTCTATCGCCTTATGGTTTACCTTAATCTTCGGTAAACACGACAATTCTAGACCTTCAATTCTCTTTACTCTCGACAACGCCACGTATGCTTGACCCGAATTCTGGATCGCGGATCCGCATATATAGACACGATCGAATTCCGACCCCTGGCTTTTGTGGACGGTTCTAGCCCACGCAAAACCGAGCGGGACCCCCCTCCTAATTGCCTTTCCATTTCTTGTCTCTATGACATCGAGAATACTTTCATCAAATAGGTGGTAATCGGTATCCTTTTTTAAACTAATATTATATGTTTTGTTATCCCGTATGTACACCGCCGATTTTTCCATCGATTTACACACCAACGGATACCCGTCGACATAATCGATGACATAACCTGTACTCCCATTGACCCAACCCGTCTCCGTACTTATGTTTGTGAGACACATCACAAACGCCTTTTTCTTGACCACGGTGGGGGTCTGGAATCTGGAATGCCTAGCAAGTCTGTCCATCAATTTTTCCCTCTCCACCCGGCTCACCATCTTTCCCTCGCGCACAAACTCGTCGCTGTAAGTGTATTCTCTTGCTTCTTCAGGAATTTTATTAAATCTATATGAATTATGCTCGTATACTTCAGAATTTGTCCCATAGAGATGGATTACGTCGTTATTCATGTTCCTTTTCCGGATTCTAGTCTTGAGGAGATCGATGATAGATTTCGTCGTAACACCGATCGAGATGTCGTCGATAAGTTTTGAATAAACCTGGTCAACCTGTCTAAAATTTTTATTCAAAACAAAAACATTGTCTTTGAATATTTCATCAAACTTTATACTTTCGAAACAAAAACGCCCTTTGGATTCGTCCCTCTCCAAACTATTGACCACCGGTGGGAGCTGTTTGGGGTCTCCGCAAAACACGTACTGTATTGGACTTTTTCGTACACTTTTTATGATGGATGTTAGATTATCAAAGAAAAATTCACTCTGCATAGAGAACTCGTCAATTATAAGGATATCAGTCTTCCTTATCCTCTCACCCGCCGGGTTATTTGCTTTAGATAATTTATAAACATAATAGCCCACGGGTCGGTCCATTATCCCTACCCCACAGAATGAGTGGACCGTGGACCCCCCTATTAATACCGACGCCATTCCGGTCATCGCGGTTAATCCGACCTCTTTTTTCTCTTTTAAACTGTCCATTAAATATTTTACCAAAAAGCTTTTACCTGTTCCCGCGTTTCCCGTAATAACAACGTTTTCGCCTTCTATTATCTTGTCGACTATCTCGATTTGCTCTGGTGAGAGCATTTATTCTGGGTTTTTAATAAATAAATTCATTTTTTTAAATTGCTATTTAATCCTAATTCCAAATATTTTGACTGCGGCCCCAATTGCTTTCCCGAATCTGATTGCCTCATATTCTGTACTCGGGGGCAATTATGAAACACATGAGTTATGAACCAGATTGACGGTTAAAACTGAAGATCAGTCCTACCCCGAGAGATAAACGCCCTTTAATTTAACAGAATTAATAAATGTTATTAATTCAAATCAGTACCGCGTAAGGATGTAAATCATAAAAATGAAGAATTGTGGCAGGACCCCAACCCGTACGCGATACAATACGCGCAAGAGGCCCGTACGACACAAGCCGTACGTATAATGACCCACTCTATTGTTTTGGCAACCACGTTAGCCATCCCCGCTAAATCACCGGTACAGTATTACGGATTAAGAAGAGAAGTTTTTTGCAGGTGCTGTTGCGACCTCTCGAATGCCTCTTTTCGGGTAAAAGGGGGTTTACTCTTATCCTGAAGCGTTCATTCATTTCCAATTTTATTTGTCACAGTGAATGTAGTTACGGTTTTATTATCGTAGATCACGACGATATCGAACTCGATAACTTCATTTGTATTCTTGAAGGGTTCGAAGAGGATATATGACTCTTTTTCGGAAGACAAACTGTCAGTATATGCATTATAGAGGGAAGACGTTCCTGTCTTTTTATTTGAAACGGATAATATATCTGTGGTCACCCCTTTATACCCAATCTGTGTTCCCGAAAAATAAGTGACGATAACACTGACGTCATTGGGTAACGAAGTCGTTCCCTCTTTTTTCTTAATTTGGAGCACAACTCCTCCATTCATAATATATTCAGACTGAATCTTGTAACGGTTATTAAACGAAATATTTTTGTCATGAGGTTCAAGGCCTCGGTATAGCGCCCCACCTAAGTCGGCGTTACTGTTATCTATAATATGTAGATTTACGATATCTCCATCTTGATAAAGATCATACATACACTTTATCGGGTCAGTCAAAAACGGATTGAACGAAAAGAATAGTGAACAATCGTTTTCGGTCCCGACGTTGTTCTGTAGTCTGGTTTCGCGGATATCAGTCAACTTCGAGATCAGGTCATTATTACCATGGATATCATTTTGTTTGTACATTGGTTTGAGGGTCAGTCCTTTCAGCGGGAAACCGGTCGCGGCACTGTAGTCCTTCTTGAATTTCACTTTCCCGACTAATTTTTCGTGAGTCAAATCGTTCGACCGATTAGTGAGCACCGACAGGTCGTTGAACAAGTAGGTTACCTCGGTGAATATACCGCCGTTTTGGTTAACTTTTATCGTGGCTTTTGTATCCCCTTTATCGTCAAGAGACGTCAATGTCACGTTTTCTGTGGCATCTGTTACTAACTCGACCACGCCCCCCGAGGCGTCTACTTTTGTAATCGTGTAAGTGTGGCTATTATAACTACCGCTATCACCTATCTTATACCCAGATCCTGTGGTTACCACAATGATATCAATGTCGGGGGTAAATGACCAAAATGTATTCGCCAGTGGTTCGTTTATGACCCTGAAGATAGTGTCATTTTTTGATGTATAATCACTACCATTAAAGTAGCCGTTTCCGGATATGTTCGAAAAATCGTTAAGGATATAAGGTTGTACGGGCGTTTCACCGGGATTGTTGTCATAGTAAGTCACACTAATAGCATTGGAGGGATTATAGGGGGTAAAATCGTTATAGCCGTTGGGGTCATAATCGTTAATAGTGACATTTTCGTTAGTGACGGATAATTTGTGATAAGAATCATCGACATATACAACCGAATTTTTCTTAATTTTGGCTGCCGTGTCGAAATCTTCGTGACACTTTAGGGAGGAAGTGGAGCTATCGTATATATACACCCCCTCGTGCTCTACTTTTACTAACACCGTATCTTTATTCTTAATATTTTTAATACTGTTAATATCAGTAATGTAACTTCCAGCTCTTGGGTAAAGATTATTTGGACCATCATTATAATTATAATTGTCAAAAGTTGTTACATGGTCTACATTGAAATAGTTATCAGCTGTGGTAATTTTCTCGATACCATATTTAGAATCATTAACGGTCACTCTGAAAATATCTTCATCCTTGAAATTTGAGGTGTAGTAGGCATTGTCGACATCCACATTATCGCGCAAATCTGTGTAGACGGCTTTATTCCCCACCATAACTTTTGTCTGCTTCTTTGTGTTCAATATGTTGAAATTGGTGTACGACACGAAAACGGGAGTGAATGCATTACTGATGGGAGAAGAGGAAGAGGGGCGCGGTGTAATCTCGATATCTTGGTTAACTTCGATCGACCGGTTGTATTTCAGCCACCCCTTAAACTCGGTACCGAAGAACGTCATTATCCTACACAACATCACATCCTGATCATCGCCCACAAGATGGGTTTGATATTTTTTGTCGATCGGCACAAAATAGAGAAGAAGAGAGTTAGAGAGCATAAACTTGTCAACCCCGCTATTACTTTCAGTTTTAAACTCGCGAAAACACGTCGACTTCCCCATTACCCCGGCATTGGCTGTTGCGGGGGTACCTTCATTCATCTCGACCGGGATGAATGTGGCGGTCTGGGAAACTAGTTCCGCCTGAGAGTCGGCGTGGCAGTCACCGAGGTACCCGATGGGGTACTCTGATGTCTTGTCTCGGTAGTTACACGGGCTGTTGGGGAGACTGAGTAAAAACGTCTTAGTCTCCGTTGTGTAAGTTGCTGACACAAACTTCCCCATAAGGTTGGAGAATAAGTCACTCATCTTAGTGTCTTTTGATTCGGGACCCAAACTAAAGTTGATGCACGGAGTCGTAACGCTAAAAACAGACTCGTCCGCGGCATCGTCCACCGAATAAAGATAATAAGGGTATTTTCCATTATATGAAATCTTCGAGTACAGTACTGTTTCTATGTCTGACGCGCCTGTTGTTTTTGTGGAAGTGGGTTCATCCCCTGTCATATACATAGTGCAGGTTTTGTTGGGGGTGGGTAAGACGTACTGTGTCGTGTAAGTTTCACCCATTGTGAACGAGAGAAGACGGTATCTCACTCTGTTGTTGACATAATCTTTATAATAATATTCGCCTGCTCTGATATCATCCCATTCTTTAACACCTGGCGGGGTTACATCGGGTGTAGATTTAGGGTTCTTTTGGGAATATAGTTTAACCACTGCATCGATAGGGGTGACGCTGTTGATAGCGGCGCTCTGGGTGATGTACGAGAGGCTATTAACGTTCGATTTGAATTCGGACATCATCTCATCTCCCTTTTTGATAAAGTAGCTGTCACTGGAGACCGCATTTGTTGACACTTCGAAATTGTTCCACGGCCGTTTCTGGGGCTGACAGCATGCTACTACTCTGTCCTCCTTTATAATCTGGTTTCGATTTAGAATTGAAATACCGAGTGTATTATTATTTAAATAAATAAAGTATATCTTATCCAATTGTTGATTATTATTAATACCACGCTTCGAAGGATCATATATCAGGTAAAAGGGGGTATGGAGAGGCGGAGAGGGGGGTACTTCTATGTAGCACTTTCGAAACCCAATGGTATTGATATCCGGTTCTTTATCTTCAAGAATACCACTTTGGTTGATAAAATATCGAATTTTATTTCCAGATTCCTCTATGAAAAATAGGTCGCTAAAATCTCTATCCGGTACTATCTTAATATTTGTTGTGGAAAGTGTGTAAGGACCATCATTTGTTAACGGGGGTAACACCTCGTGGTCAAAAAAGCCATTCACTTCTGCTGACGTAAGGTTTTGGCTGTTATATTTTGGGTCTAGCGTTAAGTATCGCACAAAGTCGTGGCGTATCATCTTTTCGATACTGAAACGGATGATCCCGGTCGTATTATCGTAAATATCGAACGGACTATCGCACCCATCGTAATCCGGATGCCCCCATTGATCTCGCGTCAATCCGACATGGTTTCTATTAGAGCATATTGCCCCGTACTCTTTGATATTTGGATTGTTGTTTACAAAGTCCTTCACGATCGGTACCGATGTGAAATTTTGTTGAAACAAGGGGTCAACAGTATGTGAAGACGAGTCATACGCGAGCTTATAGTATTGGATGTTTTGATAATCGTCTTCGTATAGCTTGTAGGGGTAATAACTATTGAAGAAGTTTATAACCTTCCTAGAATCTGTTAACGCAAAACCATTATTATGGTTTATATACGGCAACAACATCCTTT
>Ga0302114_10001160_pt1 | contig 17628 bp, 21 predicted proteins | sample AG5_Surface_MG_FD_203107 | JGI IMG/M metagenome (GOLD analysis project Ga0302114, IMG submission 203107) | Marine microbial communities from Western Arctic Ocean, Canada - AG5_Surface | ecosystem: Environmental > Aquatic > Marine > Oceanic | place: Canada: Western Arctic Ocean | collected...
CGATGGTGACATCTCGTCATTTGTCCACCTTCTCCCTCCAAACTCCACCGTCGACAAAAATGCCCCTTCTCCTTTGGTTGTGTTTTGCGCGCAAACTCCAATGCCAATGCCAACGCCATTGTCAACAACGTGCTATTCGTGGCTGCCTTCAAATCAATACGTTCCATCCCCTACCTCCTCAACGACGGCAGTTTCTCTCTACCGCTCGGTTGCGCTCGCTCGGATACCCCATTCCACGCCATCCTCCTCCCAGCTCGCTGCAACCTCATAACTCAAAAGAATGAGAATCTCAAATCTGCCGACAACATTTCTACCCATTTCTACCCATGCATGTGATGGGACGCGCAAGAAATTCGCTCCGGTAAAGTCATCGACTTGGTCGAGAGGGTCACGACCAACTCAAATTCTCAAAAAAATTTGACTCGGCGCAGCAAGTCAAAAATACTGACACGGTTGTACGCGGCGTCCCCGCAGCCGATTTGCGCGGGCTTTATTAAACCCTAGCGCCCAGTAGAATGCTTGCTGTGATCGATATAAATGTTCATCTTTATTACGAGTGATTTCGCCTTTTCTTATTCCCTGTCAAACCCCCCTTGCTCTTGCTCCCTCGGCCTCCAGTTTTCTTACTTGCCCTCGCCATTCCCCTTTTGTCGCTCTTCTCCCTCTTATCGACAAGTTTAACACCTTTTGCGCCCTTGCTACCCTTTTTAGCCACAACATATGTTTTTCCCGGGTTTTTCTGGTCTCCAGCTACCAACAACCGAGCGAAGCGAGGCGCATTTTTAAGGAAGCAAGAGCAAAACGAGTTAAGCGAGTCAAACGAATTGAGTGGATTAATGTTAGTTCAGTAGTTGATGTAGCTAGCCATAATGTCTTGCAGCCAAATCGCGGGATTCATCGCGAGTATTCTCGTCTTCATCAAGGCTCGCTCGCTTCGCTCGCTCACCTCCCTGCCCCCTTAGTGCCTTGCTCACTGCCTTTAACTTGCTGGCCTCGCTCATGTCCGCGCTGTTGGCCACCGCCTCAGCCTTCTTCTTGGCCGCCTTCAATTTTGTGTTGGCCCTCTTAGCCTTCCTCGCCCTTGCTTCGGCAACCTTTGCAATCGGTTTGGCAGCTAAGCTGGCGAACCGCTCCTGTGCCGAGCGAGAGCGATAATGAAGGACGAGCGAAACGAGCGAGTCAAAAGAATTGAGTGGAATAATGTTAGCTTAGTAGTGGGGTGTAACGTATGTGAGCCGCCATTTCGCTCGCTCACCTTCATTTTCTGGACGAGCGCCGCCGGAACAGGCAGCTGCGGCCGGTAATTCCTAGTCTCGTCGTCTGCAAACCAATCGGGCAAGTCGCTCGGATCGTTCCAGGCGAATCTGTTATACGAGCTGTCCACGATCGCCTTTGCTTTGCTTTTTCTCAGCATCATGGTGCCCAAGGCGAGCGTTTCCGCATGGTCGTCGCTGTCGTACTCCTCGTTGTCGCTGTCGTATTTCCGCTCATCGTAAATTGGCAGAGCATCGGGATCAGCAGGTGCGACGGTGAAGCCCTCCTCCTCCCCATTCCCATTCCCGCTACCGCCCCCCTTTCCGTTCCCCGCTTTTCCCTTCACCCCCGCCATGCCCGCCTTGATAAGCTCCCTCGCCTCGAGGACGCGTTTTCGCTGCTTTTCGGTCATTCCCTCCAGAGCCAGATCTGCCTTGTTGACCCCCCCGTCTTCGTCCTCCCCGTCCAAGTCGTTATTGTCATTGCTGTTGGTTGCAACAATTTCAATTCCTTCGCCGTTTTCCTTCGCTCGTTTGTTTTGCTTCCGGTCCTTGCGCTCGATTGCCTTCAAGCGTTTTTCGTGTCGCAGCTCCTTGTCGGTTTTTGGCATGTTCCTCAGAACTTCCTCTGCTACTGATGTGCCGTTTCGTTTCTGCTTCTTCTTTGGGGCTTCGTCTTCGTCGTCTTCGTCGTCGGGTTCTGAGACGAGAGACTGCTCATCGTCATCGCTGCTATTTTCGCTATCCTCCTCCTCATCATCCTCCTCATCCTGTTCCTCCTCCTCCTCGCCCATCACACTGTCGAACAGGGGGTTCGAGAACCACCGCTGAGCCTTGACCGCCCTCGCGTCGCCAGGCTTGTCGACGATGTGGATCAGGGGGTTCATTTTAATTTTAGTTTTAGTTTTCTGTTGCTTCTTTTTCTCCTCCACCTCCACCTCCACCTTCTCCACCTCCTCCTCGTCGTCGTCATCATCATCCTCCTCCTCGCTGCTGCTCGACTCATCATCGTCGTCACTGTCGATTAAATAGCCACCTTCGCCGTCGTGCTTCTTCTCGCCATCGTTCAACAAACTACTGTAGGCCAACGCATCGTTGCTCATCATGTCGATGTCCTGCAAAGCCTCTTCGCTCGCCTTCGTCCTCATGAACTTTTTCGACCTCTTGGCCATTTTCGAGGTGGACTTGTGCTCGGAATTTTTCGTTTTCTTGATGTAAACGTCGTAAGCCTCGTCCATCTCACGCTCGAGTTTGTACGAGTAGCCGGTTGTTTGGTCGACGTTGTCTTCGTCCGAGTCCTCGTCCGACTCCGACACGTCATCCTCGGACCGCTGCCCATCGTCGTTATTGTCTCCGTCCATCATCCCACCCGTCTCCCTCTTCAGCTCAACTTCCTGGACACGGGCAAGATCGCCCTTGCTCTTGATAGTCGCGAGAGAGAACACGCTTTCGCCTTCTTGAGCGTCCGGCAATTCAATTGCGTTGTGGTCCATCCCATATATGTGGCGTTGCCGGAGCTTGGCCGCCTTCTCCCTCTCCTTCTTCACCTCTCGCTTCTTAGCCCTGAGCTTGGTCTCCTGGGCGCGGGCAATTTGCTTCTGGATATGGTCCTCCTCGTCGTCGGAATCAATGTACCGCCCGTTCTTAGTCTTGTCCTCGTTCTCGTCCTCTTCCTCGTCCCCCTCCTCTCCATCGCCTCCAGCAGCCTTGGCCGCCGCGTCGCGGATTTCCTGCATTTTCAGGCGCCAGTTGATGAGAGATTTAAAATCGGACTTTCCCAGCACTTTGAGATCGCTCAAGCACTCTTTGATCTCCACCGTGGTCAGAGACGATTTGTAGAAGATTTGGCACTCCTCGTCGAACCGGAAGCCAGTCAGCTCACTGAGCATCTTGATTGGATCTTCGCTATTAATGAACTCGGTAACCGTCCGGATGTTCCTGTGAGTGACGTCCAAATCGTCTGAGTAGCCTTGCCGCTGCCTCCTGTGAACCCCGAAGTTCTTGTGGAACACGTTCACCCCACTGCGAGTGAGAGCAAAAATAGTTGAGTAAAATATATAAAATTGGTTCAGCAGTGGATGTAGCCACCATTATGTCTGTAGCAACTCGCTCACCTGCTCGCGTTGGGATCGTCGGTCGCGCTGATCTGCTCGAAGACGAACTTTGGGTCAAGCAACTTTGGATCGATCTTCGTCGGCTCAACGTAGTCCAAGCACACCAGGAAGATTTCGGCACTCTGCGACCTACTGCTTGCGGGCTTCACGGCCTCCACCCGCTTGAAAAGCTGCTTCAGGACCCACAGCAGCGAGTTGTAGTCGGCGGACCTGTACACTTTACTGACAAAGGTCCCCCCTCGCTTCAAGTGCTCAGTCGCGCACTTCAACGCCAACAGGACAATTTCGTTCTGCTCGTAGCTGTCCTTGTCGTAACTTGCCCCCACGTTCGGAGCACCGTCGCACAGAACAACGTCAGCCCTCACCGTGTTGAGGGTTCTTCGAATCAAAGCTCGGCACTGATCGGTGGTGATGTCGGCCACCAGAGTCTCTACGTTCCTAATGCGCCGAATTGGAAGCAAATCCACTCCCACGACGATGTTGTTCTCCTACGTGGGAGAACAGGGGACAGGGTAAGTAGGGAGTGGAGTAGAGAAAAAGTACCGATCGTCCATTCTCACCTGACTCGCACCACCACCCTTCATCGTTTTCGCAGCAACCTGGCACCATCCACCCGGAGCGGCGCAGAGATCGAGGCACACCTTGCTGTTTTGGAGGAAATTGTACTTCTTGTTTATCTGTATCAGCTTGAATGCAGCTCGAGAACGATATCCTTGTTCCTTTGCCAAGCTATAATATTTGTCCTTATCGTGGTGCTTTTTTCTCTTCCCCCCGCGAGCCGCCGCGGCTGCTGAACTGGTGGTTGACATTATATTATGTAAAGGATCAGCGGTATGTGAAAAATTTGGGAAAAATGAGTGGATATTTTTATTTTTTTTTCCTTTTTCAGGCTTCGTCAAGCCAAAAAACATCCTCAGACAAGAAGATTACCTTATCTCCTCTAGTTACGTATCATACCCTACAGTATGGCTCTCCTCCGCCAATACATTCTTAAAACAGCCCAACCCCTCACTGTTCGGGCCATGGCCTTTTCAACTTCACCAACTTCACACAACAGCAACAAACAATCTCTGTCAGAGCTCCTTGAACCTGCTCCCAAGGGGAGTGAGCCGGGCGTAGACCAGACAATGATGCCTTGGCGGGGCTGGCAAAACCGCCTTGGGAAGAAGATCCTTGGCGAGGAAACATTTGGCAAGATTGCTCGTTTCATGCAGGTGAGTGAGTGATCATAGTTTGAAGTTGTTTGGTGGTTTATTTTGGGGCATGATAATACGAGCCAGCGTGTTTGTTGTTGGCTCGCTTCGCCATATATTAAACTAACGATACCCTCCACTGTGCTTTTCAGTTCAAGCCTGATGACATCCACAATTTGGAGGGTCAGCCTCCTGCAGCAAAATTCAGCATGCCTGGTGTAGAGCGAATTGAAGGATACCGGTACCCTGCTCCGGGGAGTCAGCCTCCCGCTAGTATTCCGCAGAGTGAGGAGGGCAATGATCCTTTCAACATTACATACCTTGGGAGGGACACAAAAAGGTGAGTGAGGTATATAAATTGGATTTATGCTGTGCCTCTCTTTTTCTCTTCTCACCCCTTCCATTCCACCCCACTATCCCATTCCTTTCCCCCCCCCGCCCCTTCCCCTTCCCCTTCCCCCCCTACTTATAAAAACAGAAACTCTGTCCAAAATAATGTTGTGTACAACTTTGTGTCTGAGATTGAGTACGATAAGGAAATTGCTGGTGGCGCTTCTGGCCCGCAACTCAAGATTCACGCAGCGAAGAAGATAATTGCTTCTGGAGGAGACAGCCTCGAGCAGCTAACTACCGAGGCGGAATCGCAAATGCAAACTTGGACTGGCAAACACCACGCTTTGATACCGAAACCGAGACTAGGCTCTCCCGGAAACAAGGGAACATTTGCCACTGGTCCGTCCGCAGTTGTTGGAGCCCTTGCCACCGAGAGTGATCCGTTTGCGCTGCGAACGAGCATGGGGGCTACCCACGAGGGCATGGAGAGGAGCTTGGCAATGCACGAGCCGGACCAGCTCATGGAGTATGCCTGGAGCGCAGTTGCCGATGAGATTTTAACGGATAATGCCGAGAGAGGGTTGCCTCCTGTACCGGGTGAGACCTACCCGTGGGCGAGGGACCCCAAGAAGTTTGTGGCGAGTTGGTAGGGGGTGTAGAAAGAAGGGTTTTAAGTTAATTCCAAAAAAAAAAAAATCCAAAGCAAATTGTTTTCTTCTTATATTTACATCAATTTAAACAGCCCCCTGCTCCCGCAACGCAGCCGCAACTTTCAAAAAGGCGGCGATATTAGCGCCTGCCTTGAGATTTTCCGGCTCCCAGTATTGCTTCGCACACTCGGCGCACTGACTGTAGATGTCCTTCATGATGTCGTTGAGTTTACCCTCAACGCACTCGGCAGACCAACTAACCATTTGGGCGTTCTGAGCCATCTCTAACCCAGACACCGCAACTCCTCCCGCATTTGCTGCCTTGGCCGGCCCGAAGACAATATTCCCACTTTCCAAAATTTCCACAGCCTCTGGCGTGCTCGGCATGTTCGCCCCCTCGAACAACCCCTTGCAACCCCTTTTGACCAACTCCTTGGCCGCAACGTCGTCAACCTCGTTCTGGGTCGCACACGGAAACGCCAGGTCGATTTCTTCCACCACGCACCACGGCCTTTTCCCCTCGTGGTACGTTGCGGTTTTACTCTTCTTTGCGTATTCCGACACCCTCGCACTCCTAAGCCGAGCGAAGAAGGTGAGAAGGGGGGTTAGTAGTGGCTCGCATATATTTCTCGTATGTACACGTACACTAGTTAGTTGTGACTAGCTCGCTTCGCTTGCTGCTCGCTTCGCTTGCTGTTCGCTTCGCTTGCTGAAATTCGCTCACCTGTTGTTCTGCTTGATGCTCAGCAGCAAATCAAGCTTCTCCCTCGTAAACCCGTCCTTCTCGTACACCGTCCCGCTGCTGTCGCTTAAGGTCAAGACAGTCGCCCCCAGCTTGATCAACATCTCGGCGCAGTACTGCGCAACGTTTCCGCTCCCGCTCAACGCACACTTCAAGCCGCTCAGTTCCACGCCGCGCAGGTCGCGCATGGCTTCCTGTGCGAAAAAGACGCAGCCGTAGCCGGTGGCCTCCGGGCGGATCTTAGAACCTCCCCAGTCGGCCGCCTTGCCGGTGAGCACGCCCTCGAAAGTGCCCTGGTTCAGACGTTTGTACTGGCCAAACAAGTATCCGATCTCCTTCCCACCAACACCGATGTCCCCAGCCGGAACGTCCCTACTCGGGCCAAGATACGTGTAAAGACTCGTCATGAACGACTGACAAAACCTGCGCCGGGCAAAATGAAGCGAGGCGCATTTTCAACGAAAGCACGAGAAGCAAGAGTTGGTTAGGAGTAGGATTAGTCGCTCGCTCGCACTCTTCTGTCACAAGGCTCGCTCGCTTCGCTCGCTCACCTCATAATTTCCCCCTCACTTTTCCCCTTCGGGTCGAAATCACTCCCCCCCTTCCCCCCCCCCATCGCCAGGGTAGTTAAACTATTCTTGAAAATCTGCTCGAAGCCCAAGAACTTAATTGTGTCGCTATTCACGCTTGGATGGAACCTTAGCCCCCCCTTGTACGGTCCCAACGCGGAGCTGTACTGGACCCTAAAGCCCCTGTTGATCCTCGTTCTACCTGCATCGTCAACCCAAGGGATCCGGAATTGGATGAATCGCTCCGGCTCGAGCATGTGCTTGAAAGCATAGAAAAACTCGTCGCTCTCTGCGAACAAAGGTCCGAGGCTCTCTAATATGAGGTGGGGGGGTGGGGGGGTGGGGGGCGAGGGTGAGGAGGATCGTTAGGTGTGCGCTTGTTAACTTTTGTTGCTGCCTGTCACTCACCTGCAATCTCGGTCACGGTCTGAATGAACAAGGGCTTATTTGCATCCTTCCTCACTGCAAGATCAATCGAAGCCTGAATGAGCATTTTACCCCTTATGTCACAGTCATCTTCCTCCTGCAGACTGCTGCACTTGGAAAAGTCCGTTTCAAGCGACTCGGCGTAGCCTGTTGCTGACCTGAAGCGGTCCAGTCGACTTTCTGCTTTGCTCTTTGCCAAAGCATTGAGGAAGGAGGGGGGGGGGGGAAGTCGCTTGAGTGGGGTGGTAAATCCGTAGGTTGAAGTCAGAACCACAACAAGTGCAACAGCCACAACAGGGGTGGTTGAGCGCATGATTATGTTGTTGTTTTTATTTTTTTTTCAATTTTTTTACAAAAATAAATGAAAAATAAAAAATACATTCCTACCTGACGATGGGCAAAAAGAAGTCCAAGGAAGATCCTACCACCACGACCGACTTTTCAAAAATCTCTGTCAGTGCAATCTCGAGTGCAAATACAACTCTTCCTACTTCGACACCTCAACCCCCACAACAACCACCATCACCACCATCACCACCATCACCACCATCACCACCAGAACACGACGATGTAAAAGCAAACCAAGTGTTCAAGCTCAAGCTCCTCCTCGTAGAGAAAGAACGACGAAAAATCGAGCTGCAAAACAAGAACAATGAGAGCAACACATCTCTCTCAAATATTAAAAATAAAACCTTCTCTTCTAAGGGCGAGCTTGGAAAACTGTCAGTCGTCATCAACAGTGCAAAGGTGAGGCGGAACTGAGTGAGGCGAAGCGCAAAAGCCGCTGACCAGCAGATGTGATGTGCGTGGCTTGCATCGCGCAAAGCCCTGGCACCGACCCAAACTAACTCTCCCACCCCTCCAACTAACCGTACCATGCGCCTCGCTTCGCTTCGCTTCGCTCGGCGCCCAGGACCTGCCAAAAATGGACTGGTATTCCGGCAAGTGCGATCCCTACATTATTGCGAGCCTCTCCCCAGAAGTTGCTTGTCCCGACAAGAACGACAAGCGCACCAAAGTCGCTCCCCATAACCGCAATCCGACCTTCAACACAAAGTTAGAGTTCGACAAAATCGAGTTTCGGAAATTTTCTCTCATTTTAACTGTCAACGACGCCGAGAGTTTTGGCAATGATGACTTCGTCGGGGTTGTCAAAATTCCAATGAGCACACTTGACAGTCAGGACTGGATTGAGAAGTGGTACCCATTGACTGACCCTGAAAAGAAGACTGCAGCAAAGCAGCTTGGCGGCAGCGTTTGCGTGAGCGTGAAATTTGTCTACAGCGAGAAACTCTTTCTCGACCAGCAAATTAAAACCTCAAAGCAGGTGAGCATGCTGTGGACTTGCGAGCTTTCATCACTATACTAGTTGTGACTAACACGCCGCAGGAACTCGACAAGCTCACAAAAGATATTAAAAAGATCAATATACACATTAGAAGGCTGACTGGCGTTGAAGACACCGAACGATCATCATTGCCAACAACATCGGGCGAAGACGATATTTGGCTCTTTGCCGACTTCGATGGCAAAACACCATTCCTGTTCGCAAACTCTAACCCTCTAAAGGTGGGAGACAACATGAATGGAAAAAAACTGGGAGAATATGATATTTGCGTGATTTTATAACTACACCATTTGTTATTTGTTGCACGGTTCGCCGGCCTCAAATTGAAATTCTTCCGTTTCCCCCCCGATCCAAACCATTTCACCAACACCGTGAGGGAAATCGTCAATGAACCCCCCCGTCCACTTTTCGTAGCCAAATTTACCGCCGTAAAGCGAGACTCCTCGTCCATGTCTCTTCCCATCAACCCAATTTCCCTCATATCCCCCCCCTTTCGAATAAGCTTTGCAACCATGTCCAAAATATTTTCCTTGCCGAAAGCCACCCTCGAAAATAATTCCATTCTCCCAAACCACCTTTCCCGCACCGTGCGGGCAGTTATTCTTTGCATCCCACTCACCCGTGTATGATGCCTCAACCCCAACCGTAGACGGGCTACCGTCGTCAATTTTCACCGCCTCATTGACAAAAATCACTATCTCCGGCATGGCAAAGAAACTCGCGGCAATCACGCGAGGCAACCAGTTATCTTCTATCCCGCTCGAACGCACCCCACTTCCCTTCTGGCCGCTCCCCTTCTTCAGATTTTTCTTCTTCTTCATTGGAACAAACCCACCCCTCCCACCACCCTCGTCCAAAATAATAAATTTGGTTCGGCCATTTGTCGATCTTATAAGTCTATTTTTCTCACCGTTCAGTCCGTTCAGTAGCATGTTCAAATCGGAATGCGTGATGACAAAGCACGCGTTCGGATATCTCTCGATCAAGTCGATATCATTAATGTCCCCCACAATTGAACCAATGTTGTTGTGGTTGTGTTGCGCGTTTTCCTCCAAATATGCTTTCTTCGCATTTTTGTAAATCACCGGCGCGTCGGGCTTCGCCCAACTTCCCTTCTTCCCATCGCCCTCCCAGCCTAAAAATTGCAGTGCTTTGGCTCGTGTTGTCGAGGCAGTTGCTTCCGCTGTATTCGACAAAAAAATGACAGTTTCCTTGAAGAGATTCGCTGGAGAAGGGAGCGCCACAACTTTATTTTTGTGTTCGTCGTAAATCAGCACGGTGAGATTATTCTCGTCGGAATAAGAGTTCACGGGTTTGGGAACGTTTTCGAATCGCTCAGCACTCTCTCCTTCGGTGTTGGAGAGCGGGAGAAGCGATGTGTTGTGTTCATTTTCGACGAAAGCTCCAAATGCGTCCAAGTCGTCAATTTCTATGTTGAGAGATTTAGCGATGCCGCGCCAAGTCACAAGTGCGCAAAACTCGTCCTCCTCGTGACGCTCGCGGGCGCCCTTCGTCAGCTCGTGGCTGGATGTTGTCGAAGTGCCCAGAGCAGTGGTAGCCGACGTGTGTATTCGGTACCCACCTCGACGTTTATAGTGAGAGACGAGGGTCGCAGTAGTTCCACAACCAACGCAGTAAGGCCAGGCAGCTAAAATTGGGGTTAGTTCCATGGCTCGAGAGAGAGAGCTCAGAGACAGAGCCTTCGCCATTCCTGGACTGCAGAATCCAAAATCCATGTGTATGTTGCCTTTGTTGAGATAATCCAGACAAGAATGCTTGTAATAAGGAACGGTGAGCTCCAGGATGCAAGAGGAGGCGCCAGGTTGCGACAAAGCATGTTGAAAGAAATGTCCTCCCCCCCCTGTTATGGCAGCAACGATCTGAATTTGGGGTTGCTTTGAGTTGTAGAGCTTTTCAATGAGCTTCTTGACAGGAAAGGGGGTGGTTAGGGGAAACTTCCGTAGCATGGTGATCCTGGCAGGTGCAAAGTGTCAAAGGTGCAAAAATTATTTATAAATAAATCTAAATGCCTTCCAATGAGCACCACAAGTGGCACAGAAGCGTAAAGAAAGCTCAAACACACACACATACTTTGCCGGTGTGGGCGTGCAGTCAATTTGCTTCAATCTACAGGCCCTCATCACACGAGACAATAAAGGCAAAACTCCTCTCGACATTGCCCATAGGAGTGGAGCCTGTGCTGAGATCATCGGCTTGCTCTCCCAAACTACCGAGGAAGCTCGTTCGTTGGGTGGTAAGGCGATGCTCCGCTTGTACGCACCAGTGGGATTCACGATCGTGGGCAGACTGTCACAAGTTCATCAATGAGCACGATGACGAGTTGGTGCTTGAAGTGCTCAAATACAGCAATTCTAGTCTTCTTCGAGCCATTGCTTGCAATAGCCAGAAATACAGCAATTCCCTCGTGTTTCTGCTCTTCGAATAATCCATCGGTCCCACTTTCCCTTACCGATAAAGACTTCCAGGGCAACATTGCTCTCCAGTAATTTTATTCTGAGTCTACCCAATTCAATGCGTGCAGAGAGATCGTAATAAAGGACCTCCGGCTCACCTCCACCCACATCTCTTTCACCCCCTTCCCCACCCTCCTCCGACAAAACCTCCCCAAGCAGTTCGTCGACTCGTTGATCTTCGGAACTTACAACACCGCTTGCACGTTCATCAAGCACATGAAGTACGACAAGGCTGAGCTTCTTAAGGTGGAGGACGTGGTGAAGAAACCGACTAGAAAATGCGACGTCTGCAAGACCACCACAACGAAAGCGTAACGCCCGGTGCAAAACCAGCTACTTCTGCTCCCCCTTCTGCCAGGGCATGCTGCTCCTCAACCGGTGCATCCAGGAGCCTGGAGCTGGAGACGGACCCACATTGTGTTATTAGACTTCTTGAGATAAGATGCGGAGTAAGAGTTTTTAAAAAACCATATATCATAAACACTGCCAAAATTTAAAATTGTTTCTCTGTGACTCCTGCTCCCATGGCGGCAGTAGAGCTCTGCCCTCCGCTGGCCACGGTAACCATTCTATCCACCAAGTTAGCTCCACTCCAAGTCTGGTGAGTCAGCAGCTCGACCTTCTCGTCCCTTTCTTTCCTCTGAACGGTCTCAACGAAAGCCAGCTGTGATATGTTGATTATAAAAAAAATGTGTCAGTTCCATTTCCATTTCCATTTTATATTTTTGGCACACACTGCGCAAACACTCACCATGCCTCTATCTGCATAATCCCTAGCGAGCCTAGTCACCGCAAGACCGTTGCTGTGGAATCCAGCGAGGGTTATGAATTGCCACGTGTAGCCCAGCTTCCCCAGATCGTCGTTGAAACGACCCAGAGCAGAATCAGTCATGCCAGCCTTGTCCCAGTTAAACGAAGGGGAGAGGTTGTACGCAAGCATCTGCTTCGGGTGAACGGACTTCACACCCTCCGCGAATTTCCTGGCGACCGGAATTCCAGGCTTCCCGGTCTCCATCCATATCAAATCGGCGTGGTTTGCGTACGCCCGGCCGCGGGCGATGCAGTAGTCAACCCCGGGGCGCACCTTGTAGTAGCCCTCACGGGCGCGGGGTAGCTCCCAGTTGAAGTAAATCGAGTTCTTGCGGCCGAAGATTCGGTCCGACACGGCGCGGGCGCGGGTGTTTGAGATTTCGAGGGGCTGATTTTGCATTATGAATTGTTAGAAGTTGTTCACACGCACAACACACGTACACATATAGATACACCCACCTTGGCAGCCTGCCACTTGTCGAGCATGTTCCTCTTCTCCCTCTTTGTGAACTGGCTGTCGCAGTTAATCTTGTTCACAACCGCCTCGTTGAAAGTCATCAACCTCGCCTTCGTCTCCCACCTCTTACTCGCGGCATCGACGCTCTCCCCGCTCGCCTTGGCCGCATTTGCGACCTGCACCAAGCTCGGCAGTCCCTCGACAGTGGCACCGACGATGAAGGGGTGGTCGCGCGGGTCCATGTTGCTGTCCAGCAGTGAGGCTGCCTCGGCGTCGGTTCGGGCTACAATCAGGAGCTCCGTTCCAAGAACGTCCGCCGCCAGGCGGGCGGCAATTAGTCGGTCGATGTGTTCCTGTTTTGGTGGTGTGGTTGAGTTGGAGTTGGAGTTGGAGTTGGAGTTGGAGTTGGAGTTGGAGTTGGACTTGGAGTTGTGTGTAAAATGATAAAAAGACATAATTTTAAAACTCACCTGAGTAGACACCAACACCTTCCCGCCCATGTGCCCGCACTTCTTTGTGCCCGGCTTCTGGTCCTCCAAGTGCACCCCCGCCGCTCCCCTCTCCGCAAACAGCTTAATGAGCTTCATTACCGCACTGAGCCCACCATGGCCAGTGTCACCATCTGCCACAATTGGAGTTAGGTAGTCCACCGGGGGGGAATCAGGCGTCCTTCCGCTCAGCAGCAGTGCCGCCCGCTCCTCGTTTTGCCTCCGGTCGTGGTGGAGCTGGGCCCTCACCAGCTGGTCGCACTTGTTGGGGACGGTGTCCATTGGGTAGTCGGCAAAGTCTGGTCCAGGCTCGTTTGTTGTGCTTGCAGTGGAGCTTTGGAGGAAGATAGATTTGATGGTTTGAGTTGATTAGAATGAACCATCATGAACCCGTTAGCCAACTCAACTCACCTGCACTGCCACCCGGAGATATACACCGAAGTGAGGTGGGGAGCCATCTGGACCACTTGGACGGTGTCCAGAGCCCCAAATGTGTGGGAATAACCACCAACAGCATTAAGGGAAGATAGGAGGGTCCAGAGCTTCTTGGCTTGCCTGTTGGAAAAGGAGTCATAGTTTGCAAGTCCGTTATTCACGGGGGAGTTGCGCAGCGAAGCCACTTCGGAGGCTGAGTAGGGTCGAGTGGTTGTGTTCCACCTGGGGGAACGAAACCAAGTTTCTAGCGACTGAATTGTTTGGGAAAGGGCAGTCTTTTCATCGCTTATTGAGGGGGTGGACTTGTGAAGAGCGCGAGCGCCTCTGCTTGTCTCCATTACGTGTATTAAGTAGTAAGAAAAATGATAAAAACAAACACCATTATGATTATTATATTTAACAACACCATAAAGATGAAGAACATCGCAATTGCTATTGGGGCCCTCGCTGGAGCTTCTGCACAATCGGAACCTTACAACGGAATGTGTACGACGATGGGCTTTGGCACTTCTGCAACATCTGATGGCTCAACAATGATAACCCACACAGCTGACTGCAAAGATTGCGATTTTCGGTTGGATAAGACGCCCCCAGCCAACCACGACCTGGACCTCAACCCCAACAGACCGGTCTACCGCTACCGCCGCCAGTATCCTCGATTGGTGGCTGAGGAACGCGGCTCAACCTGGCAGCCCACCAACCTCGAATCAGAGTTTTCCTCCGATTGGTCATCTAAGGAATACATTGATTCCCAGATCGTTGGATATATCCCTCAAGTGTCCCACACCTATGGCCTTTTCGAGTCACTTTTCGCTATAATGAACGACCAGCAAGTTGCTATTGGGGAATCCACTTCTTCTGCCCGATTCGGCGAAAATGCTGTCCCTCGGGAGTGTCCAACGTGCCCCGGACCGCTCGTGGATGTGGCGGCGATCTCTCTCGTTGCATTAGAACGTTGCAAAACAGCGTTGTGTGCGGTAGAGATGATGGGAGAGCTTGCTACAAAGTACGGCTATTATGGAGCAGAGACAGAGGAAGGAGACAGAGGAGAGGCTCTAACTGTGTCTGACCCCACATCTGTGTATATGATGCATTTGTCTCCGGATCCGACCGCCACTACGGCTGTTTGGGTTGCCCGTCGAGTCCCCGACAACCACGTGACTGCTGCGGCCAACCAGTTTGTCATCCGCGGCATCAACAAAGATACCGACCTGTATTCGAAAAATATCTTCCAAGTAGCAGTTGACGCTGGAGTTGCCGCTTACGATGCCGATGGAAACCTAGATTTTCTCAAGTCCTACGGTGTCGACTCTCAGCCCGGGCCAGGTCTGTTGCGCAAGTCCGAATACACCACCGATCGCATCTGGCGAATCTACAGCCTGCTTGCTCCAAGTAAGAACTTCCATCGTAAAACTGACTGCTACGGCTCCGACTTTCCCTTCTCCGTTGAGGTGGAGTTTCCGGTCACTCCTCAGTTCGTCATGAATATTAACCGCGACCACTACTCTGGAACCGAACTCGACCTAACTAAAGGGTTTGCGTCTGGGCCGTACAGCAACCCCGTCCGATATGATCCTGGGAACGGCTGGCCTGACGAGAGCTACGCCCACAACGAGAACAACATCACCGAGGTGAGCGAGAAGTGGAGCGGAGCACAACACACCGTAGCACACTAATTCAAAATGCTTCGCACGCAGTGGGAAAGATCTCATGGTGCGTTCCCTCGGGCGATCGGGATCATGAGGACGTCTTGGCACTTCGTTGCTCAGCTCAGGTCGGATTTACCCACGGAGGTGGGCGCTGTTCTCCACTACGCTCAGCACCAGCCTGTCACATCAGTGTACACTCCTCTCTACGGCAGCATCAGCGAGGTTCCAGCTCCCTTCACAAGAGGATCCCTGTACTCCTTCTCGGACGACAGCATGTTTTGGAAGTTTTGTTCCGTTGGAAACTATGCCCAGCTGGCGTGGAAGTACATATTTCCCGATATAGAGGCTGTGCAGATGGAGCTAGAGGAAAATTTCTTCAAGGAAAGAGGCCAAATTGATGCTACCGCGAAGTCAATCTTGGAGGTGAGTGAGGGAGCGAAGGCGGGCGAGGGCAAGCCTTGAGGAAGACGAGAAATATATGCGAGCCACTGCTGGACTAAAATAATTCCACTCAATTCGTTGTCGCGCCTTCTTCGCTCGGCGCAGGCTGACGGGCGCGACGCAGCTGTGAAGTACTTGACTGAGTACAGCAACACGGCCGCGAATGACGTCTTCGACGAGTACAAAGGTCTGTTCGCTCACGTGCTGGGAAAATTCCACGACGGGGCCATCTCGCGCCCGGAAACTAACGTCTACGACGCCTCCGAGTACTTTTATCCCCAGTGGTGGCTGAAGCAGGTGAGCGAGCGAAGTGAGCGAGCTTATTTTGAAGACTTGAGCGATGAAGTGCGCGAAAAAGGGCTTAGACGGCGGGTGGTATCCACTACTAAGCTAACCCACCCTTTTCGTGTGACTCGCTCGGCGCAGTCTGACTTCTTCACAAACGTTCTCGGCGACAATGGGTGGTCGCTGGAGGGAATTAAGGTCTCCTTGAGCCATGTATTCAGCCCCGAAGTTGCGGATAACATCTCGAACAAGTTCCTTGGTCACGGAGTTGGTCTTGGAGTAAAATCGAGCAAATTCCTCAACCTCGACAGTTCATTGGTCATTGCGTTCATGGCTGGAGGAGTCACGGTTGTTCTCGTGGCGATCTTTGTGAGAGTGTCCATGGGCCTTCGTACAAGCGGTTACACGAAGATCTCGGACAACTAAAAACCAACGAAAAAATCAAACGAACAAATTTTACAAAATTTTATCTTTCCAACTAAACACTCATCTACATCTGCGTTATTCTATTGCTCGTGCTCATTTTCAGCATCGTTCCTTTCCTACTTGTTGATTTTAATTCCCCTACCACCACCGTACCTATTCTAAACCAAATATGAGAAGTCGTCTCGACGCTCATACGGTATGGTTTCCCCAAAAATCTCTTGCTGGTGAGATCCTTGTAGAACCTTCTCAGCTCGGTGCTCGGTTTTCTAGAAACGCTGAAATCTCTCGTATGCTCCTTGAAGTGTTTTCTTTGCCGCGCGGACAGATCAGTTACGTTCGCAACCTTTTTGTCCAATTTTGTGGAGCGTATCATTGCCGTCTCGTACCTCAAATTAACAGAAATTTTGCTCATGAAGAGTAGCCAAAAGCCTGTCGCCTGCGGCGTGCTCGTAACGACCAGCGCCTTGAGTTGACTCTGCTTCAGCAACGCACGGATGCAATTAAAGAAAGTTGAACCGTACCCCTTGCCCTCCTCCTTCCTCCGTGTTACGAACCAGATAAGCTCCATCACTTCGTCGTGCTCAACCATGAGCGCTGCACAAATGACATCGTTTGTCTTTCTGTCCTTCAAGGAAAGCACCGTGCTTTTAGCATAGTCGTACTTACGATCAACTGAGGGCAAACCGCTTAAGGCATAGTTAATCTCCCGGGTGCTCGTGTGGCTTCCACGTTGGAAGCTTGCTAATGCGTCTGCTACCCCCCGGATACCTTCTGGAGGTTCAATCCAAGGTTCCACTTCAACAGCGAAGATCACTTTCGGATTATTGCCGGTCACTTTCAATGACTTTTTCTTCCATTTACTTCGATATTGGATTAACTCTGAACGCCTGAGCTTGAGTTCTTGAGGGGTCAGGTTGATGTTGTTGTCGGAGGAGTTGCAAACCCCCATTGGAAGATTGATTTGGAGTAATTGAGTTTCTGAAGTACATTTTATTATTTTTATCTCAAATTTTTATTTTGTTGTTGTTGCCGCGTCTTGCTCTTGGCCATTTGAGCCCTGAGGGTTGCGTACTTCCTAACAAATTATGACTCCCCTACCCCAATCATGCCAATTCCTACAATCCATTGAGGCCGCAGGTGCAGCGTACAACTCCATCCAAGTCCTAGTTGGTGGCGACCATGTCTCTGATATAATTCGCCATGCTTTTGTCCATTTCGACACAATTAAAACCGACCAAGCATCCAAGTTCGATTCCATGCCTCGTGGGAGGAAAAAAGTTGTAGAAGCCACTATCTCCTACGCCCTGCACGTCCAGTCCACTATGGGTAACATCACCCTTGAGCACATTGACCCCATAATAATAAACATGGAGCAAAATTGGGACTCCATCCAAAACGAAATTATAGCCGAAGAGAAGAAGCAGGACCTCCCTCCCCCCCTAACGCAGCGAGAGAAGAACCAGCTCCTCGCGAAGGAGGTGATGGAGATCAAAAAGAGGGACCGCGAGATGTTCGAGCGCGGCGATTACACCATG
>Ga0302114_10001163_pt1 | contig 17588 bp, 26 predicted proteins | sample AG5_Surface_MG_FD_203107 | JGI IMG/M metagenome (GOLD analysis project Ga0302114, IMG submission 203107) | Marine microbial communities from Western Arctic Ocean, Canada - AG5_Surface | ecosystem: Environmental > Aquatic > Marine > Oceanic | place: Canada: Western Arctic Ocean | collected...
TTGAAGGAACAGCTTGGGAATACCTAAAGAGCGGAAAAGAATTTAGAGAAGATAAGCTTAAAGCAATGAATATGACCGATGCGGTTAAGGATGGAAAATTTGTACCTGGTGTAATTGTAGAATCAAGTGTTCAAAGTGGTAAAGGTTATACTGCTGTAAAAATGTGGATTCTACATTCTATAACAGAAAAAGGAACAAAGTATACACAAGTAGATTTAAGGTCTGGAAGTAGGGATACTTTCTCATTCTCAGTATCAGGTGGTAGTGTAATGGAAGGCTCAAAAGTATTAGGAAAAATATAATGCAAACGGAAGAAAAGAATAACTAATGAGAACACAACTATTATGCACATTTACAGCACCAAAGGTACTACATAAAACGGTAGATACAATAATTGAATCATATGATATTCTTTTTAATAAGGTTTTCGTATTAAAGAGCCAATCAACTCCTGAATTAATGTGTACATATAATATAGATTCATCAATCCAGGTAAATATCTTAGCTAATACAATTTCATTACATCGTAAAAAGATGACAAACACATTATATACAATAAATGCATTAAATGTACTTATTAAGATGTTAAATAATGGTGTTTTAGATACTTCATACCAGGTAGACTGGGATAATTATAGAAATTGTATGCTCGTAACCAATGACGAGGGACTTAAAAGAATAGATACTGAAGTCCAAGAAGTAATACACATAAAAGTAAAAAAATAGCCAATTCTTCATAACTTTTACACATTTTTGCAAAATAACTGCGAAAAAGGTTGTATATGTCATATATTTTTCGTATATTTATATATAAATAAGAAAGAGCACGGAGCTCTTCTTTCGAGTGCTAATAACAAATAAAAATTAAAAAATGCCAAAATTAAACATGCAAAAAAGATCGACTCAGCAACATTCAGTAACTGAGTATCACATTCACACAAATCACAAATACGATAACTTCTTTAAGTTAACTAAAAAAGAGTTAACAGACCTAGTACAGGTTGGAGAAATACTAATCTTCAAATCTCATCTAGATGAACAGGGTACTTTACTTAAAACTTCAGATGTTGAAATGTACCAAGAAATAGTAATTCACACCGAAGTTAGAAGACAAAATAATCCTCAAAATTTAGAATACACTGCTCAAGAAGCTTTATCATATATGACGGACATACAGATTATGGAAGAAGAATTAATAAAATAAAAAATAAAAAATGGATAAATTACAAATGAAGGAAATCAGGAGACAAGTAAGAGCTACTGATATTACAAACTTAACAGTTATAGAGGACCTAGAAAGGTTACAGGAATTTGTTCTAGATATGAAATCAACATCATCTCTATTAGACAAAAAAGATATTATTAAATCAATTAAGGATGATAAATTTATTACTAAGGTATTGCATTATACATATAATCCTTATTTCAAATATCATGTCACCAGTAAAAATTGTAAAAAGAATCATGGTTTAGCAGATCATAGATGGACCACTAATGGTACTATATTTGATATGTTAGATGGATTAAAAAGCAGGGAATTTACAGGACATAACGCAATAGCTCATGTAAATGGATTTGTGCAATTTAATATTAAATATGCGGAATTAATTTATAATATATTAGATAGAAATTTAGAATTAAGAGCTTCAGATTCGGTTATTAATAAGGTTATACCAGGATTGATACCTGAATTTAAGGTGGCTTTAGCTAATGTGTATGAACCTAAGATAGTGGATTGGAATGATACATGGTATGCATCTAGAAAATTAGATGGTGTAAGATGTTTAGCTATAGTAGATGAAGAAGGAGTTTGTAAATTATATTCCAGAGTAGGCAATGAATTTACTACATTAGATAAAGTAAAGAAAGCTATCGAATCTACAGGTATTATTAACCATGTATTCGACGGCGAGATATGTCTGGTGGATGAACATGGTAATGAGGATTTTCAAAGTGTAATGAAGGAAATTAAAAAGAAGGATCATACTATAGAAGCTCCTGTATTTAAGATATTTGATATGTTACATATAAAGGAATTTAATCGCGAGATTGATTCTGATCCATTAGAAGGCAGATTACACACATTAAGATCATGGCTTAATAAAAGCAACCACTTAGACATCTTAATGTATGAAGAGCAGATGGTAATCTCTGGCGATGATCACTTTGATACATGGGTTAAGTTAGCTGCAGATAATGAGTGGGAAGGTGTTATGTTAAGAAAGAATGTAAAGTATGAAGGTAAAAGAACAAAAAATCTATTAAAGGTTAAAAAGTTCTTTGATGCGGAATATGTAGTAGAAAGTCTAGATTTTGATAATCATAGAGTGATCAGAGATGGCAAAGAAGTATTAATGCCAATGTTAGCTCAAGCTTATATTACTCATAAAGGCTATGAGGTAGCTGTAGGTTCAGGATGGAGTCAAGCGCAAAGAATTAGATATGAAGCTAATCCACAAGATTTGATAGGTAAGACTATTACAGTTCAATACTTTGAAGAAACAAAGAATCAAGAAGGTGGAATATCATTAAGATTTCCAACGGTAAAGCATGTTTATGAAAATGGTAGAAATGTTTAGTAAAATAAATTTAGATAAGGATAATCGCATGTTACGATTTGGGGTTGGTAAACATAATGGAACATGGTTTATAAGATTAGACCTTTGGTGGTTCGGATTAAGAATACATAAGATATGCTAGAAATAATAACAATAATAATATTATTAAATATACTATATCATACCATTAATATATCATGGTTAGTATTCATAGAATGGCCATTAACATTGTTCATAACTTTATTAAAATACCTGAGATTTTTGTAGGAAAAGTGTGATATTCTTCGTATATTTATATATAAATAAAAAGGAACACAAGGTTCTAGATATTAATTAAATTACAATAAAATGATAGAGACACATTTACCAAAGACTACAGACATGTTACACACATTAAACCTGGAGCAATTAAACGAATTGAAAGGACAGATAGATCAAATGATCCAATTAAAGCAACCAAGCCTAAGAGTAGGTATGAAATGCACGGTTGATTCGCCTAGAGTAGCTGGAATGATTGGAGAAATTATTAAAGTAAATCAAGTTAAATGTAGAGTTAAATTTGATGGTAGTACATTTAATGTTCCAAAAACAATGATAATCTTAAAATAATAAAATATGGATATTTACAAGGAAACAAACATCAGAATCGATTTCGACAAAGGAATGGATATTACGCCAATCGTAGTCTTTGAAGGAATAGAGATGGAAGACAAAGCTGAAACATTTAACACTACCACTCATCAGATAGAGGAGGTTCTTAATTTCGTTAATGAATGGGAAGATTCAGGTTGTGACGTATTTGTATAATTGTTCATAACTTTAATAAAATATATGGGAATTTAGTAGGAAAAGTGAGATATTCTTCGTATATTTATATATAAATAAAAAGGAACACAAAGTTCTAGAGTGCTAATAAAAATAAAAAAAATGGAAAAAAGTAGATTAAAAGAGTTGCAAGCTGAAATTGCTAGATTAAAAGAAATTGATAATAAGATTACTGAAAGGGTATCTGCGGAGTTTGAAGATGACTGTCAGAGACCTAATGAGGATTGTAAGCATGAATCATTAATGGATTGTGATTGTGATACAGATGATGGTGGAATGCCATTTGAGGCTGCACATACTAATCATGATACAATAGGTTCATTCGATGAGAACGGCGATGCAATGGAATTTATTAATTCTGGAGGAGATCCCTTAGAGCTCAATCAGTCTAATGAATCATTAATTGCAAGACACAACACTAAATTATCAAGTGAGTTTGTATCGGCTTGGACTCAAGAAGATTGCAATGAATTTATAGAAGTTGGATGTTCATTACAACAAGATATGGAATGGGCTAACGAATCTGAAAATATACAATAATATGAGAAAGCATTGGATTAAATATAAAGTGCCATTCCTATTAGGCCCGCTGTTCGCTAAAATACAAAGAAATAGAGGATATAAAGTAACTAAGACAGGATGGTCAGGATTACTAATAAAATACAGATGTTCAACATATAGCTTATATTCTCTAGCATGGTAGAAAAGTGGTATTATAGTGAGATGGGATCTCGGGATAAGAAGACGGGTAAGTTAAAATATTACAAGGTATCCAGAACATCTAATGATGATTTTGGATGTGAATGTCCTGCGGCTATGTACAGACGCTTTCAGGAATGTAAACATGTTAAACGATTAAAACAAAAATTATGCATATAGAAAGACAAATATTAAAGCAAGCGTGGTTCAATATGGACCACTCTAAGACACCTGTTAAAAAACAAGTGATAGTAGAAATGGATAAATATCCTGGCAGAAAAGGTCAGGGCACCATACAGATCCTAAGTGAAGGTCCAGATGGGTATTCTTCATTTAAGACGCATCAAGAAAAGCCAATGGAATATGCCAAGAATAGAAAAGAGTATATCTCAGGTGAGTATGAGCTAGTAATAAAAGACTAGCACCTGGCCCGGTCGTCTAATGGCTAGGACGCATGGTTTTCATCCATGTAATCGGAGTTCGATTCTCCGTCGGGCTACAGCTTCTATGGTTCATAACTTTCTAAAATAATCGCGAAAATATTAGGTTATATGAGATATTATTCGTATATTTAGATATAAATAAATAAGATAAGTAAGATGAGAAAAAGTAAAGATATTACAAAATATAATGCAGATTGGCAGATAGTTAGATCTTCTATTAAAGGATCTAAATTTGGCTTGAATGAAAAGTTAATTAAGGTAAAGGATTATTTTAATGGTAATAAATCTGTGGATAGATGGGAAAGATGTGTTAATTGGTGTGAGGGTCTTATAATGGGTTATAAGGCAGCTAAGAATTTTGAGGCAATTGATATTATATTATCTGAGATAGATACATATGGTAAAAGAGATTTATATAAAAAAGAGGATATAGATATTAATAATAAGGAATTATTAGTTAATTATTCTTATTCGGAAAGATTGATTCTTTGGAAGGATATGTATAATACAAATACGAAATGGCTTAAAAAGGGTTATTATCATAATGAGTGTAATCAATTTATGAATTGTATGATAGAGGTATTCAATAATAATAATGAAGAGATTTGGAGATATGATAAATTGATAGGCTTCAGAGATGATAGTAAAAAAATAGATAATACACATAAATTTTTCTTTTAATATGAAACGTAAATTAGAGACATTAAAATTATATGGTGAGGAATGTAAAAGATTTGCAGAATCCAATCCATCAGCAGCTGAGGTAAGATCGGCTAATATTAAGGTAGTTGTTGCAGAACCTGTATGGCAGGATATGAGAGCTAGGTATGTTGGGACATGGAAGCTTCCTGAGATAATGAGGACCAATATTCTTGAGATGAGAGATTATCTAGGAGATATGGTAGATCCATTAAAGGTTCGTAGAAGTCTTAATTATCTTACAAGTTCAGCATTTAGAATTGGCATTATAAGTAGCCCAGAAATATCCGAGCTTAGGGATGAGGTTAGAGTTGCATATGCAAAATTATTAGATCAAGATTAATATGGTATGGATCCCTTTGAAAAATGGCGATGGCCAAGTATTAAAAAATATTAAATTAAAAGCACCTAAGGGTGGTATAGTATATATTAATGATAAAGAGATTAAATTGGATAAGCCAGAGGAGTATACGGTTATTGGATCCAAAAGAGAAGGTATTAATAGATATAAATTATTTTTATCAGATGGATCTTATACAATGAATCACCATGTAAGAAAAACGGTAAATAGAAGTGGTTGGGAGATAATTGGCAAATGGCATAGTCCTGAACATATAGCAGAGTTATTTGGATCTCGATTTGATCCTGATGCGAATAAGCCACGACCACAACGGGAATCGTTTTGGAAAATGCAATCAAGACCGGGTTCGCATAATCACCGGCAAAAAAAAAGGTTAATGGAATTACCTGAATATCAAAAATTCAATAAATATTTTGGAACAACAATAATATGAATATAAAATTAATTTTAATAAGTAGCGCGCTATTCTTCGTTACACAGACTTTAGTATGGCTTCAAATAAATGGCCAATTTGTATGGAAATGGTTTGAGAAGAATCCAATAACACTATCTCTATTAGGAATACCTATTAGTTATTTGTTTATAATAGCCACTAAAATGGCATATGAAGGATTTAATGGTTTACTATGGCCACAGAGATTAGTAGTATTCGCATTAGGCATGGTATCATTTGCATTTTTAACATGGTGGTTTATGGGTGAACCATTAAACACAAAAACATGGGTATCTCTTGGGTTAGCAACATGCATGGTATTAATACAGGTATTTTGGAAATAGAGAAAATTGAATATCTATTAAATACTGAAATGCCTGATTATATTCCGGTGGGTAGAGGTATTATGCAGAGAGGTGTAGGTGATATAGTGGAAGCACATGTTAGGGAATTGATAATAGATAATTATCCTAATGCCAAATATCCTTCAAGCCCTAGAAGTATAGAAGATGTAGAAATACAGTCTGATGATATAACATTAAAATTAGATATTAAAACACATAATCTGGATGCTTCATTTTCTAGACCTAATTTGATATCCATTAAAAGATTAAATGATTATTATAAGGATCCTAATAATAGCTTAGCTTATATATTTGTATCATATAAATTTGATAAAGATAATATAGAAATTTTTGATATATCTGTAGCATATATAGAACATATAAAATGGGATAGTCTATCTATTGGCAATTTAGGAAAAGGTCAATTGCAGGTAAATAATATGCATAAGATTGAATTTGATTTGACCCAAAAAAGAAATGAGTGGATAGATATCTTCAAGGATGAGGTTATCCTATACTACAATAAATTAACAGAAAAAATAGAAAAATGGAAAAAAAGTTTTTAGGTTATCCGTTGGATCCTAAGGAATTTTTTTGTATATTATAATATAATTGAGAACGTAACTAACTATTTATTATTAGTAACAATTAACAATTAAAACAAATTTTATTAACAATTAACAATTAAAGAGGAAAAATTATGGCATTAGATTTAGATGCAATCCGAAAAAAGCTATCCGGCTTACAAAACCAAACAGGTAGACAAAATCATTTATGGAAACCTGAACCAGGTAAACAAACAGTGAGAATAGTACCTTACCAGTACGACAAAGACAATCCGTTCCTAGAACTTTATTTCCATTATGGATTTAATGGTAAGAACTTCTTATCACCAGTAACTCATGGAGAGGCAGATCCTATAGTAGAATTTGCTGAGAAATTGAAAGCTACAGGTAATAGAGATGATTGGCAAATGTCAAGAAAGCTTGAACCTAAAATGAGAACCTATGTTCCTGTTCTAGTAAGAGGTCAAGAATCAGAAGGTGTAAAATTATGGGGCTTTGGTAAGACAGTTTACCAAGAACTATTAAGCTTCATAGCTGATCCAGATTATGGAGATATTACAGATGTAAATGCAGGACGCGATATTACGGTTGATTTTAAGACAGCAGAAGAAACAGGAAAACAATTTCCATCTACTTCAATTAGAATTAAACCTAATCAAACAGCAGCTACAGATAATAAGGAAGTTGCAGAGAAAATTATGAATGGTCAAAAGGATATTTTCGAAATATTCAAGAAAGGTTCATATGAAGATCTGAAACAATCACTTGCAGAATGGTTAGATCCAGATGGTGATAATAGTGCTCAACCAAAGACAGCCCCAGTATCTACAACTACTGAAGCAACTCAGAATACCAAAAAGGTAGATGATGTTGGTGCAGCATTTGACGAATTATTTAACAATTAATAGGGAGAGTTATGGCAAAGAAAAAAGCAGATGTAAGGGATGACCTAGCTAGTGTATTAGCTACAAGTCTAAATAAACAATTTAAGGGTTATAAAGTCGCATACTTTTTAGATGGTTCAGAAGAAACACCGACAGATTTAACCGAATTTATCTCTACAGGATCAGCTACGCTTGATTTGGCTATATCTAATAGAAAAAATGGTGGAATACCGGTTGGTAGAATCACAGAATTAACTGGTCTAGAAGCTTCAGGTAAATCATTACTGGCAGGTCATATTTTAGCTAATACTCAGAAGAAAGGTGGACTAGCAGTTTTCATTGATACTGAAAATGCATGTAATGAGGAATTTTTACGTTGTATTGGAGTTGATACTGGCGAAATGTTATATATTCAATTAGAAACAATTGAGGATATATTCGAGGTAATTGAAAACATTATAGCTAAGACACGAGAATCTAATAAAGATCGATTGGTAACAATTGTCGTAGATTCAGTAGCAGCGGCTACTACAAGAGTCGAACAAGAAGCTGACTATTCTAAGGATGGATGGGCTACAAGTAAGGCAATTGTATTATCAAAAGCAATGCGTAAGATTACACAATTACTTGGTAGAAATAAGGTTACACTTATATTTACTAATCAACTAAGAGTTAAGCTGGGTGTTATGTTTGGTGATCCATATACAACATCAGGTGGTAAAGCTATTGGATTCCATGCTTCATGTAGATTACGTTTACAAGCGGCTGGGCAGATTAAACAAAAAGGTGCAGTAGTAGCTTTGGATAAGGTAATTGGTATAAAGACAAAGGCTAAGATTATTAAAAATCGTATGGGACCACCTTTAAGAGTAGCTGAATTTGATATTTTCTTTGATAAGGGAATAGATGATTATGGTGGATGGTTAACATTAATGAAGAACCATAAATTGGTTACTCAATCTGGAGCATGGTATGGATATACCGATGAATCAGGTAAAGCACATAAATTTTTATCTAAGGATTGGGAATCATTAGTTACTAGTGATGAAGCCTTAAAAGATGAAATATACAGCAAAATGTGTAGTGCTGCAATAATGGAATACAAATCTGATGAATTAGGTATCGATGATATCGAACTATCAGATGAACCAGTACCTGAAGGATAGCATATGAATAACAACAAGTATTTTTCTATATTAGAAACATTACAGGAAAACACCTCAAAACCAACAGGACTCAATGATAGAGTCTTGTTGGTAGATGGGTTGAATACATTCATAAGAGCTTGGGCAGTATCACCAGTAACAAATGATGATGGAATTCATGTAGGAGGAATTTCAGGTTCATTATTATCTATTGGATATGCTATTAAAAATATAAAACCTACAAGGGTTATATTATGCTTTGATGGTAAAGGTGGAAGCCAAAGACGTAGAAAATTATATCCAGGTTATAAAGGTAATAGAAAACCTACATCAAATTTGAATAGAGCATTTGTAGGCAGTGATGATAAAGCAGCCCAAAGAAAGAATATGGGAATGCAATTAGCACGTTTAGTAAATTATATGGATAACCTACCAGTATCAATACTATCATTAGATAATATTGAAGCTGATGATACAATAGCGTATATCAGTAAACAGGTATTAAAGGATTCACAATGTTTTATAATGTCATCAGATAAGGATTTCCTACAATTGGTGGATGATAGAATAACCGTATGGAGTCCAACTAAAAAGAAATTATATTTTAAGGGCGATGTTCTATCTGATACAGGTATTCCAGCTCATAATTTCTTATTATACAGAACCTTAACAGGTGATAAATCGGATAATATTCCTGGTATTAAAGGGGCAGGTCTTAAAACACTGCAAAAACGAATGCCAATTTTATTTGAAGATAGGGTAGTAACAGCAGAGGAGGTATTAAAGGCCGCTGAGGATTCCGATATTAAAATATTACAAAAGATTTGTAGTAGCAAGGATCAAATTGAATTAAATCACAAGCTAATGCAATTATATGAAGTAGATATCTCAGGAACAGCTAAAGAGAAGATACGTAATATAGTTGATGAGCATGTTAATCCATTAAATGTACATAAATTTAAGCTTATGTTGATGGAAGATAGACTTACTACAATTATTAGAAATCTTGATTTTTGGTTACGTGAAACATTCACATCATTAGATGCATTTGCAAAACAAAGTGCCAAATAATTTGGTTTATCCAATAAATTTTACTATATTAACTATATGACAGATACATTTAGCAAATTCGGGTACTCTTTCCAAATAAAGCTCCTAGCAGCCTTATTCAAAGATAAATTATTTCTACAACAAATTGGCGATATCCTAGATCCATCGTTTATGGAATCGGAGGCAAATCAATGGATTGTAAAGATAGTATTAGATTATTTTGTAGAATTTAATGCATTACCTACATTAGAGGTTATGAAGGTCAAGCTCATTGATGTAGAAGATGAGTTATTAAAGGCTACTATAATTGATAATCTAAAACAGATATTGAAGCATACTGATGCCCCTGATATAGAATTTATTGAAAAGGAAGCATTAGATTTTTGTAAGAATCAAACCTTAAAGAAAGCAATTATGGATTCTGTTAATTTGTTGCAAGCAGGAGAATATGATTCAATAAAGGAAAAAATTGATACTGCTATGAAAGCAGGGGCTGAGAGAGATATCGGTCATGAATATAATATTGATGTAGATTCAAGATTTTTAGAAAGCACAAGAAAATGTGTACCTTCAGGATGGTCTGTAATAGATGATTTAATGGATGGTGGATTAGGTCCTGGTGAATTGGGTGTATTTGTAGCTCCTGCAGGAATTGGTAAATCATGGGGATTAGTTAATGTAGCTGCTAATGCCGTTAAATCTGGATTATGTGCAGTGCATTATACATTAGAACTAAATGATGCTTATGTTGGACTAAGATTCGATTCGGTATTCTCTGGTATTGCAGCACAAAATTTGAAGTATCATATTGATGAGGTTAAAGATGTAGTAGAGAAGTTGGAAGGTAGATTGGTAGTTAAATACTATCCAACTAAATCAGCAACAGTAAATACGATTAAAGCTCATTTAGATAGGGTTCATATGATGGGTTACAAACCAGATTTAATAGTAGTGGATTATGCCGATCTATTAAGAGGAGCAGGAAAATCACAAGATCTAAGACACGAGCTAGGAAATATTTACGAAGATCTAAGGGGAATGGCGGGAGAATACCAGATCCCAGTATGGACAGCATCTCAAGCTAATAGATCCTCATTAGAGGATGATGTTATTGGAGCAGAGAAGATTGCTGAATCATACAGTAAAATAATGACAGCTGATTTTGTATTATCATTATCAAGAAAGATAGAAGATAAGATAGCAGGTACAGGAAGATGGCATGTCATCAAAAATCGTTTTGGACCGGATGGGATAACCTTTCCAAGTAAGATGAATACATCAAATGGTCAAATTGATATATATGACGAAGGATCACTACAAGGAAAAAGCGCCCAAAAACAAATGGACGGTGGTGAGGAAGCAGGAAGAAAATATTTACAAAATAAGTTTAAGGAACTAGAAGGTAATGTATAATTTTTATCTAATTATTAATACAGCTTTGGCGAATCATTTTGATTTGCCTTTTTACTCTACTAAACACTAATAAAGGAGCACAAATGGAAATTTCAACACAAATTCTATCGGACATAACTGTCTATATGAAATACGCAAAATACTTACCCGAATTAAATAGAAGGGAAACCTGGGAAGAATTGGTTACACGTAATAAGGCAATGCATATTAAACAATATCCTCAATTAGAAGAGGAAATAAATGAAAAATATAAAATGGTGTATGCTAAAAAGGTATTGCCATCTATGCGAAGTATGCAATTCGCAGGTAAGCCAATTTCAATATCTCCTAACAGGATATATAATTGTGCATATCTTCCAATAGATCATTTAGACTCATTTAGTGAAACAATGTTTTTGTTATTAGGAGGAACCGGAGTAGGATTTTCAGTACAAAAGCACCACATAGCCAAATTGCCTGTAATACAAAAACCATATCCAAAAAGGAAAAGACGATTCCTAATTGGAGATTCTATAGAAGGATGGGCTGACGCTATAAAGGTTTTAATGAAGTCCTATATGTGTGGTGGCGGTAGTAGAATTGAATTTGACTATTCAGATGTAAGACCAAAGGGTGCTAAATTAGTAACATCTGGTGGTAAAGCACCAGGACCTCAGCCTCTTAAAGAATGTATTTTGAAGGTTGGTGGTATATTAGAATCAAAAGATAATGGAACCCGTCTATCAACCCTAGAAGCTCATGATATAGTATGCTATATTGCTGATGCTGTATTAGCTGGTGGTATAAGAAGAGCAGCACTTATTAGTTTATTTAGTGCAGATGATAACGAAATGATTTCATGTAAAGCAGGACCTTGGTGGGAATTAAATCCTCAAAGAGGTAGAGCAAATAATTCGGCTTGTTTAATGAGACATAAAATTACTAAAAAATTCTTTTCTGAAATATGGGATAGGGTTAGATTAAGCGGAGCAGGTGAGCCTGGGATATATTTTAATAACGATAAAGATTGGGGAACCAATCCATGTTGCGAAATTGCACTTAGACCTTATCAATTCTGCAATCTTTGTGAGGTTAATGCCAGTGATATAGAATCCCAAGAGGATTTAGAAGAAAGAGTAAAGGCAGCTGCATTTATAGGAACACTACAGGCAGGATATACAGATTTCCATTATTTACGAGACATATGGAGAGAGACTACTGAAAAGGATGCCTTAATAGGTGTTTCAATGACGGGTATAGGATCTGGTACAGTATTAGGATACGATCTTCCTGCAGCGGCTGATAAGGTGAAAAGAGAAAATTCAAGAGTATCAAAGTTAATTGGAATAAATAAGGCAGCTAGGACTACAACAGTAAAACCTGCAGGAACAACATCATTAGCATTAGGAACTTCTTCAGGTATACATGCATGGCATAATGATTATTATATTAGAAGAATTAGGGTTGGTAAAAATGAATCAATATACACCTACCTAAAGGATAATCATCCAGAACTAGTTGAGGATGAATATTTCAGGCCACATGATACGGCTGTAATTCAGGTTCCACAAAAAGCCCCTATTGGAGCTATTATGAGAACTGAATCACCATTTCAGCTATTAGAACGTGTTAAAAAGGTAGCCATGGAATGGGTAACAAGTGGTCATAGGGCTGGATCAAACACTCACAATGTGTCAGCAACAATAAGTCTTAAGGATGATGATTGGAATTTAGCAGGAGAATGGATGTGGGAAAATAGAAATCATTATAATGGCCTTTCCGTTTTACCCCATGATGGTGGATCATATACACAAGCACCTTTTGAAGATATTACAAAGGAACGGTATGATGAATTAATGAAACCATTAGCGGACGTAGATTTAACCAATGTGATAGAGATAGATGATAATACAAATCTTTCTGGAGAGCTAGCTTGTGCTGGAGGAAGTTGTGAAATCAGTTAACACGGATTGGATTCAGGATTTATATTATCGCGAATTTCTAAAGCCTAAATTAAAATCAGATGAATTTTATTGGGAACATGGAAAAATGGTAATGACTGAGATGTATCATAAAAGAAGAGGACAATGTTGTAATTCAAATTGTAAACATTGCCCATATAAAAATACTAAATAAGATAAATGGTTATGTGTACTAATAAACAACGGGGATATTCAAATGGGACACAAGGTATTTATACGACATACTTACATTTATAAATGCAGTAATAAAAAATGTAAAGAGGAATGGAAAATTAATGAGGCAGATAAATTAGAGAAGTTAACATGCCCTCATTGCGGTAAACAGGATACAGTAGAATATGTAATGGTTGACCAAAGAAACAAATACAATAGAAAATGGGAATAAATATTTATTATGGTTGGAGGTATTGAGTTAATTAAAAGAATGAGAGAAGTTATCAGGTTTATTAAAGATGGTGATAATGATAAAGCAATTCTATACCTAAAATATATAATAGAGGACATTGAATTGTATAAAAATAATAATTTATAATAAATTAGGTAGTTAAGATAATTTTTTGTATATTAAATAATAGTTATGGCAAGAGTTAATATAGGAGTAGATCCTAAACATTTATCGGATCAGCATTTGATTGCTGAGAGTGTAGAAATCACTATGATTACAGGTGGTTTAAGAAAACACGGATTTGAAATAAAATCTCCTGTTCCTGATATATTCAAAATGGGTACAGGTCATATTAATTTTTTTAAGAATAAATTAGTATATCTCAAAAAAAGATTAGGCGTTGTAAATGATGAAATGCGGAGACGTAATTTCAAACCTGGAACCAAATTAGACCTAAACGAATTTCCTAAAAAATACCATAATGATTGGCTACCAGATATGAGTGCTTCAATGATACTCAGAAATAGAATTGTTGAGAGATTGAGAAATCCTCTTAATGGAAAACCTGGAGCTGAGTATCATAGATATAAAAGCGCATTAATTAATAATTACGAAGAGTTCTGTAATGATCTATTTCATTCAGAATTATATAACCTAAACGGAGAGAAAAATGACAAAATTTAAGAGTACAAAAACATTTGACGGATACAGCACGGCATTTAGACAGTGGAGAGCAACACATTCACATTGTCAATATGTCCATGGATATGCATTAAAATTTAAGGTATGGTTTGAGGGAGAATTAGATCATATGAATTATGTATGTGATTTTGGCTGTTTCAAAAGAAATGGCATTAAGGAAGAATTAGCTAATCAATTTGATCATACAATGGTAGTGGCTTCTGATGATCCACATATAGAGATATTTAGAAAGATGGATAAGGCAGGATTGGTTCAATTAAGGGTAATGGAACATGTAGGATGTGAAAGATATGCAGAATGGGTATTTAATCTCATTAATGATAGGATGCAAGAAGAAACATCTGGTAGAGTAAAGGTATTGAAGGTAGAATCCTTTGAAGGTGGAACAGATAATTCAGCAATATATTATCCAAATGTAGATACTCATCAACCTAGAGAAATAACAGGTATACCTAATGGTAATACTATGTCTGATACAGATGATAAACCACAAATTAATAATCCAAAAACATTTATTTAAGAATACATTATGAAAGTAGCATTTATTTGTCCAACACACGACCTAAAATATGATAATACAGATTATCATATGGCACTAACACATTTAATATTAAAATATCCTAAATACACGGAATTTTATAAACAAAAATTAGCTAATGGCGAATATGTCATTTTAGATAATTCATTAATTGAATTAGGTAATAAAGCATTACAATCAGATGTTGTAATGAAGGCAGCCGAGGAATTAAGACCATCAGAAATAGTTTTACCTGATGTATATAGAGATGGCCCAGCAACAATAAAATCCACAGATATAGCATTGACCAAGGTTGAATTATGGTTAATGATGGACGAGACTAAATTACAAGTAGTATGTCATGGTAAGGATCCTGATGAATGGAAAAGAACCTGGGACACCTTAAGTAAATATGATGATGTTGATGTCTTAGCAGTTCCTAAGGTTACTGAAACGCAATTTGCAGGTGGAAGGCCTGAGGCGGTAAGATATGCTTTAGCAAATAATCCACAAAATAAGGAAATACATTTATTAGGATGCTGGAGCACGGTTGATGAATTTAAGGAATATAGCAGTGAGGAAAAATCCTTAATTAGGGGTGTAGATACTAGCATTGTATATCACTGTGCAGCTGCAGGAATAAAATTCGAGGATAAATATGATTACCAAAAACCAGATTGGACAATTGATTTGGAAGAACCATATAAAATTGATGAAGAATTAATGTTAAAAAATCAGCGATATATGTTGGATATATTAAAATAATTTTGTATATTATATATAATAAAGGAGAAAAGATATGAAAATAGCATTTGTAGGAGCACAAGGAACAGGTAAGACAACATTAGTAAATAAGTTAAAATTAGCAATGCCATGGATGCATGTATATGATGAAGTGGTAAGGACATTAGCTACAAATCCTAATGTAAAGATTAATAAGGAGGGAGATGATTATTCTCAGGATTTAATTACTCTTACTCATTTAAGGAATGCACAGGAAGCTTCATATGCACATAAATATTCACTATTTGATAGATGTATAATAGATTCACATGCTTATGCTATGCAATGTATGCAGGATGGATTTGTAAGTTCAGTATCAGTAAATTATTCAAGTAGAATCATGAATGCTATATTTAATACATTTCCTTTTGATTTAATTATATATATACCTCCTTACAAGGAATTTCTAAAAGAAGATGGAGTAAGGGATACGGATTCCGAATATCAAGAAAAGATTTCTATACATATGAAAAATACTATTCATGTGTTAAAGAATTCACATCCTGATCTTAATGTTGTAGAGTTAGAAACAATTGGTATAGATGAAAGGATTAAAGAAATACAGGATTATTTGGAAGAAACCGGTAAGATCGATATTGAAATAAAAGAAATGAAACCAGCATTTATTAAATAAAATGGAAGATATTATGAAAAAGCAAGCAGTATTATCACTATCAGGTGGGATGGATTCGAGCACGGTATTATTACACTTATTAGCTAAAGATTATGAGGTAACAGCATTAAGTTTTGATTATGGTCAAAAGCATAATGTAGAATTGGAACGAGCATCGGAATTGATTGAATATTTAGACAGAGCTGGATATCCAGTAAAATATCAAAGAATCACATTACAAGGATTGGTTGGATTATTAGATTCAGCTCTTGTAAAGGGAGGTGATGATGTTCCTGAAGGACATTACGAAGAAGATAATATGAAGGATACGGTTGTGCCTAATAGAAATAAAATATTTTCATCTATTATTCAAGCAGTAGCATTATCAATAGCTCAGCAAAAAGAATGTGATGTAGATATTGCAATGGGTATACATGCAGGCGATCATGCAATTTATCCTGATTGTAGACAAGAGTTTAGAGATGCAGATTATGAAGCATTCAAGGAAGGTAATTGGGATGCTGATAGAGTAAAATATATTACACCTTATTTAATGGATGATAAATATGATATATTAGTAGATGGTGAAGCAGCATGTTTTGTATTAGGATTAGATTTTGATGAGGTTTATAAAAGAACAAACACATCATATAAACCAGACGCCGAAGGAAGATCAGATTACAAATCAGCATCTTCCGTAGAAAGAATTGAAGCATTCTTAAAATTAGACAGAAGAGATCCAGTTGAATATATCGATGGATGGGAAGTAGCTAAAAAACACGTAGAAAAAATATTGAAAGACCATGCTTAAAAGAATAGAAGATTATAGTAAAATATTACCTATATTAGAAATATATAGATGTGTACAATCAGAGGGAAGTAGATTTGGTAGACCAACAATAGCAGTAAGAACTACAGGGTGCACTCATAGATGCTACTTTGGAGAAGGTGGTTGGTGTGATAGTTGGTATACAAGTATTCACCCAGAAAAAGGTATTTTTAGCTTTAATGATATAGTTAAAATATATGATGAAAATCCCCAAGTAAAGGAAATGATGTTAACAGGGGGATCTCCTACTATGCATCCTGCTTTAGTAAATGAAATAACCCATTTTGCAAAAGAAAGGGGTATTATAGTTACTATTGAAACAGAAGGATCCGCATTTGTTGAAACGGAATACCCATTAGATTTATTATCAATAAGCCC
>Ga0302114_10001164_pt1 | contig 17578 bp, 15 predicted proteins | sample AG5_Surface_MG_FD_203107 | JGI IMG/M metagenome (GOLD analysis project Ga0302114, IMG submission 203107) | Marine microbial communities from Western Arctic Ocean, Canada - AG5_Surface | ecosystem: Environmental > Aquatic > Marine > Oceanic | place: Canada: Western Arctic Ocean | collected...
CCACCGCGGGGTCGTCCAGGCATATCGAACTCTGCCACAGCCCGGAATCGAGCCCGCGCTTCTTCTCAGCCTCCGCGGCGAGTAACCGCTGCTCCAGGTCGGGATCCGTCTCTTTGAGGTACTCGCGGAGCCGGCGCTCGTACTCCGCCGTCGTCGCGGGCCCGACGAAGATCGCCATCGTCTCGTCTCCGTACTTCTCCTTGATCTCGTCCGAGTTTCCCACGCGCGGGACGTCGCACACGCAGAGGAGCTCTTTTTCCTTAGCCTCCTCCAGCGAAGCCTTCGTGACTGCGTACCTGTACGTGACATTCTCGTGCACAAATTGGTCCTTCCACGTGGTCAAGAACTCGCCACCCCCTTCCATCGTGTTCCACTTTTCTTCGTTCACGTGGATCATGCCGTCGTCGGGGAACTCCACCGGGTCGTCCTCGGCGGGGTATTCGGGTCTGAGCGGCGCCGTCGTGACGATCTGCGGCCGGTGGAAAACTTCCGGAAACTCGTCGAAAATCAGGCGCCGAAGCTCAGCCTTTTCCCGGAAATTGGGACCCACCAAGATGACGGGCTTGACGATCACCTTCTCCGTCTTGTTCGCCGGGATGACGTCGGAGTAGTCGAGGATGTGCGGGGGTAGGCCGTACAGCCTGTTGCGCACGATCGGCGACAGAGTGGCGCAGCAAACCTTGAGTTCGTAGTACAGGTCGTCCGGGTCGTCGACCAGCACGAGCTTGTAAAACGACTCGGCGCAATCGGGCGGGAAGACGAGGCGCTTGGTCATCGGCGGCTTCTCCTTCGGCTCGGCACCCTCCTCGGCACCCTCCTCGGCACCCGCGTCGGCCTTCGCGCTCAAGCCGGGCGCCGCGGCTTCAAACTGCTTCATGTTCGATTCGCACATCTGCTGAACGATGGACTCGTCAACCTTCAGGCGTTCAGCCATTCGCGCCTTGAGCACGTCCGGCGTGGACGTGTCGACGTGGACGATGTAGGCGTCCACCGCAGGGTTAGCCTTGAGTTGTTCGCAGCCGTCGGCGTCGATGGTCAGGAACAGGAGCTTACCCCCGGCGGCGACTTTCGAGATGGCGTCGATGCTACTCCCGTATCTGTACCGCTTAACTGCGCAGTCGTCGGACCCGTTGGCCAGGACCCTGTGTACCCTCGATGTCTTATCACCCGCCAGCGGCACCAGCGGGAGGGTGGTCTCTGTGTTGATCCCGTGTTCCAACAGACCCCCGCGGGCTTTCGTCTCCGGATCTTCCAGATCCTCCCAGAACACCTTCGGGTGCCACGCCGGTAACGCATCATCCGCGGGCCTCGGCCGACCCGCGAGACGCGGGATGAAGTGGAAGTGCTCGCCGTCCACCTCGTGCGCGTGTGGCGGCCTGGAAGTCGCCGCGAGCCCGTACCCGAACCGAGTCGGGTACTCCTCCACCAACTTGTCCACCAACGCTTGTTTACCGATGCCAGCCGGGCCGCAGAGCGCGATGATCCGCGGCGGCGGGTGCTCCGGCATCCACCGGTCGCGCAAGAACACGGTGGGCAGCGCGTTCTTAGCCTTGTGCGGCACACGCGCCGGGGATTTCGAGTCGGTGAGCGCGTGCAGTAGGCGGTCGTGAAGCGCTCCGTGCGCGTTGTCAAGCCCGAGATTTTCCCGTGGCCACCCGGTGAGCCACGGGACCATCGGGACCGTGTGGGACCCGATTCGATCCAAGACGCCGTAGTGCTTCATCAGCTTGAGCGTCGCCTTGCACAGGAGCAGCGGCCACAGCTGGATGGGCCGCGAGCCGGGCAGCGCGGCGCGGCCGAAGACGTCGCAGGGCATCCTATCGTCTACCCAGACGCATCGCCATTGATCCACCACCCACATCCGCACCGCGTACTTGCCGTTGGCACTCGCCGTAGGCTTCGGCGGGTTCTCCGGGTCCGTGCCGTCGTTGTCTTTGGGCCAGATGTTCTCCCAGAGGAAGTGGTCGGCGTCGATGGAGTCGGCGCGTTGGTTGACGAGCCTCAGCGCGTTCCACATCCACTCCGTCGCGGGATTAGCGGAGAAGAGGACGTTCTCGGAGATGAGCTCGCGCATCTGCCGCGGGGGCGATGGGTCGTCCGGGTCCGCGTTCTCGTCCACCACGGGTTCCTCGCCGTCCTCGGGCGGCGGCGGCGGGTCCTTGACGAGCAGCATGGGGGGCATTTCTCCGGGGATGAACGCCTCGGGGCGCTTCCAAGTCTCCACGAACATCGCGAGATCCTCGGGGCACGCCTCGCCGTCCGCCTCGTCCCAGAACTTACCGTCCTCATCTGTGACGTGTACGGGCGGATACGTGGGTCAGCGGTCAGTCGATCGGGTTCCACGGGCGGGGCGGCGCGGTTCGAACGCGCCGGATGACCGGGGCGAGTGCCCACGGTCAAAAAATATATCATTCCGGATGAGGAGCAGGTTCGGGGGACGCACGTGACGCGGCTTCGCCGTCGAGCGTGAGTGAGGCGAGCTCCTCCACGACGCGCTCCTCGTTCCACGCGGGGAACTTGCGTTCTATGTAGGAGGCCCCCGGCGGGACCGGATACGGGTCCTCTCCCTCCTCCGCCATGGGGCCTTCTCCTCCTCGGCGCCGGGAAGTCTGCAGATGACTCCCGTTGCTACTGGATTTGGAAGTCGGAGGACCTCTGCGAAAAAAATCGTAATCAATGGCAAACTCGCTACAAAACACAAGCAAACAGTAATGACGGGTATATTTATTTTGGAATCGTATGGGAAAATAGTTGGACGAACTACCGAAAATAACGCTCCGAGACGATGCTGGTTTCGTGACAGAAACGCATCTCCCGGAACTTCGAGCCACAACGCAGCATCGCAGAGTACTCGTATCGATATGAGCTGGGGAGCCAAGGGCGCGACGCGCCAGCTGAAGCTGTATCCCGAGCCCGAGGTCAAGGCTAAGGCTGAGGTGAGCGCCGATACGCGCGTGATGACCCGCCCGTCCACGGCACCGCGCCCGTTTTTCCCGTCCCGAAAAGTTTTTCACGCATTTTGCTCCCCCTCTCTTCGCGCGCTCACCACGCGCCGTCCTACTCACCCCCACGCGCTCGACCACCCGCAGGCCAAGGCGTCATCGGGCGATTTCGAAAAGCTCCAGACCGTCAGCGCGGTTCAATGGAACTCCTTCCGCGACACCGAGGTGAAGCGCCTGCTCCGTCCCGGCATCGCCGACGGCGCCCTCGCCCTCGCCGAGAACATGACCAAGGCGTCCGCCATCTCCGTCAACCTCGTCCCGCTCTCCGCGGACGAGACCACGGTCCTGGGCGACGGCCTCCGCAAGGCTAAGAAGATGTCCGTGATCCGACTCAAGTGCGAAGCACGCGCGGGGGGACCGCCCGCGCGCCCATCCACGCGCACGCTCAATCCAAAAACCGCTCCCAAACCCGCCGCGCTCGGCGACGAGCGCGTGTGCAAAAAGCTCGGCCTCGCAATCGCCGCGCAGGTCAAGACCTCCAAGACATTGCTCGAGCTCGAGATCGGCGCCGACCTCGGACCGGCGGGCATGGAACCCATCGGCAAGGCTATCGCCGCCAACCAGAGCCTCCTGAGGCTTTCATTCGCCGATTCCGCCATTGGCGACTCGTCCTTCGCGTGCGTCGTCGACGGCTTGCGCGCCAACGTCAACGTCAAGGAGCTCGACCTGAGCGGATGCCATCTGACCGACGCGAGCGGCGAGGCGATCGGCTCCATCATGCGCGCGCACGCGTCCAGGCGCGCGGTCAGCGACTGGGAATCCAACCTGCGTTGCTACCCGGGATCGGCGGCGTCTAAAGATTTGGCCAGGGCGCAGACGGAGGGAACCGTCGGCCCAGTCGGCGGTTTACTCACCCTGAACCTGTCGTACAACTCCCTGAGCACGACATCCGCCAAAGCCATGTGCGCGGCGCTCAAGTCCGACACCAGGCTGCGCACAATCTCGCTCAAGTCGAACAAGGTTGACGAAGACGGAGCGGCGCGATTCGGATCCGCGATGCGAGAACACCCGCGGCTCGCCGCCATCGAGCTGCAAGGAACACGCGCCGCGGACTGCGACCTCGGCATCCTCCGCGTCGTCGTCGGGTCCGAGGTCACCATGGACCACCCCGAGGAGCTCGATAAGCAGATTGTCAAGAAGGATGTCTTCATGGACATGGACTGCCCGCCGACGACGCCGAGATCAAAGGCGAGACGCGACGCGGAAGTCGCCGCCGCCAAGGCGGCGAAGCGCGCGTCACGGCCGCAGAGCGCGAAGGTCTCCGCGACCGCCGTCGGCAGCGCGGGGTGGTACGAGGGACGCCGGGGCTGGTCCCCGGCGTCCGGCGTCGGTGCGGCGAAGTGGGAGCAAATAGGCGACCACGCCGCGACGGCTAAACTTGACATCCCCGCGTCTCCCACGCGTGAAGGTCCCGCCGCCGCGCGGCCCGCGTCCGCCAGACCGATCGGGGGCCGCCAGACCAAGATGTCGCCGTGGGCCAAGCGCCCGGCCTCCACTCTCCGCGACCGGTCCAACCTCAAGGACCTCGACGGCACTGACGAGAAGGCGTTGGTGGGTCAGCTCACCAGGGCGCTCAACTCGTTGGAGGGCCGCGTGGGTAACATGTCGGCTGACGAGCTTCGCGAGCAGGTGGCGGCGGCGGCTCGTGCGGCGCAGACCGCGGCGAAGGTGGCGGCGTCGCCGAGTGGTAAGTCGTCGAAGCAGATGCTGGCGAAGGTACGGGCGGACCTTCGCGCGCTGGAGGAGATTGTCAAGTCGTGAGCGGTCACCTTTGTTGCGGGGGGGGGGAACAAAAACATAAAACTAATCGGGAATGGGAAACTGTGGTCACAGACAGCCGGGGTCACAGACATAAACATACAAACACGCGCCGCGTCGAGCAGGGTACGCTCCGCGGACGACGCCAAAGATGTAATTAAACCTAAACACTTAAACTACGCGGTGAGAACTAAGACTCTCACGTCAGTTGCCGCGAACCCGGCCGGTTTTTTTGCACACGTTGCCCGCGACGATGGCCGCTCGCTCCTCTTCGCTTCCGACGGCGACTCGCGCGTATCCAACCGGCGGGCACTGCCAGAACGTCGCGTCCGGTTCCTTCGTTCCCCTCCCTTTAAGCCACTCCTTCGCGGCGGCCACCGCGGAGACGACGGTGTCGTGCCGCTCCCACCCGAGCACGTCCGGCCCCCTGGCGTCTTCGGCGCCGACGAGGAATACTTTGCCCACTTTTTCCATCCCGTGCGCGGCCCACGTGTACATGTAAAAACCGTGCACCGCCGCGGGACCTTTACCGGCCCTGTATATGTCGTTCAGTGTCTCATCGGTCGCGAAACGTTCCTGTTGCTCCTCGAACCGCGACGGGCCGTAGGGCGCGACAGCTTCTTCGAATATAGCCTTGTACGCGGTGTGCGTCGGTTCGGTCCATTTATAAGGCATCGGGTTAACCACGATCATCGCGCCGCCTTGCCTGAGCAAAGGGACACCCTCGACGTACATGTTGTAGTAATACCCGAGCGCGTACGTGTTCACGAGAAGCGGGTTCAGGTAGGTGTCCTTGGTGTAAGGGCCGATGCAGGTGGGCGCGAGGATCAGGACGTCCGCCTGGCCATCCACGTCGACAACCGCGTCTTCGTAGTTGGCCTGTGAACAAAACACGTCGTCATACTAATTGCCCATACAAAGAATACGTAAAGTAAACTCACCTCGAGCGTTTGTTTGTGCACAGCCTCAGTTTCACCCGCGACGCACTGCACCAGCCCGAACTGCCCTCGGACCAACGGTCCCCAGAAGATCCACAGCCTGAGCCAGTTTGGTAGGAACTTGAGGAAGAAGCATGATATCCGCGCCATCGCCTTTTGTATCCAGTGCATCCGTCGGAAGAGTATTTGGACCCACCGGAGATAAAACGGAAACCTGTTGTCGTCCAACACCGTCTCCACGTGGAACACGTCCGTGTGCGCCTGCATCACCTTGCCTATGCGGTTAATGGACGCGTGCAGTGAGCTTCGGCCGGGGTCCATCAGCGACTGCGTCTTCTTAAGCGTCTCCGAGTCGTGGTTGTATCGAAGGGTGGTGTAGTGCACCAAACCGGTGGCATAACTCTGGTAAACAAAACACGCCGTCAGTCACATTGCCCATACGTAAATAAAAAGAAACTCACCTTGTAACCCCCGTCCATGGCTACGTAGTTGCAGTTGGCGTAAATCAACATATCCGCATCCGCAAAGTCGCGGCACACCTTGACCTCCTCGTCAAACTCCGTCACCCCGATCACCACGCTGTGCTCCTCGTCCACGGCGTTGTAGTTGCCCATCGCGCCCAACGCCGAGTACTTTTCGTACAAGTAATTCCCGCAGATGTGTCGAAACTCGTCCTCGCGGATGAATCTGTGCAGCGCGATGGAGCACAGGAATTTGATGCACGAAGGGTCCACGCCCTCTTCGATGCACCGCCGCTCGGCTTCCTCCATGATGACACGCCTGATGTCCGGAGATCGCATCGGGGGTAACGGAAGCGAGACGTCGTCGAAGGCGAAGAGAATCCTGTAAACAAAACACGACGTGTGAGTCTAATTGCCCGTATGAAAGTTAAAATATCATAAACTTACTTGCACCCGTTCGATCCCTTGGCCTTGACGAGGTCGCGGATCTTGTCTCGAAGCGGGGGTTGGCCCACTGGATCGTCCAGCGCGCGCTCCACCATGGCGCGCATCTCCTTCGGTGAGCTCGGCGCGTTTTTACGTACCCCGGGGTAGACGACTCGTGTCCCCGCGGGCAGCTCTTCGATGCGCATGGATTCACCGAACTGCATGAGGAACTTTTCGCCGGGGGAGGATCGGTACGTCTCGGGCGGGTGCTCGTAGCGATGCGCCCTGGGATGCGTCGTCGTCGGGCCACTGGAATCACCACCACCACTGGCATCATCCGCTGGCATCGAGATGGAGGCGGCGTGGACCCGGGGATGGTGCGCGCCCCTCGTGCACACGGCTGTCCGGCTTCGAGGTGGGCGATGGGAATGATGTTGATGGGGCGAAGTTCCGGGTCCTCCGACGATGTTCCGGGTAACGCGGCGATGCGCGATCCCACGCGCGGTTCGCTGGACATCGAGCGCGCGGGCGACATGCGCGCCGCGTGTTCCCATCGTCGTCTTCGTCGCCATGGACGGCGGTGTGACGAACGTCGGCATCGCGCGGGTGCACACGTGGAGTGGCGAGGTTCAACACGAATGATGAGTTAACTTTTTATTTTCTTGGACGAAGCGTAGAGCCAGCCAGTCCAGCGCGCGGCGGTCCAGGCTCGGGTAGGAGGGTTCGAAGATGTCCGAACCATACCCTGAACCATACACAGGGAGCGATGAATTCCTGGCCGAAATCTGGAACCACACCAACGTCGGTGTAGATAACCAAGAGGATTGGATCGACGAACTGTCGGCGATCGGCGTGGAGGGGCGTCAGCGATTTGCACGAACGCTGCGCGCCGCCGCGGATGCACTCGATGCGCCGACTCGGCACACCCCATCCGTCGGCTCCACCTCGAATACCAAAAAACGGACGGACGGGCGGGCGCGGAACGACGACAACTTCGACTTTACCAAATACCCCAGCAGGCACGTCGCGCTGCACGTCATGTACGCCGGGTGGGAATACAAAGGGTTCGCGTCGCAAGGTGCCGAACAAAGCGGAGTCGCGACCGTCGAGGAGTGCCTGTTCCGCGCGCTCAAGCGCGTCCGCCTCATCGCGCCGGACGCCACGTGGAAGAACTGCGACTACACCAGGTGCGGGCGGACCGACGCGGGGGTGAGCGCCGTGGGCCAGGTGGTCTCCGCGAAGCTACGATGCCGCGTGCCCTTCAACGACGACGGCGAATCCGAATTCGGTTCGACGACTTTCAATGAATCAATCGCAGACGAAGACGAGATCGACTACCCCGCCACGCTCAACCGCGCGTTACCCCACGACATACGTGTCATCGGCTGGGCGTACGTCTCACCACGGTTCAGCGCACGGTTCGCATGCGACTTTAGGCACTACAAGTACTTCTTCGCGAACTGGGGTGCCGGCGGGTTGGACTTTAACGCAATGAACGAAGCCGCGGGCCGTTTAGTGGGCGAGCACGACTACCGTAACTTTTGCAAGATGGACGCGAAGAACGTGCACAACTACCGGCGACGGATCAACTCGTGCAAGGTGGTGACTGCTGCGGATGCGCACGACGATGGAGCTCGGGGCGCGATGGGGCTCGGGGGAAATGGAAATGGAAATGGAAATGGAAATGGAAATGGAAATGGAAATGGAAACAATATAAACACCCCGGGCGTGGCGCACATCGAGGTGATCGGCACGGCGTTCCTGTGGCACCAGGTTCGATGCATCGCCGCGGTTCTCTTCCTAGTGGGACTCGGGCGCGAACCACCGTCGATCGTGAGCGACATGCTGGATCTCACCAAGTTCCCGCGGAAGCCGCAGTACGAGATGGCGCCCGAGGAGCCGCTGACTCTGTGGCGGTGCGTTTATTTTAATTCTTGTACGGGCAATTAGATAGACTGACGTCGTGTTTTGTTTACAGGTGCGCATTCGGCGGAGTTCGGTTTCGAACGTCCAAGACGGCGCGCGCGCAGCTGGAGTTGCACGCGGCGCAGTGCACGCACAGACACATGGTCCGCGCGGGTGTGTGGGCGGAGACCTTGGCGCACGTGCGGTGTGGGGAGTACATCGGCGGCGGATGCGGCGGTGTGGATTACGACGGGGAGATTACGCACGGGCATTTAGACAACGGCGCGGCGACGGCGGAGGCTTTGAGCCGAGTCACGGCGTTGGCCTCCGCGGGGGATGGCGTCGCGGCTGGGGGTAACGCCAGGGCGGCGCACGTGCCTCTGTCGAGACGCGCGACGGAGCCGACGTACGAGGAGCGCGTGGAGCAGATTGAGCGCACGAAGAAGGGCAGGACATCGTAAGAGTTAGCTGTAATAGCAGGTTGAGCGCGTGAAAGTATAGACTATGATTACACGATGGTGTTCTCACGCGCTTCCCGGCGCTGGGGACGGGTTGGTCTTCGCGCCGCCGTTCTTACGCACGCCGTTCTTCTTCACTCCGTTCTGTGTCAAGTCACCGATCTTATTTGTCGAGTCACCCTCGGGAGATTCCGCCTTTGTCTCCTTCGCCTTTGGCTGTTCAGTCCACGCGTCGGCCTTTGGGTACCCTTTTTTATCCGTCTGCACTTTCCCTTGCGCCCTCGCCGCGACGTTGTTGACCCACCCGCCGAGGTCCCGCTGGAACCACGTCCCGACGTTCTTGACCACCGTCTTCGTCTCCTCGCTCGTCGCCACCTGCTTGGTGGTCTCGATCGTGTACTTGCTAACCTCGACCGTTTTATCGGCGGTGACCTTCGCGGTGCCTGTACACAAAACATGACATCAGTCTAATCGCCCATACGATGATTGAAAAATGAACTTACCGCTGAGCCACGCCCAAGCCTGCGCCTGAGCGGTTGGTTTCGGCGGTACGACACGCGGGTTGGACGGGTCCGTGAGTTCCACGTCGATGTCCGGGCCCGTCGGGTCGTCCTCGTCGCCGGACGCCAGGCCCTCGCCTGGTTCGCGCTTCTGTCCAATCTCCCCAGTCGCGATCTGCTGCAGCGACTTGAGCCTCTGCTCGGCGAGAAGAAGCGGGTCCTCGGCCAGCACCTTCTTCAACTGCGTCTCCGTCAGCACGAACCCGGGCTTTTCCCCTTTCGCCACGTTCTTCTCCGCGGGTATGAGCATACGCTGCGGCCAGAGCATCTCTTCCTTTATCCACGTCTTGGTCGCGTCGACGACGACCCGGCGCAGCCACGGCACTCGGTTCACCTGTTGACAAAACACGACGTCAGTCCATCTATTCGCCCGTGTGAAAATGAAAAGAAACTACTCACCTCCAACCCGCCTAGCACGCGAACGTCCAGCGACAGCTGCGGTGGATCCGGAAAGGACAGGACCACGGCGCCGTACCCTGGGTCCTCGCGCGTCAGTTCAGCCATCAGCACACGAATCGTCCCGTCGAAGTTGACGTTGTGGACCATCACGGGTACCCGCGCCAGTCCCCCCAAGTCGCCGCCGAGGTCGCTCATGATGCCCATAGCCGGTACCACGTCCATCGTCGCCGTCACCTCGGACGTCCACTTGACGTCCACGTCGAAGGCCATGTCGTTGTCACCGACGTCGTAGAACCGCGCGCCCGTGAGCAGCGGCGCCGCGGTGCCCGCCTTGACCCCTTTCAGTATCATCTTCTTGACGTTTGGGTGTTTAACGTTGGCGATGGAATTCGCCATTGAGTTTTCCAGTTTTTGCGCGATGAGCCCGGGCATCATGTGGTCGATGACGTACTGTGCGGTGCGCAGGCCTGGGATACCGACGGCGGCGGCGTAGAAGTCCCTCTCCTGGTTGAACGCGGTGAGGGCGTCGTCGACTTCGCGTTTCGTCGCGAGCCATCCTTCGGAGAGGACTTTCTTGGTATCTTCCAGCGTCGTGTTTTCCGCTTGGAGCGACTCTTTCACCGCGGCGGCGGTCTTGACGACGAGGGCCCAGACGCGCCCGCCCAGAAAGTTGAACACCCTCCACGCCCGTCGGACGTTCTCGCCTCCGACGGAGATGAACAGCGCGGCGACGCCGAGCAGCGTGCTGAAGAAGACGCCTCCGAAGAGGAATGAGAAGACGTAACCCATGAAGCCCCCGCCTCCCGCGGCCGCCGCGGAGGTGGCGGCGTTGGTGACGGTGGACGCCGCGGCTCCCGCGGCGGCGGTGGCGACGCCCGCGGCTTTCGCCCCCGCGCCACCCGCGATGGCCTCGGCGACGAGCGACACGGGGTTCGCCATGGCGACGACGAGGGAGGGTCCGTGGTGTCGTCCTCTCGCGTTTCTCAACGGCACTGTGGTAACGGAGGTTCCCGGATGCCGCACCACGCGTACCGGAACGCCACGAAACGAGGCGCGAGGCGAGAGCGACGCGGTCGTATGCGCACGGCACGACGGCACGGCGCATCCGCTCGCGGCGAAACCCCGCATGCGGCGGGGCGCGACGACACCTCGGGCGGCCGCGGGTGCCGTCGACATCTCGCGCAAAACGAACAAGTTGTCCTTTTTTTATTCGGTGCGGGCAGAGAGGCCGCGAGGGACGTGCGTAGGGTTCGCGTCCGAGGACACGCGCGCGGGGATGGTCCGGACCCGCCTCGGTGGATCGTTCCTTCGAACGCGGTCAAGTCGCCTTGAACGCGGGAAGTCCGCGGTCCGCTTTGAGGCTTTCAGATCTCCACGCGCGACGTTTGAGACGCGTCGAAAAAAAGCCCGCGGTCAAAACGTGCGAGACAGAACTTGCCGTGTCAGCATCTCGGGAGCACCCTCGCAAAATTAACGGTCAACATCGAGCGGGGGGGGACAATTAACTCAAGAATAACTCAAGAAGCTCATCAAACGAGCAAAACTCCCGAACCGAATCTCGCGAAGGGGACTTTCCATTTCCCGCCCGCATTTCGCATTTCCAAACGCGCAGCAGCAGCAGCACCGAACCGAATCTCACGCCAAATGTCCCTCATCACCGGTGAACAGTACGTCCAAGCCTGGGGCGCCGTGTTCGGCGTCTACGCGCTGCTGATGCTCCTCGCTCCCGAGAAGATGGTGTCCGATCACTTCAAGGCCAAGTGCACGCCGATGACCGCCTTCTGGATCCGCGGCCAGTCCGTCGCCTGGGCCTCCACATCCTACCTCCTCCAGAAGATTGACACCGCCGACGCCGTCGATTTTGGCCTCCTCGCGATCATCGCCACCGCGCTGCTCTACCCGTACAACGCCAAATTCGGGCTCATCTCGAAGAAGATGCCCGTCAAGTACACCGGATTCCCCAACCACTACGTTCCCGAGGTTCTCATGACTGTCTGTGAGTCTTCCATTGACCCCGACGCGCATTGGCTCTTTTTCGTGTCCTGCAGACTTGGCTGAGTCACCGACCTCTTCGCTGACAACTCCTTCTCTTCCGATCCCAAACGCAGTCATCGCCGCGGGCCTTTACGTCAAGTACGCGTGAATCGAATGACCGCGACGTGAATCACCGTGACGGCCGTCGCGACCCCGAGGAAACGCGTCTCGCGCTCACAGTCGAGCGCTCACGGCCCGGTGCTTGCATTGTTAGCTTTTTCGTGACGCTTGTGAGAACCAGTCTGCAAAAAATCGTGCATAACGTTATGTCTTCGTCTTCGCGATCGTTCCAGACACATCTGCACAACCACAACACGCACGCACGCACGCACGTACATAAAAATGATCACTCCCGAACTCTTCGTCAACCTCGCCAAGGGCATGTTCGGCGGCTACAGCGCCATGATGCTGCTGATGCCCAAGAAGATGGTCACCGACCACTTCAAGGCGGAGTGCGACCCGGTACGTTCATTGTACATTCAGAGATCGCCCGATGTACATTCCCGATTGATGAGCTCGACGCCGACACCGGAGATCTTTCCCTGACCACCGTCGTCCTCTTCCCGCCCCACCCGCCGTCAGATGACCGAGTTCTGGATCCGTGGATCCTCCGTCGGGTTCTTCGGCCTCATCTACGCCATCCACAAGCTTCCACTCGAGGACGCGGTGGACATCTCTTTGGCCACCACCGTCGCCACCGCGCTGCTCTACCCCTACAACGCAAAGTTCGGCATCCTCTCCAAGGGTCTTCCCCTCAAGTACGACGGGTTCCCCAACCACTACGTCCCGGAGGTTATGATGGGCGCGCTCGCCGTCGCGGGCTGCATCGCCAAGTTTGTCAAGAAGTGAGTTCTACAATGTAGTACCGCATACAACTGAAAGTCTATTGAAAGTCCACGCATATCATAACAATCGCATAACACTTAACACTTCAACTATCGCCGCGAAGATTTGGCGTCATCCTCCGGCATCCACTCCGCGCACTCCACCCTCGCGCACCGCTTCCCCCACCCGCCCCACTTCACGTCAGGGCACGCGTCCGGCACCTCCTTGATATCATTCGCCGCCTCGCACGGTATCGCCCCCTCCGCTGGGTCGTACGCGCCACCCCACCCGGGCCCGCTCACCGGTGTTTTCACTCCGTCCCCGATGCACGTGCCGTTATCCTCCGTGAGGAACCGGAGCATCCCGCCGTCGTGATCGTAGTGCCTGTACAGGTCATCCTCGCATTTGACCTCGAACGACCCAGGGACCCGCGCGGGTTTAAACGTCATCCGGCTCGCGTACTCGGTCAACACTGAAGCCACGTATTCGTACACCGCTTCGTCGGTGAAGGCAGCCATGCGTTTGGTCCCCGCGCGTGCGATCGCCTCCGCGCGTGGCTTATCTAACTCCATCGCGCGCACCGCGTCCGGGACATCCGCGGCGTCCCGCACGGACACGTAGTGCACCCCGGGGAGGAGCTGATGCTCGAAAAATTCCTTATTCGGCGCCGACGACTCGACGTTGATCAAGACGCTCCCGCACAGAAACAAGGATTTGAGCTTGTTGGCGTACCCGTTGGATCCCACGTTGACGAGGTAGCGGTACCTGCACATCTCCTCGAAGCTCAGCGCGCACTTGTCCTCCTGTAACCCACCCTTGTCCGCCAAACCGAGGTCCACGCAGCTCTTACCGCCCGTGTCCGACTTTTTGTAAACCTGGTTGACAAAGAGAACGTCGGGGTTGGACTTTGCCACCAGCGCCAGGCGTTGACGCGGCTCCGCCTGAGTATTCCCGGTGAACGCCGCGAACGGCAGCTTCTTCTCGAACGGGACAGCGGCACCCGCGGCCATCACGCGCGTGTGCGCCACGGACCAGCGGCTGGTCGTGAGCTTATCCGCGCCCCGGTGCCCGGGGGGCGAAAAGGAAAAGTCGGGAAACGGAATATCCCGCGTCGTCGCCGCGTTCACCGTGGGGGAGAATATCGGCGGAGGTTTCTGACCATTCTCCATGCCCTCGCGGCCGTAGAGCCTCTGCGCGTGCGCGCCGTCGTTGGGCAGCTGAGAGATTGGGTAATCGCCCTCGTTGAAGACGGCGTCGACGTCCGGCAAGTCCTCATGGCGCCGCATCGTCTCCAGCAACGTGACTTTCCAACTGGGCGCGAAGTCTCTCGCAAACTGAAGCGCTCGGATGTCCTTGACGTACAGTTTGCCTTTGATGATCTGCGCCCTGAAGGCGTTGACGCTGATACCCGCGACGATCTCGGCGGTGTCCACGTCGGCTTTGGAGATTTTGTTGTACGGAAACAGCGAGCGGTACACGAACGGGCTCCAGTCGAAGATCTCCGGGAGCGATTCGTCGTTTTCGTCGGAGGTGTTTGCTGCGTCGTTAGATCTGTTGACGGCGGATGCGGGTGGGGCATCGTCAGTCGCGTCGGTCTCGACAGCCTTGAGGCGGGCTTCCATCTGCACCTTGGCCTCCTTCCCGGGCCTTGAGGCGGGCTCGGTCTCGAGCGCGTCGCGCGACGACGGTGCCGCCTTCCCAGCCTCGTGTGGACAAGGGTCGCAGACGGGGCAGTCGACGGTGGGTTTAGGGGAGGCGCCCGTCGCCGCCGCGTCGCACTTGCACGCCACCACCGGGGGACAATCGATGTTCTCCTTTTCAACGACGGTGCGTACCTCGGTTTGCGGTGTCTTCGGACACACCGGACACTGCTTCTCCACGTATCGTACTTCCCCACCCTTCGGGCACTTGGGGCATCGGGGGCCGCGGATAAGCGACCCGCCGACGTCCCTCCAGTCGGTGCCGTTGGCCCACTGGGCGAGCCACCCGACGCCGATGCCGCCCACGAGTAGCCCGATGATGAACCCGAGCGAGATGTGAAGTATGCGCTTCTTGTTCGCGGCGCGACGCTCATCGGCGATGAGGCCACCCATGGCTAGGGTTGGTGCGGCGGAAAAATGGGGACTCGGTCGGGGATGTGCACGGATGGCGTTCAACATCAAATAAATAATCTAACGTCAGCCGACGCCGTCTGCGCTCTTCACCACCGCCTGCAAGAACTCCGCTATGAGCGGCTGCACCTTCTTTCTCGACGCCTGCCCGTCCCCTTGACCGAACGCCAAACCCCCGAACGCGTGCGCATCGGGCCCCTCCAACGGAACCAAACCCCCGAGCCCGCTCCCGATCCCGCCGACGATCTTCTCGCACAGCTGTGTCGTCGCCGCGTCGCTACCCGCGAACGCGAGTTGCCGCGCGAACGTCCCGTCGCTTTTCTCGAACGCCGCCATGAGCACCAACACGTCGATCTTCCTATCCGAGATGAACGCATCGCACGCCGCCCGCACGTCCCGCACGTCCCCCATCGACGTAAGAGGAACCCCGAACGACGCGATTCCCACGTGCATCTCGCAAAGCGTCCATTGTTTGTAATCGCGCCTCAACAGGTCCTTCGCGTCCAGCCCGGTCTGGTCGAACCGCTTCTGTTTCAGCTGCGTGTAGAGCGCAGTCATGTCTTCCTCGTTCGTGTACCCGGCGAAAGCGGCGAGCTTGTGGCACCAGATGTAATCCTCCAGCCGCGTGCGTTCGTTGTTCGCGTCGAGATTTTGCGTGTCGAGGAGGATTGCGGAGCACACCATCTTCGCGAGTGGGCCGTGGTACAAGCCTCGGGCGTTGCCGACGTATCCCTCGCCGAGCATGCCGTCGATGCCGATCTCCGCCTCTTCGCAGGTCTGCTCCGCGATGAGCGTGGCGCACGAGCCGACGGGACCGATCATGACGGTACACGTGCCGTCGAGAGGGTACCGCTCCTCGTCGACGTGGTGGTCGATGACGCGCGTCGTCTTCTCCAGCAACGAAATGTGCTTCGCCGGGGGCACGTTGTGGTCGACGAGGACGACGTCGCGGAGCCTCCCAGATGCATCGAGCGCGAGCGGGTCGAGGTCATCCGCGAACACGATGGAGTCCACGTCCACGCCGATGTCGTCCAGCAGCCACGCGGCATCGCCACGCAGCGGCAAGTCCGCGCGGGGCACCGCGACGTACGGCACGGCGAAACGCAGCTCGCACTGCGATTCTTTCTCGTTGTTCCATCCATTCGGCGCGCCCGTGACCGGGTCCGGCGGGTCCCGATCCATCCACTCGTAGTCGATGCAGCTCCTGCGCGTGACGTGCAGCGCGTACGTGATGGCGCTGACGATGGAGTCCAGGTCCGCAGCCTCGTTCCCCATCACCAGCGTCACCGGCGCGGAGTTCGAGTCCAGCGCGGCGGCTCGCGAATCTTTCAGAAAGAGGTTGAGCGCGTCGAGGTCGATGGGGGCCTCGGCCTGCGTGTACGCGGCGTCGGTGGACGCGACGCGGAACGCGGCTTCGATGGGCGCCATGGCTTTACGACGATGCGCGCGCGTCGATACGAACTTCGGACGATGAAGGAGGTGACGACTGCCGAGCGACGCCGTCACCGGTGCGCTCATTCGAAGTGCGAGAGTGTCATTTCGTCGGCGACTGATTGAGCAGTTGAGATGTGATATTTCCGGCTGGCTATCGCTCGCCGTGCACTCCCTATTGGCCCCTCGCCAGCGCCGCCGCGCGCTCCGCGGGTCCACCCGCCTCCGCCTCCTTCAGCTTCTCCTTCAACTCCGCCGCCAGCTGTCTCGCGTGCGCGCCCGTGAGCGACGTCACAGGAGTCACCTCGTGGTCGCTGTCGCCGCTCCCGATTGACCTCGCCGGCGACCGCGTAAACGCCGCCGCTCGTCCCCCCCCTTCGATGGCGTCACCCGTGGACATCCTCCGCTCGGGCGACCGCGTGGGCGACCGCGCGGAGATGGCGTGCCTGAGCTCGGTGGCCAGCGCGCGACCGCCCGCGCCGCTGAGCGTCTGCGAAGAAAGCATGACGTCCTGGAGCGCGATTTCGGCGGCGAGACCGCGCGCCACCTCGCCCGTCATCGTCGTGTTCGCGGATGGGTACCCGTCGCTTCCGAGTATACACGAGTCGTCGGCGGCGTGACGGTCGGTGGGGTGAATGTCTTCGTTGATGCGTTCCAGCAAGGACCACTCGCCAGCGCTGACCCGCCTGGCGTCGACCGCCGCTGATTCACGGTTCACCGATGCGGTTCGCTTGACGGCTCCCATGCCGTGCCCTCCGGACCTCGCCGCCGCCAGCGCGCGCGCCTCCCCAGTCTCTATCCTCGCCTCCACGATCCGGGCGTGCAGCTCCTCGTCGCGGTCGTCCTGTAACGTCCCGGCGTTGACATCCCCGGCGTTGAGGAGGTTGACGAGCGAGGCGGTTCGATAAAACGGTCTGTTCTTGTGCGCACGCAACGCGTCGATGGCCCTGCGTCCAGGCCGGCGTCGGCGGATCGTCACGCTGGTCCGCGGGGACGGCGCCGCGGAGTTCGGACCGGAGTCAGTTCCCGCCTGGTCGTCGTTCCCGACATGGTGCCCCGTGTCAAGCGCTCCCGCCTCCACGTCCACCTCCTCCTCGCCGTGTCGAAGCAGCTCCTGTGAACAAAACACGACGTCAATCGAATTGCCCATACGGAAAGATAAAAAGAAACGTACCTGCGCCTGCTTGAGCACGAAGGACTCATCCGCGTCGTCGCCGTTGCGCCACGTGTCACCTCCCACCGTGCTGGACGCCTCACTTCCGTGGTCCGG
>Ga0302114_10001166_pt1 | contig 17560 bp, 10 predicted proteins | sample AG5_Surface_MG_FD_203107 | JGI IMG/M metagenome (GOLD analysis project Ga0302114, IMG submission 203107) | Marine microbial communities from Western Arctic Ocean, Canada - AG5_Surface | ecosystem: Environmental > Aquatic > Marine > Oceanic | place: Canada: Western Arctic Ocean | collected...
TTGCGCGCGGAAATGGAAGCCAAAATGAAACAACGAGAAAAGAACGAATCCAAGACGAAAATGAAAGGTAAAAACAGAGCGAGCAAACGCTACCGAAAGAAGCAAATCAACGTCATCGACGACAAAACGATGGCCAAATTGGAAGCAAAGAAAGCGAGGGAGGAAGGGTACAAGAAACGCGCGAACGAACAAGGTCGGGCGAAACCGGGCGTTCGAGCCGGAGCGGCTTCGGACGCGCCGAGGAAACCGGACGACGCGCCGGACGCGTTAAGTCGGTTTTATAAGTAGTAAAAGTTTTAGGTGTAGGAGTAAGAGTAATAATAGTACATTGTAAAAGCACGTGCTCGTAGAATACTGTAACAGTACTATTCAATTTTGACTTTTTGCTTGTTATTGTTGTTAAAGGTCGTGTAAAAAATTGCTTCTTTTTACCTAACAAATGGTCATTAATCACCTACTTCGGTCACATAAAAGTCCTTCTTTATCTTCTTCTTCTCAAGCTTCGACCCACACGAGACGCGCTGAAAACAAAAAGCGAGGAGCACGTATTACTTCCATCATCAAAGCCCCCTTTTTGCGGCGGTTGAGACGGTTTTATGATCCCCCACAAAGATGATTTGCATAGGGGAAAATCAACAAATTCAAATTGGACGCAAAAGTGCGTTCGATTCGTGAAGAGCATCAACGACTTCGAGGAGCAACCGGAGGAGCACTCGCGAGTGGGTTCAAAGAATGACCACGTGTTAACGTACGACCCGTCCGTTTCGGAGCATTTCCACGCGCTCAAAATCCTCGGTCGGACGATTACTTTCGTCAAGAATGTGAGTTTGCTTTTAGCGGTGGTCGTTCTGGCGACGTTGGCGGTGACCCGGACGAACATCGTGATCGTGACGGAAACGGAACCTACGTTTGAAAGATACGAGTACTTGAGATCAAATTCTGCACGGTATTTACAACTTACGTGCGCGACGCAAAACGATACTTTGACGTTGGGGAGTTTCACGGAGGGGATTTTTGAACAGAGCGACGCGTGCGAATGGCTGTACGCCAACGCGGCGAAGACGTACCAATCTGCGAGAGACGTTGGATTTTTAACGGTGAACGCTCGCGATGGTTTTTTGGTCCGGAAAGGGAAGTGGCGGGACGTGAACGCGTGCGCAATGATTGGACAGGGAGAGGCGTGCGAAGCCGCGGTGGAAATGTGCGCGGTCGGGAAGCGATTGCTGACGAATACGATGACGGATTTCCACGCCAGTTTGTTCCCGCTCAATCGCCTGGCGGAGGAGGAGTTTTTGAATTCCGTAATCAAAGCGCAGCTGAACGCGAGCGTGACGGCAAATTTGGCGAGCATTCGAGCCCCGACGCAGATGTTGAATTCGTGGGCGAACAATAACATCCCGAGATTAGGCGCGTTTATGCAGATGCATAAAAATGCGATTCAAGCGATGCGAGTGAAGTCAGGGCAAGACGCGCCGCTGACGAGCGTGTTTGAGAAAGAGTGCGCAAGAGTGACGTCGACGAGCGATCCTTGCGTGGCTGTGGATTTAGGCAACGGCGTGTGCGATAAGAAGTGCAACATGGCGGAATGTTTATTCGACGGTGGCGATTGTTTCGTCGCGGACGAGAGCATTTGGCCGACGAAACAAACGTTCACGACGGACGCGAATACCGATCCGATTGAGGAGAAAGAGTCATACATGTCCTACAGCGCGTTTGCGGCGAAAGTGAGCAGTTTAAACGAAAAATACGACGAGTCAACCGTCAACGCGGCGTTTAATCCTTCGAACGCGGACGGGTGGGACGTTCGTTACGTGCCGGTAATTTCCGCTCCTGCGAATTTACACGCAAGCTTCGATACCGCTTCGGTTCTAGGATCCGAATCGCGCCGATTCAATTATTGCGGTAACCCGGCGGAGTGGTCGAACGTGAAAGTCGTCGAACGAGACCCTTCGCGCCAAATGAGCAAAGCGCAATTTGCGGGCGCGTTTGACGCCGTCGAAGAGTATTTCAACTTTCCGCACGTTGTCGCCAACGCGAGCGTGACTAAACCGGAGAGAAGCGGGGAGTGGAAATTGCCGCTCTTGTTGAACTATTTAGCCGCGTGCGACTTGGAAATTCGGACCATGAGTCTTAAAATGTTCACTTCGTTAAACTCAACGGAGACGAAAATCTGGTCGCAGTGGATCGAACAAGTCGGCGCAGCGCTCGAACGCGCGTGCGGCGACGTCAACGAACACTGGCGCAAAACCGAAAAGCTTACAGAACTGTGTGAGGATTTGTCCTTTTGGAAATTTTCTTCCTCTTTGAGCATAAATACCTTCATCATGTATTACTACTTCGAGGTTTCGTATTTCGCCGAGTCGGCGATTGAGAATTCGGGCTCGTTGTACATGATGGGCCTGGATCTTGGATTGAAAAAGAACGAGACGCACGGATGGGCGGTGTATCCCATAACGTCCTACGAGAAATACTTTGAGTACGCGAACGTGTTGTCGTGCACGTATTCGGAAGACCAGAAACCAAGTCTTGGAATGTTTATAACGGTTCTTTTAGGTTTGTACGGTGGAATCAGCGTATTCGCGCAAAGCGTAGGCGTTGCGACGTACAACATGATGCGTTTATTAATCTTAAAGAAAGAGCAACCGTCATCATCAAAGTGGTACCTTACCTCCAGTCAAATAGAGTAATGTGATGATTGATGATATTTATTTATCATGATGCGAACGCAAAAGTGTTGTCGTAGTAGTTAGTTATTATATTTCTAAATGTAGTCGTAGAAAAGTGTGCTCTAAAATTTACGCTTCCTCCCACTCTTCCTCTTCCTCCTCCTTCTCCCCGGCTGCCGGTTTCATCTCCACGTCTCCACCTTCTTGTCGCGCCGCCGCCGCCAATTCCTCCTCTTTCTCGCGCTCGTCTTCTACTTTCGCCTTTGCTTGTTCGGTCGTATCTCTTTGCTGCGCTTGCAGCGCCGCCAATAACGCCTTCGCGTATTGCTCTTGCACCGCATCCGCATCCGTCGTCTCTTCCTTTTCGGCGGCATCTGCGCCTTCAACCTTCCGTTTCTTTGCATCTTTACCTTGCTCGTCCACTTGCAACTCTCTCGTGATCCATTCCGGCATTTCTTTTTTCTCTTGACCGTCGTCTCCACCTCGATTCGTCGTTTTGTCGCCGTTCTCGCCGTTCTCGCCGCCGATTTGAATCTCAAACGTCGTCTCTTCCAATCTCTGCTCAAACGCTTGCGTCCCTCGAGCGACGCCGATGGACCCCCAATACCCTTGACCACCAGCTTGTCCCAACGCGGCGGCTTCTCTCGCTTCTTTCGACCGTTTTTTCGCGACCACGTACTCTTGCAACGTCCCGAACGACGGCGCAGGATACCGCAGACACTTGGCGATTTGGCGTTCAATGCCGGCGATTTGATCGGAAAATTTCTTCATTCTCAATTTTAACGCTTGTTTCGATTCTTTCGCGATGCCTCCACTCGATGCGTTTGGTTGATCGTCGTTCCCATCATCCTCTTCATCGTTCTCTTCCCCTGCTCTCACGACGTCTGTCCCGCAATTATCGCACACAAACCCGCCTCGTTTCACATCGAACAACCTCGCGGTATCTAAAGCGCTAAACCGCTTCCCGCACTCCTCTTTGTTCTTACACGCGTACGACTCTTCAAACGTCCCACCGGCAATTAACCGTTCCAGCTCTAACTTCACCCCTTTCAAGCCAAACCTCAACGTATCCACGATCCGAGCGTACTCCAAGCAGCACCAACTCGCGGTTTTCTTCTCCACCGCTTCGCTCGCTTCTCGTTCGCTCATGCCTGCTCGTTCCACCAATCTTTGCTCTTTCAGAGCTTGCCTTTCTTTCACGTGCGATCGTTTTAAAACGCGCAAAGTTTCCAAGTGTCTGAGTACTCTTCGTAACTGTTTCGGATTTAGCTTTAAAGCGGTGGCTAAATCGTCCTCGCGGATCCATTGGCGTCGGGTTAGGGCGTCGACGACGATCTCGACTAAACCTGGGAATTCTTGTTGCATTCGTCCAAACGATGGTCTCCCTAAACCCGCTTTCTGTTGCTTGGAACTGTCGTCGTGTAAAGCTTTTTTCCGTTCCAAGGCGTAGGTTTGTTTGTATATCGCGCGAGCCGCCAGGCGGGCGAGTTTTCGGTACTCGGACATGTTTTATTGAGCGTTTAGTACGCGTTTAGTACGCGTTTGGTTCTGAGGACCAATTTTGCTTGAGTTTCAGACTTGACAGAGAAAACGTCTTTTTTTCAAAGTCAATGGAAAAAAAAAATACTAATACTAATACTAATGGGGAAGACGAAGAACAAGCAACTCTCCGGGGCGCAGAAGAGGAAGAAGAAGAAGGAGAAAGAAGAGGCGATCAAAGAGGCGGTCGAGGAATTGGAGCGGTTGGAGCTTGGACCGACCAAGATATGGACGGGGTTGGTGTTGCATCATAAAGATGTGTTCGTCTCGCATGTCTTGTCGAAATTGAATACGACAGATCGGTTTTTCTTTTCAAAGGTGAATAGAGAGAGTTTGGGTGTGCTTAAGTATGCCGGGGTAAACGTTCCGAAAAAATGGTATATTCACGAATGTTCATCGATTTCGACGTTGGAATGGACGTGGAATCACTTTTCCTTGGGAAAGAAAGATACCGAAGGAAACGTGGTAGATCAAGCCCGGTTTTGCGAGCAAGTTGCTCTAACGAACAAACTCGAGTTTCTCAAGTGGGCGAGAGAAGTGAAACAGTGCGAGTGGGATGAAGAGACGATTAATCAGGCAGCATATAAAGGTAATCTCGAGATGTTGAAGTACTGCTTCTCTAATGATTGCCCGTGTGATGAAGAAGAGTCGTGCGTCCAAGCTGCTTATCAAGGACACCTTGAATGTCTTCGATTTCTTTTCGACAAAGTGAAACCTTCGCGAGATACGGAAGAAGAAGCGGCAATGCAAGCAACAGGTGGTGGTCACGTGGAGATCTTGAAATATTTCGTTGAAGGACGAAAGATATCTGATGCAGTAAAGCAAGACTGTATGAAAACTGCTGCATGGTATGGCCAACTCGATAGCCTCAAATACTTAGTCGAAGAGGCGAAAGCGCCTCTTAACGACTGGCGATACATCGCTTGGGCTCGTTACTATGAGCACCCCGAGTGCGTAAACTACTTGCTCGAAAAAGGGTGCCCGGAACCGACGGACGAACAATACGCTACAGTTGTTGCGTTCGTGTCCCGACAGCAGAACCGCGGCGACTGAGAAAAGATATACTCTCGATTGATCGATAGAAGACTCTCGCTCTTTCGCTTTCCATTTTTCTCTCCTTTTTCCCTCCTTCTGGCTTTCAAAAGTCTCCATTGTAAAGCTATAATATATACAAGCAAACGCACGCAGTATAAACACGTTTAATTAAAAGATGGGCGCGTCGACGAACAACAAACCCAAGTGTAAGTCGAACCGTCGTTTTGTGAGGTCTTTCCCTCGACGACGCTTTTAAATCGTCTCTCTTTCGTCCGTTCAATTTGGAAAAGATGTCAACGCTTTTCCGGTCCATTTTTGCCCGTTTTTTACGCTTTATTAATATTCCTTCTCTTCTTCTTTTCGATGAATACAGACACGAAATGTTCGCAGCAAGAAATGTACGCGATGCGTCCAACGCTCACCCCATCGCACTCGAGCGTATTACTCTTACTCGCGTCGCTTTTTTGCATCAGTTTTGGCTTCATCGCGTACGAAAATGCAAAGGAAATCGTACAACTGGACGCGAGGTACGACGAAGCGTGCAAAAAGGATGGATTTTTTACCTCGTCTTTATCTTCGTCATCCGCGGGTGGTGAGAGTTTGAGCGACGAGGAGTTGATGCACTCGACGGGGACCGGAACCACGTGCACGGTATCGCTGGGCGTCGCGCCGGAATACATTAAAGCTCCGATTTATATCTATTACGGGATATCGTCGATGTACCAAAACCATCGAAGGTTCGTGCGATCGCGATCGAACGAGCAGTTGATGGGACAAACGGAAAGTGGAAGTGATATGTGCGATCCGAAGAATACCGTCGATGGGCAGAAGATGAATCCGTGCGGTTTAGCGGCGTGGTCTACTTTTAACGATACGTTCGCGGTAAACGTAGACGGTCAACCGAGAGCGGTGTCCGATAAAGATATCAGTTGGAAAGGCGATCGGGAGTTTAAGTTTGCAAATTATTTGCCGACGAGAGTGAACGTTGATCCCGCGACGAGAGGTGGAAAAGAGATTGAAGGCACCGTGCAAGAGGACGAACATTTCATCGTCTGGATGCGAACGGCGTCGACGAAGACGTTTCGAAAATTATGGGGAGTCATCGAGACGGATATCGAGAAAGGGCAGGAAATTACCGTGGACGTGACGAATTTGTACAACTCGTACGCGTTTGGTGGCGAGAAGAGAGTGTATTTGAGCACGACGACGTGGTTAGGAGGTAGGAATCACGCGTTTGCGTTGTATAACATTGTCGTTGGGTTTTTGTTGTTAATCTCGAGCGTCTTACTAGGTATTTTGGGGGTAGTATTTCGCGAAAAGAAATTGCCCGAGAAGAGGCTTTGAGGAGAGAGAGAGAATGAAGACTGAGATGAGAGGTGGATGTTATCGGATATAGACGCCCGTAAAATCTTTTGTATTGAATGTGTCTGTGTGTATATCGTATATATATATTATTCTACTAGTAGTCTATATTATCTTTCTATTATTAACGTCGTCTCCTTCCTCTTTTGATCGGATCGACGAGCGCCAAAGCGGTCGTACCTTCTCGAACACCACCCCTCGCAGTTGGCAAGTTCTCAACGTCCGAATCTTCTCTCGCGACGCCGAAGAAGGACGTCACGTTCTTTTGCTTCAAACTATTACTCTTCGATGACGTCGTCGCCGTCGTCGTCGTCGTCGTCGTACCGGTGGTGTTCGTACTTCTCGATTTTAATCCGACCGCCGGCGACGGAGGTACAACAAATCTCGACTCGGGCGCAGGTAATGCCAACTTTTTCTGTTTTTTCACCGCCGAGTCGGGTTCGAACTCATCCGAGTCGTAGAGTTCGTCCACGATGATCGCTTGACCCGTCGCTTTCCTCTTCGGCATCGCTCTCGACGGATTTTCCATCTTCAGCGTCGTTTGTTTCAACGTCTTTTGCTTCTTCAAATTACCACCACCAAAGGCATCGGTGACTTTCGCGTTCGAGGCAGTCGTCGTCGTCGTAGTTGCTGTAGCCGCGGGACGTTTGTTCGTACCCGTTGTCGTCGCGTTGTTTCTCGAGCGGTCGTGATGATGATACTCGGATTTTGATGCTTTACCACCGTTCGCTTGCGCTTTTAAATACGCTCTGGGCAAGTGCGAGCAATCGCCAATTCTAGGCGGCCCACCAACCTCTAACGGTTTACCGCTCGCGCGTCTACCAACCACCGTGTACAACGTAGATGGATACACCGCGGTAATTTGCAACAGTGCACTTTCGCTCGATCGATCGTCCATCCAATCGAAACCTCTTTTCGCGCATACGCTTTTGCACGCGAGCAAACAGAGGTCGGTGAGGAGGTATAAAGCGTCCGTCTTCCCGTCCGCATCTTCGGCATCCTCGCAGGTTTTGACACCTCGGATGAGTTTCAACGTCGACGCGACTAACGAGTTCAACGCAATCATCTTTTCGGCTTTGCGATCCACCGGCGGCCACAACGCGTGGACGGCGTGCTCGAAAACGCCTTCGGAAAATCGAAGGTCCTTCGCGGTCAACGCGTCGAATTCTCCGTCTTCGTCTTTCGCGCTCGTGACACCAAATTGAACTCGAGAGAGCAAATGAATCAAATACACCAAAGTGTACTCCGGTGACCTCGTAAAGGCGAACGACTTTTTCGATTTGGTCGTTTCCGGGTCTTTCGAGGACTCCACCGCCTCTCTGTTGAACAGTTCAAATTTGTTTCTTTGCGTTTTCGTGGCGAACACTTCCCAGGCGGTCGAGGCGACATCTCTCACGGATCGCGAATACGCGTTGCCAGTCAAGCACGCGACGATAGCGTGCCATCGAACGCCTAATGAAGACATTTTCCGTTTCGAGTATTTTGAAATTTTACTCACAAACGCCAGTTTCGTTTCGTCGTCGTCGTCGTTGTCGCAGAGAAATTTCGCGACGGCGTAAAAAGCGGTCTGATCGATCGCTTTTTCGCTCACAGATCCTCCCGAGGCAATTTTCGGGATAGCTAAAGCGGTGGCGCGTAAAACTTCGTCGTTCTCCGAAGATTCAAGAATTTGAACGAACGCGTCTACGGCGCGTTTCTTGAATTGTTTCACCTTCGCGAGAAGAGCGGCGCCGGTCGTGGAAGATTTCGACGACAAAGAGACGGATTTCATCATCTCAAACGTGGCGAAGTTTCGCAAGCACTTGATCGCTTCGACGCGACAGAAATCGTCGTTCGACTCGTTTTCGACCAAAGAAAACAACGCGTTCTCAACCGCGTCGAGGTTTTTGAACACCAACGCGGGCGGCATCGCGGACGCCGCGGCGAGCAAGTTTGGCATCTCGGCGTCTCGACCATCCGCTAAGGCGTCGAGTAAATTGGAGAAGCACGACTCGAGCGCGTCCACGTTTGCATCGTTGGCTTTCTTTTGTACCGATCCGGATGACGATGCTAACTGAACGAGTGATCTCGCGGCTAATTTCGATCGCGTCCATCCGCTCGCGCCTTGCTCCACCGTATTTACCAGCAAGTCTCTCAAATGTGAAGTCTCTTTGACCGAGGCTAAACTGTGGCCTCCACAAACAGAAAACAAGCGCGTGAATTCAGTCACCACGTCGTCAACCAAAGGCGGGACTTCTGCGTTTTCAGATAACGCTTTCAAGAACAAATCACCGCACGAGTTAAAGATTGACGGATTGGCTTCCGCGAGCATCATGGCGTGGTCCATCGCGAACATCGCCACGCGCCTGTTGTTCTCGTCGATTTCGTTCCTCTTCGTCGGTTTCTTCCCGTTCTTCAACGCCATTTTTAAGGTGCACCTCGCGTGATCGCCGTCAAACGGGCTCGGGTCAATTTTTGCAATCATAGCTTCCAAGAGCTGAAACGCGCCGTGCTTCTCGCCTAAGCGTTTCTTGGCGTCCTCCGCGGCGAGTCGAGCGTCCTTTTGCGAGGTGTTCAAATTCGCGAGCGTGATCAACGACTTGAAAAACTTTTGGTCCTTCACTTGTTCGATGCCTGTTTCTAACAGCTTGAGGGATTTCTCTTCGTTTCGGAAGTTTTTGGAGAAGAATACACGCGCTTCCGATAATTGCTTCTCCGAGTTCTTCGGGGAGGTCTTTCCCTTGGCGAGCTCGCGAGCGTCCATGTATTCCTTGAAGTCTTTTCTCGCGATCTCGCGACGGTATAAGAACATCTTCAAACAATCTCTGACGCGCGGTTCAACGTAATTGATGATGGTCGTTTCTTTACCACCATCTTCGACGTCGACGACGTCCTCGGCACTTTTAGCCAAAGCGCTTCCGCTCGTCATCAACGCGCGCAACCAAAACGTCGTTCGAGCGTCAGCCGGGAAGCTCGCCGGGAACAAGTTCGCCAAAGCCGGTTCGACGACGTGCATGGCAATGTCCGGCACGACGATGCCTTTTAAAATCGTCCCCGGAATCCAATCGAATCGTTCGCTATCTTCCTCGCCTCCGGTTCGCAAAGTCTCCGCTTTCTTCATGCATCGCAAAGCGTAGTTCCTGTAACATTTGACCATACCGTCAACCACAGCTTTACGAACGGTTGGTCTCCTGTCTCGCAAAGCGCGCTCGCCGCTTTCTTTCACGGCTTTTAATTGTACCGCTCTTCGATCGGTTTCGCGCGAGTAAATTTCAAACAAAACTTCCGTCGCTTTCAATCGCACGTGTTCGTCAGGATCTTTGCAGCGTTGGCGCAAGTGCTCAAAGACTTGAACCGCGGCGGCGTTGGTTTCACCGGAAGGTTTTGGCGACAAGCGCGAAATGGTGTTGCTGTTGTCCGACGTCTTTTTCGTCCCATCGGAAGATGATTGCGACGACGGGAGCGTTTCGTTGGTGACGGTGTTGGTTTTTTCGGCGTCTTCTCCGACGCCGCTGCCGTTGTTCAAAAAGTTCAACGCCCAGTTGCAGCAAAACACGCGAACGGCTCTTTCCTTGTCCGAGAAGCGTTCGCAGAACATCTTCAACACGTGCGGGTATTCGTCCGCGATGCATCCGAACGAGTTGCCGTTGTTCGCGATGCGTATCGTGCTGCTCCTCGCGCGCAAGACTCGGCCGAGCAACGCGCACGCCTTTAACCTTTGCGCGACTTCTTCCGATCGGGCTTCTTCGTGCAGTTCTGGCCACAAGGTGCTCAAAACCGCCGCATCGACCGACGCTAACGCTTCTAAAATAGCCGCGTGTTTTTTCGAGAGATTAAACAACGCGTGGTTTTTCGGCACTAAATTTCTGATCGATTTGACGAGAAACTTTTGCGTCGGGACGTGTAAAGAGGTGGAGCAGGAAACGACCAACGCCGAGCTCAACGCGTGCGCGGATGGATTTTGTGACTTTTTCGGTTCCACCAACCTGGAAAGCGTTTGCTCTAAAATCTCCGGAAGTAACGGCGAGTGTTCTAACACTTCGTCGTGGAACAAACTTTTATTATAATTCGCGTTGCCCGTGTTGTTTCCATCCGTCACCGTCGTATCCTCCGCCGCCTCTTCAATCATCGTGTTCAGAACTCTCGCGACGTTTTCGCCGATAATCGGTTCTGTTTTCGCCGTCGTCGCGTCGAATAACGTCTCAAACAAATCTTTGGCCAATTCCACCGACGTCGATTTATCCTCCAAATCGAGTACCGGCACGCACAAGCCGTACTGCGCGATGTTTCGTAACAACCGCTCGGATTGTTCGAACAAGATTCGCTTCCTTTCTAAATTCGGAGGAGGATTCGCCGGGTCGGCTTTCGTCTTCTTCTTCGCGCTCTTCTTTGAACTCTTTTTCTTTGTCTTCTTTCCGTCTTCTTCTTCCTCTTTTTCTTCTTTCTCTCCCTCGTCGTCTTCGTCCTCGTCGTCCTCGTTCTCGTCCTCATCATCGTGTTGGTCTTTCTTCCTCTTTGACGACGACGACGCGTACTTCAACCACCCCAAAGTTTGATTAAAGTTCTCGTACACCGCTCTTAAAGTCTCCTCTTTCTCGTACGGCTGTTCCGGCGCGAAGATCCGAAACACTTCCGAAGCGCACGCGGACGCGTACGCGACGACGAGTGACGATTGGTGTTTCAAAACGTATTGATGCGTGACCGCGGATGCGAGTTTAGGCATTCGGCCTCCGTCTTCCGATTGGTTGATTTCTCGTAGTTTCATCGCCAACGGCTGTGTGTTTTAGAGGGACATTTTTAAAAGGTCAGTTTTGCTCTTACTCATAAAGGAGAGATGATGATACTACGTTTTGTGCTCCGCGATCGATGTGATACACTCTCGAATACTACGAATAAAACGAACGATACTAAAACGAGTTTGATCATCGTCAAACCAACGAAAACGAAAACATTAAACAGAGAGAGAAACAAACACATCATATAATTTGAATTCTCTCGAGAGAGAAAGAATTCAAAATCTCATCAAACGTACCTCTAAAACCGTCAACAGATCTTTCTCACTCGCTTTCTTTCGGCAAAAGTTCAACAACTTCATCCCTAACGCTTCCGCCTCGGACGCTTCTTTCGCGTTCGACATATTTGCTCCTTTTTCTGCCAACAACAACAAAGAATAGCTTCTTTCGTTGTGGCGATGAGAGTAGTAGTTATCTTTCGCGCGAATGTTTAAAATTTCAAATTCTCTCTCGGAAAGATGAATTTTCAACGATCTCTCTCTTCTTTTTAAGCGCAGGTATATAAAATACGCCCTCTGAAAACGAGAGAAAAACGAGAGAAAAAGAAAGCGCGTTCTCCAGCTTCTCTTTTCTCTCTTAAACTCTCTTGAGCTGTGTTTTTGTGCGCGTGTTTATTGCGCAAAGAGGAATGTCTTTATGTGCGTGTGTTTCTCTGTGTTTTTTTGAGGACAACGCGACTACAGAAAAGCAAAAAAAAGGCGGGAGAGACGAACAAAAAACTTGTCTTTTTTGAATTTTTTTCTCTTTTTCTTCAAAAAATAATCGACATTTTCTCTCCTCTCTCTGCAATTTATTCCTTCTCGCTGTAAAAATCCACGAGCGACTCGTCGCGCTTTTAAAGCATCGCGTCCTGTTTTACAGCGACTAACACTCTGAGTGATAATATTTTGAGTTTTTTTGATTTCGGAATCAGATAAATTGACTCTTGATGCAACACTTTTTGATCTGAAATTGCTCTCAATTTTGACTCGAAATCAAAAATTCGACACAATTTTCTCTCTCTCTCTCTCCGCTGCTTTTTTAAACACCAGCGCGCGCTGCTTTTAAACATCGGAAGAAAAAAAGAGGAAAAATCTTCATTCCAGTGTAGTCTGTTACACACACACATAAAGAACGCTTTACTTTGAAGAAGACAAAGATCAGAGCAGGTGTAAAACAGAGAGAAGAGTTACAATAATGGCCGACGTAACGACGAATAATAAAGACCGCGACGAACTGTTCAACTCACTCTGTCGTAAAAAAGGCAACCGCTTGTGTTTCGATTGCAACACCCCGAACCCGAAATGGACGAGCAAAAACTACTGCGTTTTCATATGCCTCGATTGCTCCGGCATACATCGAAGTTTAGGCGTGCACATCTCGCAAGTGAAATCGGCAAACATGGACCGATGGTCGAGAGATGAGTTGGACGTTTTTAAAGCGAGTGGGGGGAACGATGCCGCGCGGGCGTTCTTCTCGCAACACGGATGGAATTCGAACGAACGAGGTAAGATAAGATCTGATCTCTTTGTCTTTGACGTCGTCTCTTCTTCGACATTTTTTTGTATAGCATCATTGTCATCATCTGATCGCAAATGGTGGTGATCCGCGAGGGGAGACCCTCTCTCGAGCATCGATCTCTTTTATATTAACATTAGTATTATTATTCTATTTACACAGGACGCATAGCGCAAAAGTACACGTCTCGAGCGGCGAATTTGTACAAGGAGCGCTTGCGGAGAGAGTGCGAAAACATGCGGCGCAAAGGAGGTGGTATCTCGCCGCTGCAAAGTCCAACGGAACAAGGACCGAAGACGGATTTCTTTGGCGATCCGTTGGTGTCGCCGAGGGCGGGTTCGGCGATTGCCCCAACCGGGAAGAACGTAAAGACGATGGAAAATTATTTCCCGAAGTCGCCGAAGAAGAAGGATTTTGCCGCCGAGGAAAAGGAAGAAGCGACGTCGAAAGCGAAACCTTTGGCGGCGTCGCAGCCGATGTATAAGAAAATTACGCCGGTGCAGACGTCGAAGCCAAAGGTTATGGTGTCGTCGACGACGAAGAAAGTGGGGTTGGGCGCGAAGAAAGTCGGGAGCGGCGGCGGCGGGTTAGGATTGGGCGCGAAGAAGTTGAACGCCAAAGTCGACGATCGATTGTTCGATCAAGCGCCAGGCGAGGACGTACCAGTTAACAACACTAGCAGCAGTAACCCGGTATCGCCGAGATCCGGCGGCGTGAGCCCGAGAGACTCGAGCGGACACGTGGCGTTGCCGCCAAAGTCGAACAGGTTCGCCTACTCCGAGGACGGTTTTGGCAACGCTTCGACGAAAAACGAGACGACGACGACGACGAATAGGAATGAGGATGGACCGAAATACACCATGGGTGGTTTAGAGAGCGTTCCGATGAATTCTCGTAGGGGTGCGAGTGGTCACGTGACGTTGGACAGAAATGCCGGAAAGAAAACGAACATTGATACGAGAAACTTTGGTGGTGGTAGCAACGCGAGCAGTAGCGCATCGAGACCGCCGTCGGGTAATAATAATAGCAGCAGATCTGCGTTTGGCGCCAGTCCAAAGTACGGGAATAGCGAAAGTGGTGGTGGTGGTTTTGGACGAAACGCATCGTCGTCTGCATCCACGAGCACGAACCCAGCCGCCGCGGGCGCGGCGAACGATAACTATTACAACGCCACCGAGCGATTCGCGGGCGCCAAGTCCATCTCCTCGGATGCGTTTGGCAGCGGCGGCGGAAGCGGCAACAGAACAAACAATAACGACGATGGTTTTGGATGGGACGCGAACCGATACGCCGGCGAGAGTGGGTTTGGAAGTTCGGATATTCGAAGAGGCGCGACGAGTCCGCGAGGCGACGACTTGGACCTCTCTGCGAGCGATTTGATGGAGAAGATTTCCTTCCAAGCGAAACAAGACGCGGCGGCGTTTAAAAACGCCGCCAGTCGAGGGATCAGCGGATTGAAGAACATGGCGAGCAGCATCTTTGACGAACTGAACCGTTAATAACATACTTATTACATATATCATTATATTATATTTTTGTTGTTTGTTGTTTCGCTTTAAACACTAGTAGTCGTTAGTCGTATGCGCACTCGTGATGAAGTAATTCTCATTTTTATTTACTACTACAGTACCAAGGTACGTATTTATTAAACTTCTTCTATTAGATCACTCGAAACTTACGCTCGTGGATACAATCTTCACATCCTCCAAAGGACGGTCGGCTTTATCAACCTTCAAATTTTCAATCTTGTTGACGATGTCCATCCCTTTACTCACTCTTCCAAAGACGGAGTGTTTCCCGTCCAACCACGGCGTCGGTACGGTGGTGATGAAAAACTGCGATCCGTTCGTGTTTGGTCCAGCGTTGGCGCTGCTTAAAACGCCGGCGCGATCGTGACGTAAATCTCGATTGATTTCGTCTTCAAACTCGCTGCCCCAGATGGAGGTACCTCCGGTGCCGTCGCCTAAAGGATCGCCGGTTTGAATCATGAACCCTTTGATTACTCTGTGGAAGATGACATCGTCGTAATAGCCATTTCTGCAGTGCGTGGTGAAGTTCTCGACCGTTTTCGGACACTCTTTTGGAAAGAGTTTGAACGATACGTCGCCGATATTCGTGTGCAAGGTGACCAAGGACGGTAATCGATTCGACGCGCTGCCGTTGGCCCCTCCTAAACCGTTTTTACCGCCCGTGGCGTTGCGAGCCTCTTCCAGAGACGGTTTTTCGTTGTACACGTCTCTGTCTTTCTCTTTATCGTCGCCATCGCCGTTCTCTTCGTCTGGTTCCCGAGTGGAGAATAAGTACACGCGTTGCGACCCAACCGCGGCGCTCATTACGGTTGGATCATTCATCGGCGTCCCGTCGCTTTGTACGGAATAGTCTTTCCCGCTCCCTTTCAACGATGCGTCTCTTTTTGCGGCGCCTTGGAATAAAGCCAATTTCGTAAACCGTTCGCCGTTTTCGACTTTCCCGAGCAAACGAGACACCACCAACGTTTGCAAGTTTATCACTTTAATCCCTATGATTGTTCCGTACATCAAAAAATTCCCGGTTTCGTCAAACACGGCGTTTGGATACTCAAACGCGTCCAACAGTTTCTCGTCCAACGATTTCTCGCTCGCGAATCTTCGTCCAAAATCGATATCTTCTAAAACGTACTTCTCGTTCCCGGACCGTTGCGCGTCTTCCGCGGCAGATAAGTCTTCGTTAAACACCGCTTTCAATTTACACGTGGTAAAATTGAACACGCGAATCTTCATGTCGCGCGCGCATATAACCATTCTCTTCCCATCTTTGCTAAACGAAACGTGCGTCGCGCTCGTCTTTGCCTTCTCCAACGCGTATAAATCTGTTTCAAACTTTGCCGAAAATTTCAACTCTTTTCTTCTATCGCTGTTAATACTTTTGCTAAAATCGCCGCCTATCGGTAACCTTCCAAACTCCTCCTCCGGATCGGCGCTCCACGCCTCGACGCCTCCGGACTGATCGCAACTCACCACGCACTCGTACTCGCCGTTATACGCCATGCACACCACTCCATTACTCCCACCGTGCACACTTGTCAACTCTTTCACCATCGTCTGGTTCAAATCCTCGCCGTTCGCGTCGTGCACGGTAATCCTCCCGCTCGAGTCGCCGACGGCGAACAATTGTTTGCTCGCGTGGTGTCTTTTCTTCCTCGAATCGTATAACCACGCGACACACGTCGCCTCGCTGTTGTTGTCGTCTTTCTTTTTCAACTTTATCATTCCAATCATGTCGAAACTGTTCACGTCGAAGATCTTCGCCGAGCCGTCTTCGCCGAGCGTGATTACTCTGGTGCCACATTTCGAGCAATCCATTCCCACGATTACCCCGACGTGTGCTCGGAAATGTTTCGCAAACTCCACCCCTTTGGCTCGTTTTTTCCAAAACTTCACGTGTCCATCACGACTGGCGGAGACGAAAAAATCAGAACCGCTCGTCGAGCACGAGAGCACGTGGGAGACGCAGTCGCGGTGCATGTAGGATTTTTCGTACATCGCACCCGAGGGGAGATTTTGAAGAAATTCGATTGGAATTTTATTCAATCTTCGCTTCTTTTTCTCGTTTTCTGGAGGGGGGATGGACGGGCCAAAATCCATTTTGTGAAAGTGTTCTTGCTGTTCTTCTTTATGGTCTCGCTTCTGATGATAGCTACTCTTTTTATGGTGTATTATATTGCGCGAAAGTTTCTTAGTAATGTGCTCTGAATTTGAAGTGTAGCAGTTAGGGGTTTTCTTTTCTTCTTGTGTTTTCTTTTCCTTCTTAATTTTGTGAGTAACGTCTTTTTTTGCATGTTGCTAAAAATAAAATAAAAAAAGTAAATAATAACACACATAATACGAACACTTCTTTGCTTGTACCTTACGCGTCGAAAGTATTGCACGACGAGGCGGGCAAGACGAAAAGGAAGGAGTCGTCGAGAGTTATTAGGGGGTGTCTGTTCTTCACGTCCGAACAGATTTTTATCGTCAGCTTGTCTGTGATTTAGAACTTGTTTTTATTAACTCTCCAAACAGGATTGAATTTGTACAAAAATAGAACACACAACTTTTCCCTTCCTTGGCGTTTACTTTGGGATATACACACACACACACATTCATAAACGATGGAGGAGAAGGAAGAGGTGTTTGAGAAGGAAAAGAGCTCTGAGGAAAATGATTTCGAGAAGAAGAAGAAGAGCGAAAATGCTGAAGAAGAAAAGGGTGGATTCTTTAGCACGGCTTCATTCCTAAACAATGAAGGTGATGGTGCGGAGGAGGAGGAGGAGGAGGAAGAAGACAAAGAAGAAGAGAAGAAGGAGGAAGAGACGAGAAAAGGAGCCTTTGAAATCTCTTCTTCGGGCGCGGATCAAAAAGCGGTGCCTTCAAAACCTTCTCCTCTTTCCGAAGATGGGTGCGATCATCCAGGCGAGAGGAGCGGTGGGAGTCGTAGGAGTAGTACGAGTTCTACGACGGCGGAGAAGAAGAAAAAGACGACGTTGATGCGAAATAGGCAAAATTCGTCGATGTCCTTGTCGTCCACGTCGTCGATCACCAGAACGATGACCCCGGGACCGTTATCGATAGACCGGCCAGAGTGTACGTTGCGACGACGCGCCAACGTGAAGGTGAACGCCGGGGTGAAGGAGACGCTGACGAAACTGGACGAGGAAAGGAGAGAAGCGGA
>Ga0302114_10001168_pt1 | contig 17506 bp, 19 predicted proteins | sample AG5_Surface_MG_FD_203107 | JGI IMG/M metagenome (GOLD analysis project Ga0302114, IMG submission 203107) | Marine microbial communities from Western Arctic Ocean, Canada - AG5_Surface | ecosystem: Environmental > Aquatic > Marine > Oceanic | place: Canada: Western Arctic Ocean | collected...
ATGAACAAACACCGAACTTGCATTCTTATCGTCTTTAAAAAATTTGGTGCCAAACGTTTTCGATCGGTTCCCCAGCCTCAGTAGGGATACTTCCAAACCGAATCCCTTTCTCTTTCAATATACCCATCACCCTCCCCACTTTTGCAAACCAAAATCTACCCTTCGACAACACTCTCCTCATGGCCAACGAACCCACACCAACACAGCAGCAATTGCAGCCTCAACAACAGCCTCAACAACAGCCTCAACAACAGCCTCAACAACAGCCTCAACAGCTAAAACACACAGATATGGACAAGGGGGGGGGGAGCAAACCAGGTCAGGAAGATTGGGCGCGATGTATGTTTTGGGTTAAGAATAAGCATCGCTACTGCAAAGGGCAACGACTGCCCGAGACTTCTTTCTGTGGGACCCACAAGCCGAGCGATGATAGAATTCCGTGCCCTCTCGATCCGTCCCACACGGTCCGCTCCTCCGACCTTGAAAAGCACTTGAAAATTTGCAACGAGACGAAGAAGAAGGATATTACTGAGAGCGATCCTTTTTATTTGAAGGGTTGCAATTCTGGAAATAGAGATGCACAACCAGAGCAGCCACAGCCCCAACAACTCACTCAACAACAAGCTATCACATTCGCAATTCTTGTGATGAAGCTCTACAAAACCCAGCTATCCTCCACCGTATCCAAGCACCACCTGTATGAGTCGGAAGAATCAATTGGGTTGTCGAAGGCAATCGAGAAGTTCTCCATCCCATCTGGCGGCGAAAAGCACATTCACCAGCAAGGCGGGATTGTTGGAAATTTGCGTCGCGTCGGCTTGATGGACGAGAAGCCAACGACTGTCCTGGAGCTAGGGGCGGGGAGGGGAATTCTTGGGCTAATAGTGGGTGGGGTGTTGAGTCGTCTGCGCAATTCGCGCAATGACACCAAAAAGCGTAAATTAAGCGGTGCCTCAGATGCTGACAACAAGACCAACCTCATCATGGTAGATTATTGCTCCGTGAGAAGAAAAGCTGATACGGTTGCCCGAGAGGACAACGATAATAACGACAAAGACGACGAGTACCTCAATCTGAGCAACGTGAACACGCTAAGAATCAAATGCGACCTCCTGCACGTCAACCTCCCTAAGGTTGTGGCCCACCCCCCCAAAGTTCTCTTTATTGCAAAGCATTTGTGTGGAGCAGGAACTGACATAGCTTGTCGGGGAGTTGCGTCGGTGGCGTCAATGGATCGGAGCCGAGTCAAGGGTGCGGCGTTCGCCACGTGTTGTTTTGGAGTTTGTAGGTGAGCGAGCGAATCGAGCGGGCCTTGACGAAGACGAGCATACTTGCGATGAATCCCGCGAAATGGCTGCAGACGGCAAAATCCACTACTGACTCGTTTTTTTGCTCTAACTTAAAAAATGCGCACAATCTCGCTTCGCTCGGCGCAGCTTTTCTGAGTATGTTGGCCACGCTCATCTTTCACAGCTCTTTGAGAACAAATATGGGCGGGGCGAGTTTGAGCTGTTGAGGAGGTGGGGCGCGATGGCTAGTGGCAGCAGTGACAGCAGCGGCAAAAAGGACAGTGCACACGCACACGAAACCGCACCACCCACTGAATCTACCGAGGAGTTTGACCAAGCAAACAACACGGGGATTTCTGCGATCACAGAGGCGTTGGAGATTTCAAAGGAGGAGCTCGTCGCAGCGTGTAAGACAATAATAAATTTCGGTCGTGCTATGTGGCTTTCAAGCAAAACAGGTCTGAAAACGGAGATTTGCAGCTACTGCGAAGATGAAGTTACCCCTCAAAACATGTTGATTTTGTTGCACTAATTGAAATGAATTGGATTTAGATTTGTCTATCTCATTCACTAATTTTTGCCTCTTCTAGCTTTTCCCTATAACGTTTTCGGAGCTTTGCAATTTTTTCATCCACGTCCACTCGCTTGGAAAAAAATGACCACGGCTTCCCCATATTCATTGCTTTTTTAATAATCTCATTGGTGTTCTCTGCTGTCACGTGATCCCCTAAACGTTCCACAAATCGAAATATTTCGTTGTACATTTTTAGTTTCATTAGATCTCGCTCAAATTGATTGAACAGCTGCAGCATAATGCGAATCAGTACATTGGGGCTGTCAAAACTGAAAAAAATGCAGTCCCAGATCCGTAGCGTGAACGTCGTCGTGAAACTTCCGCCAACGAAGAGAGAGACAAACCAACTATTCACTATTACCGCGGCCTGAAACTCCAATTTTCTAAAATGGGTGTGAAGCGCAGGTGTGAAGTCCCGCAAAAGATGTTCAAAGACGAGAACATCAGCATGAATGTCGAGCATCGTCGGGGAAAAATAGTCGCTGGGAACGGAATTAATCATCGCAATTGCCACATTGAAGCTCTCGTTCTCGTCGAAGAAGATGGAAATCATTCCGACGATGAAATTAAGGCCTTGACAGTAGCCAATTTGCGGAAGAGACAATGCAATTTGTGTCAAAACTTTCGTGAGTTTGTGCAGTCCTTCTGATCCGGGTTTGAATTTTTCATGGTTGGGAAATGTACGGTCGACGTCGTTTGCAATCTGGGTTTTAATGTCGTCAGGAATAATTTGTGTTTCGGTGTCGAAAATTGGAGGGTTTGGATGTGTTTTTTGTGACCGTGATGAATTGATGAGTTGTGTCCACACACTCGGTCGGAATGCTGCTGGAAATCCTTGATACGCTAGGTTAGCGAAACTAACAGGGAGGAGCAATAGCTCCATAGCAGCGAACCCTTGTTCACTTGTTGGGTGATGGATATTCTGAAGCCCCCCAATTGCCCCCAGGGAGTTTACGAACTGTTTATCCGCATTCTCTTTTTTTTTAAGGTTAGCTCTACTCAAGGTTGTTGAAGGCGACGACTTGGTGGTGACAAAGCCATAGAGATCCATGAATGGTCTTGGAATTAAGGAAAGGAAAATAAGAAAAAAATTTGTTTCGGTGTTATCAAAAAAGATGAAAAGAGTTAACCCGTCATTGTAAATATATAATATTGCTTCAACATTTAATAGTCCCCACCCCCTTCCCCATTGACAACGACCCAGAATCGTCAGAATCGTGGTGCTCAACCACCATGCTCAATAAGTGATGTCAACAGCTTCTCCTCACTCCCTCTCGTTGTTAATCCCCTCCTCGCACACGCCCCCTTCAACTCGCTCAACGTGAAGTCACACCAGTAGAACGGCTCATCCGCGTATTCCTTCAAACGCTTCAAGATCGACTGCTTGCTGCCTTCGCTCAAAAGTTTCTGGTCCCTGCACTCGGCACTCAACCAAATTTCGTCCCGCTCCGCCAAAAAATCGTAATATATTTTCTTGTTTTCACGGCGGTTCTCCTCGATTCGCTGGATTAAGTCGCCCTTGTTCCCACCAACTTTCAGTTTCTCCTGCTTGCAGACCAGCTTGAGCGCTGGAACGGTCATCGCCTCCAGATCGTGCAGGGTCAGGAAGCGATTCTCCAGACGACCTGGGCATGGATTCTCGACTCCCTCCGCGTTCTGGCACGAGGCGATGTTGATACAGTGCTGGATCTCACAGCCCTCGACGTGGCATTCAGCAATCTTCAGTTGGCACAGAGGGTTCGTCGTCCCAACGCACCGGTAGCAGAAATGTCCCTCGCAGTACTCACAGAAGTAACAGTCACCATCATCACATCTGAAGCATATTTGCTCTTGACAGCCCGAGCAACGGGTGTAATCGTATGTTTTGCCACACCCACTAAAGCAATATGTACCACCGTCGCAGTCGCACATGTCGAGACAGTTCTCGCAGAGCACTTTATTGCAATTCTCGCACTTGTGCTCTTCGACTTGGCAACAGACAGTTTTATCACCACAGTCTTCACACTCCTGAGTGGTGTTTAGGGTCTTAATATTCGTTATGCCCATGGAGAATGTAGCGAAGAAACATTCGTGAGTGGCGCATGCGTAATCGCTAAAATGGAGATCATGTAGGGGGATATCGAAGCTCTTCGTTAGCGATTTACTGCAGGCGATGAACAGTGTGAAGTCGGACACGAGAAGGTAGGGGAAGAGCTCATCATAGAGAATCTCGAGGGGGAGGCAATCAAATATTGTATTAACCACAACATTTTCAACCTCCCCAATAGTCTTCTCCATATTCTCCTCAGTGGGTTCCTCAGTCGCTGCCAATTTCGCCTCTGCCCTCGCCTTGGCGTCGGCCGCTTTTGCCATGTTCCTTTGTGGTTATATCAGCAGCAATATTGGGCAAAATCCAAAGGTGCAAAGGTGAGAAGGTCGAAAGGTCTAGGTGAAATTTTCCCTGATGGTGCTATGTCGATATCAATGTCGCTCCAGGTGTCCAGAGCAAATGTGGACACAATAGAACTATGAAACGTTCACGAAAAGAGAAAAAAAAAAAAAAATTGAAATTTGTTTTCAAAAGTTGACTTAGAATATACTATACATAATAGATTAAACGAGGAATGAATGAATTGGGTTCAAGCGACAAAATTCTTTTCTTTTAAGTATCGTCACATCTTTCTTCACTTCCACTTCACTCGGCAAATTTAAGAAAATCGTCTTCGCGCTCGTCGGGGCCCATTTTCATTCCCTTCCCCCTCGGAAACTCCTTGTCCAACACTCCCTTGCCCCTCGCGATATTGTATTGGTCCAAGCAGCCTGCCACCCTGCTCTCCATCGTTTTGCTTTTTGCCGTATTCTTGGGCTTGTTCCCACTCATCATTTTGGCAAAGAATCCGTGAGGGGTGGCCTCAATCTTTCCCGTGGCCCAATCCAGCACGTCGAGCGTTTCTCTGGTCTTGATAATTCTATCGTCTATGTTCTTCTCCTCGCAAGTTCTCTGGATGCTTCGCTTGATGGGATCTTTGATCCGCCCCGAAGTTACCTTGATGCAATTGCGATTTGGGACCAGCGGGTCGTATTCACTCTCGATAATGATATCTCTGAAAACGCTCCCCTTTGCATTTGTTACTTCCAGGAACTTGTCAAAATGCTTCAGCTTCTCGCTGTGGATGGATTTATATGATCTCTTGGATAGCTGGTCGTCAATGGCCGTTGAAATGGTGCCGTAGACCTCCTCGTTCCAGGTGTCGTACTGCTTCTTCTTTTTCACGAGCTTGGCGTCAGAGCTATTCTTGAGCCAGCGGCCAACATTCGATGCCAGCGCCCGACCCTCGACCAGATCGTTCTTGAGCGCCCGGAAGTTCTCCTCCTTCCTCTGGGCGTTCACGCTTATTCTCTCACGAACTTTCCTGCTGTTGTCCATCATCTGCTTGTCGACTAATATCTTGTGCTGGAGGTAGCGCTTTTCTCGAATCATGTCATGTTCAAGCTCGCGCTCCCGCTGCTCCCGGCGAGCAAGCGACCGCATGTAATCGGACCGAACTTCGTGCTGGGTGGTTTGGTTTGTTGCAGGCTCGTCGTCGTTTTGGAAGAGGGAGTTGAAGAGTTGTTCATTTTTTATTTGCACAAAGGAGGGGGGGGAAGCTTGGGTCATGAAGGATGAAGCCATAGTTGGGATTGGATTAGAATAGTGATGAATGGGAAGAGAGAGTTCGGGATGTTTTTTAAAGGGTGAAGATCTGGGTTTGGTTGTTGGAGTTTGGAGTTAACCGACCCAGAAAAAAAAATAAGTTGATTTTTTATTTGTTTCTCCAATCTACCGACACTAGAGGCATGGCGGACTCTCCCACCTCCCTAAATCCAGCTAATCAAACACAATCGGATTTATCTAATAGAAAGAAAGCTCGTCGCAAATCGTCATTAGCAAATATCCATGCACCTGCCCCTATCTCCCAGGAGGACATCGTCCAAGGTACTACAAGCGCTTGGATGAATCCTCTCATCAAGAGTGTGAGCGAATTCACGGCTATTCATGGGTCCCACGAGCTTCGCATGAACAAGCAGCACCAATCTTGGGTGACACCCGGATTCCTGTATCCCAAAAAGGAGTCGACCGAGCTTTCACCCAAGCCAGAATCCTCCAATTCTTCCTCCACCCCCCCCGCCAGGCGAAACACGGCCATCGCAATGACATCGCTACAGGAAAACCTAAAATTCGTTTTGGTTGGAGACGTTTACATCAGACGCTTCATGAAGTCCGGCGACGCAGTTTTTCGAGTGACGAAAATTGAGGGTCAATTTGCCTACGATAAAAACGGCACGGTTGTAAAAATTAGCGAGCTGCTGACAGCAACACGCTACGAGAATTTGTTCGTTGGTGAGCAAGGTGGCGCCGACCCTAACAACAATTCGATTCAGCACCTCCATTTCCAGGAAGATTTCAATGAATACGAGGACAAAAAGTACAGTCGGGTGGAAGGGGTGGAAGGGGTGGAAGGGGTGGAAAGGGTGGGGGAAGGGGATGAGCAAGGGGAAGAACAAGAGCACGGGGAAGAGGAAAAAGACTACAGCAACAAGTACTTCGGTAAGAGTTTCAACATGGGGATGAGTGGGGGCGATTCAGTTGGCAGCGTGGATAACGTTAATTCGGACGAGGAATGGGGCGACGAAAACAGCGTATACGACAAGGATATTGGAGTGGGGGTGGGCGACACGGACAAGGTGTACGTGGGATCAAGTTCGTTCGCCGCGAAGAGCCTCTTCTTTGACAGGTACAGGGTCTACGCGGACGAAACAAAAATTACGGCGATTGCGAATCCTCCAAAGCTGCAGAGCATTAGAACGCTGTCTCCTAAAATGAGCTTGGCGCCGATCCTGTCGCCGAACAAGAAGGTCAAGATGGGACTAGCAGCATCGGCATCAACCACTGGATTGTTGGGGGGGACTGGAAGTGGAGGAGGCAGTGGAGGAGGCAGCAAATTTGCAATGAGCACTAGCAAGTCAATGACAACCTTTGGAACCACCGTCGACAAGTCAATGAACCCCGAGACAATAAAAAATTTACTGGAAATCTCCCAGACGGACCCGTCGACGTTGCTCAACGACGCAATTCGCGAGGCGAGGTACAACCCCTCGGGGGAGATAAGCAAGAACATGCAGTCCAATGATGGCGACGATGAGGTTGAAAACGATTTTTTGAAAGATGAGACTGGCGAGGAGGTTGAATTTGGAACACTGGGCGGAAACACCTTAACTTCGACTAACGCGCTACGAAAACCCAGCTACAGCTGGGCGCAGAGTTCACCCCACCCGTTGGAACTTGATCAGAGTTTCTTGAACGACAGCAACTCGAGGCCGACCACGGGGTCTTTCGGGTACTTGGACACTTGCAACAAGAAGAACGTTACGCCATGGAGCCTCATGACAAAATGCGAGTCTGGCTCTGGCGGCGAGAGTAAATTGAACCTGCGGGGGTTGAGCATCGGAAAAGATTTTGGCAACGCGCTGAGCGTTGGGCTCAAGAGCCGCAGCATGGACTTTCTTCAGCGAATCGATTTTAGCGGCAACAGGCTCAGCGGCGAGAATGTCGAGAGCCTGCTCGAAAGTCTCAGCGGGAAGGCAGTAGTTGGACTCGACCTCAGCGACAACAGCGACATGAAAAACTTGGGTGGCCGGGCGGTGGTAGAATTTCTCGACAACAACATTCTGCTGAAGGAGGTGAGCGAGCGAAGCGAGCGAGCTTTGAGGAAAACGAGAATACTCGCGATGAATCCCGCAAAATGGCTACAGACGGCTACATCCACTACTAAATTAACCCACTCAATTCTTTTGACTCGCTTTCACTCGTTTTGCTCTTGCTTCATTAAAAATGCGCCTCGCTTTCGCTCGGCGCAGCTCAAGTTGAAAAATTGTGTCTTGGGGGACGAAATTATTGGGGGACTAATCGGCGTAATGTTAGAGAACATGAAGGGCTGTAAGATCAACAATTTGGATCTGGGGGGGAACTTAATAAGCGGGAAGGGAAAATGCGCAGCAGCGATAGGTGAGTGTGCGAGGCGAGCGAGCCTTGAGGAAGACGAGCATACTCGCGTTTGATCTCGCAAAATGGCCGCAGAAGGCTACATCCACTTATAAACTAACCCACTTAATTCGTTTGGCTCGCTTGGTTCGGTTCGCTCGTGCTTCAATTAAAAATGCGCCTCGCTTCGCTCGGCGCAGGTTCGTTCATGGGGCTGAACAGAACTCTGATGAAATTAAATTTGAGCTGGAACGGGCTGGGAGAAGTCGGTTTAGTGACGCTCATGGACGCGGCGAGCAAGAATGGTGGGTGGGGTGGAGAGGAGGTGGATTTAAGCTTCAACGGTATTGACAGCAGGAGAGGATTGCTGGTCAAGGGGGTTGTGGTATTTTTTTCCGAGATGAACGGCACGATCAAGCAAATCGACCTGAGCAATAACAAGATCAGCAAGGTGGTCGAGGCGCAAATTTTGAAGAAGGTCGGGCAGGAGGGGAAAGACGTACTAAAGATTAACAGGCTGAAGACGGAGGAGACGGACGTAATGCTGGAAGAGAGAATAAAGGGGCAAACCGTGAGAGATTTTTTACAAAAATGCATTGACGACACTGCTGTTCCAGAAGAAGACGAGGGGGAGGGGGGAGGAAAAGGGAAAGGAAAGAAGGGGAAGAAGAAGAAGTAGTGAGGGTGGGGGTATATTTTTGAATTTGTTAATGTCTGTCTGTTTGGCTCAATCTTACATATTTTCAACAACCTTTTTCATCGGTTTTTTCCACTGTGTTTTCCTGGTTTTGTGATTGACAAAGTAAATCTTGCCGTCGCTAGATCTCGTCCGCTTCTCCCAATCTTCCGGCAGCACTTCTTCTACCACTTCTTCTTCCACCTCCTTGATAACATTCCCTTGTTTCATCTCCTGCTCCTGCTCCTGCACCTGCTCCTGCTCCTGCTCCTGCACCTGCTCTTGTACCTTTTCCTTTTCTGGTCCTGCCTGCGCCGTCGGAGCCATCGGCGGTGCCCTCCTCGGCGAAACTGGAGAGTTCGATTTTTTCACCAATTGTTGCACCTGAACCTCTGGCGGCACTGGCGGCGGCAACCCCCCTCTCCCCCCTCCTCTACCTCCTCCACCACCTCCACATCCAAATAGCTCCGCTACCTCTTCGACCCTTTTCCCGTCGATCAAATCACTAAACTCATGCCAAAATACCCCCCAAACCTTCTTCTCATCCCAACCACCACCCCTAAAAATCGTCAAACTGAGGAGCCCCAGATCCCCCAGCACCTCCTCTAGCCCCATTCCCGCCCTGAGCAGGTTCCCCAACCCCCTCGCCGCATTCTCCTTCCCGCTCCGCTCGACCAACGTGACCTTGATCGCCTCGAGGACCATTTCTCCGTTGAGCAGGGAGCCGGAGACGACTTGGGAAACCGGCTTTGATTTCAAGCTGAGCTCCTTGGAGGCGATGTCATATAATTTCTGGGTTCTTTCCATGTCGGCGAGGAGTTTTGATCGCCCATTTCTCTCTTCTTGTAGTGTTTTCTCCAGCTCCTGGACGCTATTCTTGTCGTTGTTATCCTTATTGCTATTGCTGCGGAGCTTCGCCTCGCTCTCGGTAGCCTTCCGCTGCGCCTCCTTGAGCCTCCTCTCCATTCCTTCCGCTCCCAATCCGAGCTTTGTGACCTTGCCCTCGAGCTTCCTCCTTTCATTTTCCAACGTTTCGGATTTCTTCTTCTCCTCAATCATTTCTTGTTTCATCGTGTTCAGCTGCACGATCTTTCCCTCAAGAGCCTTCCGAGCCTTGTCCGAGTCGACACGGCCGTCATCCTCGACGACAACTCCCGAAGCCTCGATCAATTTCCTCACTTCCCTCTCCTTGCCGCTCTTCAGCGCTTTCTCTCTCCTCGCCTCCCGTGCCTTCTCCTCCATCATAATATCCACGCTGCGCAATTTTTAATGAAGCAGAATGAGTGGGTTAGCTTAGTATGCGGCGAGTGGGCGCGCCACTCCGCTCGCTCACCTCCTCTTGAACTGCATTTGCACCGAAACCGTCCCGGCCACTCCTTTCCCCGCCACAACGTTCACCCACTCGTGGCTCGCCTGCCCGCAGTTGCTCAGCACCCCGCTTATGCTAACCTCCGCCTGTCCCAGGTACTCATCCCCCCCACCACCGCCGATCTTGTTGTAGATCTTGCATAGCACCCTGGGGGTGATGCAGTAGCCCAGGCTGAGAATGTTTTGCTTTGTGGCGTTTTCGAGCTACATCTGAGCCTTTTCGAGGGGGATTTCATCGCATGCCCTTGGCTCCTTCCACTTCAGTGGGAGGTTGTTGTTACTTTCGTCGTTTATTTGGGTGGCGGAAAAGGTGAAATTGACAATGTAGTCGCTGCGCCGAGAAAAGAAAAAGAAAGGGAGTGAGTCAAACGTAAGAATACGAATTGAAATTTTATGCGTTCTTCGCTCGCTCGCTCACCTGCTAGTTTTAGGGTCGTAGGCCGTCGTGATCATGCTCCCGTCGCTCCCCTTTCGCACCATAATTATGAAAAGCTTCCCTTCGGCCTCCACCAGCCCCTCGCTGATCATCATCTTGCACACGTCGGTAAAGATTATCGGGAGCCGGGAGATTGGCGGGGGAACGAACTCGAACTGGAACATGGAATTGGGGAATTTGGGGTGGCTTCCTCCCTCCAAGTCCGCCCGGCCCGCCTTAAAGTTCGCCAGCTCACCATCACCATCTGCGTTATCCGTTTTAATAACCCCCCCCCTCACGCACTCAATCTCCTTGGGCAGCAGCTCGAGCGTTATGTATGGGTTTCGAAATCCGTTCAAGTGCGCCAAGAACTCCCTCCAGCTCAAGACTATGTTCACGTCACCGTCATACGTCGACAGGGTTACTTTCAGCATGCTAAAGGTATTGCACAAGAAGGCGTGGAGCTTCCTGTCCTTTTTGAGGGAGAGAAAAATTGCCTGCGCCGAGCGAACCAAGCGAGCCAAACGAAATGAGTGGGACAGTTTAGTAGTGAATGTAACCATAATTCCTGCAGCCATTTCGGTTCGGTTCGGTTCGGTTCTCGATCCATCGCGAGTTTGCTCGTATTCCTCAAGGCTCGCTCGCTTCGCTCACCCACCTTGTTTATCGAACCGAACTTCTTCGTCGTTTGCAAGTCGATTACGAAGCTCAAACACAGCTCGTTGACCGTCACGAAAAAGGGGAGGGTCGCGCACTGGAATAAAGTGCGGAGGTGGTCGACGAACTTGGATTGCTCGGAGGTTGTCAGCGTTGTCACGTTGTTGACATTAAGCAGGTTGAGCCGGTTCGTAAACCGAACCATTGCGCCCTCTTCGTTTGGGTTCTGCATGCAGTTGAAGGGCCGAAGCACGGATCCCCTGGGGTTGCTGAAACCCTGTGCCTGTGCCCAGCCTCTGCTCCCCGCGATGAGTTTTTCCCAACTCCCACCTTTAACTTTCCACTTCGGCAGCAGATCGCTCACATCCTCCGTGTACTTCAAGCTGTGAACCTCACTTGTAACGGGGTTGGTTACCTTCACCAACAGAGCGCTCTTGTCCGAATCCACGAACACTTGGATCAAGTGGTCCACGCTGCCGGCCATTTTCTCCGATAGGACCTTCAACGCCAGGTAAAACTTCGTTTCGAGCATGTTTATCTCCTTCGCCGAGCGTTAGTACAAGGAAAACAAGCGTAAGCGGAGACTGAGTGAAATGAAACTCACCTCCTCACGAATCAGTTCGTCAACATCGGTAAAGTCAAATTGGGTGGCGCACTCATTTCTGCTGCTCCCAATCAACGCCTCATCCAAAACAAACGACACAGCCGTGTCCAAACTCAACCCTTCGCACATGGCGTGGCTCCCATCTTCCTCGAAGAACGAAGCGAATTTGCTGCGCCGAGCGGAGCGGTTAGTTAGGGCGAGCCTCACGGAAAACACTTCGCTCGCTCACTCGCTCACTCACTCACTCACTCACTCACTCACTCACTCACTCACTCACTCACTCACTCACTCACCTATCTTCCTGCAGCATCTGCACCAACTTCTTGGCAACCTTATCAAATTCAATGTGGGTGGAGTTGGTCGACGTCAGTTGAGCCCACATCTTGGTGGAGTTCAGCACGATGAATTCCCCCTCGTCGGCTTGGGACGAGGAGAGGGAAATGTTGTCGAGCGACACATTCGCATTCGCATTCACATCGCCGAGGCCACTCTTGTTTTCAGGTTTTTCAACCTTGTGTTTGTCACATCTCTTTCGCAGCAGTTGCCTCATTTTTTGTCGAAGCTGCGCTAAGTGGGGGATGGTGCCAACTTCAACCGCCGCCTCACTGTTGAATTTGTCCTTATCCTTTTTGCCCTTATCTTTGCCCTTGCTCTTCTCCTTCTTTCTATCCACTACATAGTTCATCAACACGGCGACATCTTCCCCAAAGGCTCTCGCAAGTCTATAGACGTCATTGCTCGACAGTCTCAGCCCAGAATCTTCCAAGAACAAAATCGTGATGGCAATGCTATTCTGATCTTGCTTCAGCGAGGTGAGTTTCAAGTCGTGGTCGATCAGCGTCGTGGTAACTTGCTCAAGAATGATGTCGATGGTCTTGACGTCGTCGCCCAACATCTCCCTCCGAGAAAGCTTTCCCTTTTCCGTCCCCTCGGCCCACTTCAAGAATTGCTTGTAGCTGATTGCCTTCTGCCCTCCGACCGGGGACACCTGGAAGCGCTGGATCAGCAGATTCAAGTCATCGTTGGAGACCCAAACATTCATCTCCTGCAAACTCTCGGCGAACTCCTTGAAGGAGATTTTGCCGGACTTGTCCTTGTCCAAGAAGCGGAACCAGTTTTGCGCGGTGCTCAAAAAGTTCCCAGAGTCAGTTTTTTGTCCCACGAGCATATCCATATCCACCACGTTAACCGGCCCGAACCGCGAGTACACCTCGATGCAATTGCCCTGTTCGATTTCCTTCAGCACCGCATCATTTTTGGATTTGCTGCGCCGAGCGAAGAAGGTGCGAGGCGCATTTTTAATGAAGCAAGAGCAAAACGAATGAAGTGAGTCAAAAGAATTGAGTGGAATAGTTAGTTTAGTAGTGGATGTAGCCATTATATTATGTCTGTAGCCATTTCGCGGGATTCATCGCGAGTATGCTCGTCTTCATCAAGGCTCGCTCGCTTCGCTCGCTTACCTCGATTTATCGCCATTATCGTGATTTATTAGCTTCTTGATGACCCCCGCGCGGAACTCGAGGACGTTGAACACCCCGTCAATCATCGAGGAGAGAAGTTCGGGTGCGAGGACGTTTTTTATCCAGTTCTTCATGGCTGCCCTCTCCTTCTTGGAGTCAAATTTCTTCGCCGCCAATTGATTCTTCGCAGCGTGCCCATTTTTCTGCGCCGAAACGAAGCGAGGCGCATTTTTTAATGAAGCAAGAGCAAAACGAGTAAGCGAGTCAAAATAATTGAGTGGGTTAGATTTCGCTCGATTCTTCTCAAGGCTCGCCTCGCTTCGATCGCTCACCTTCTTCCATCCCCTAGCCGCAAGCTTCTCGCTGAAATAGCTCTCTTCAATTTTTATTCCCCTCGGAAGCCGGTCCCAGCACTCCGGCTGCGTGTCGGAGGAGCACTTGCGGGGCATCCTCTTCACTTTGCGGAGGAAGTCGAGCCTGCGAATTTCGAGCGATTTGATTTGCTGCGCGAGCGATCGGGGAGCATTTTTAATGTAGGACGAGCGAAACGAACCAAGCGAGCCAAACGATTTGAGTTTAGTTAGTTTAGTAGTAGTGGATGTAGCCGTCTGCAGCCATTTTGCGAGATCAAACGCGAGTATGCTCGTCTTCCTCAAGGCTCGCTCGCTTCACTCACTCACCTCGGTGTAGTGCAGCTTCGACGCAACGTCGACGGACAAGGATTGGAGGGCTTTGGCCTGCTCCGTTCTGCTTTGGATGAATTCGTGGGTCGTATGAAGTGTGCTAACGATGCTCGACATTTTGTGTTGAGCATCGGCTTGCAGAATGGCCGAGAGGGTTGGTTTTGGTTTTGGCTTCGTTGGCGTTGGAGTAGAATTTTCAGTTTTTGTGAAAGGGAAAGCAGAAGAATTTGACTGCCCCTCGTCGAAAACTTCAATTTTCTCTTCTTCCGTCTCCCTCCAATCGCCACCCACCCCCTTCCCGTACCGGAACAGCTTTGTGCTCCTCCTTGACCTGCTCCGGTTTTTATCCAACGCCTCGAAGACGAGGGTCGAGTTCCTCGTTTGAACAGATTCAACCGCTAGCAAGAGTGGGTTAGAGGCTTCGCACTCTTCTGTCCACAAGGCGAGCGGAGACGGAATGAAACTCACCTTGCATCTCCCCGCTATCCTTCTTCTCCTCAACTCCAGCTCCCCCCACCCCCTGCCCCTCCAAATCGTCGAACCACGCGCGACACGGCACAAGCCCCTTCGCCTCGCTAACTCCAACTTTGAGCATGCCCCTCAGGTCCGTCGGCTGATTGAGCAAATCATCCTCCGGAGGTTCGGGTGGACTGCCCGGGAGGACGCTGTTCTCAACCGCTAGGACGAAGAAATCGGTCAGTTCCTGGGGGGAGACGGAGCCGGAACCGTCCACATCGATCGCCAGGAAGTCTTCGTCGGGGAAGGAAGTTAGGTTGAAGCCGAGGTTAATCAGCTTTTGCTTGAAGATCTTCTTGGTGATATTCTTGTTCGGGGGCTTTTCGAACTCGTTGCGAATCTCCTTCGTCGTAACCCCGAGCGCGTTTGCCTGAACGAAGAGCTTTTCCCGAACGTCTTCGACGTGGATCGAGAACTGCGAGAGATTTGTAGCGAGCGAAGTAATTTGTGTTAGTAGTAGTTGTGCGTGAAGGGAATGTGAGCTTCGGGCAGGGCTTACCTGCTGCCTCGTCAGCCCCTTCGGCAAACCGGGCTTGTCCAAAATTGCCGATTCGCTGTTTAGAACAATTCCGGATTTTAAACTCAACGGGGAGGATGCCGTCACCGTCAGAAAAGCATCACCGCCGATCTTGCGCTTGTACATTGATGGAATGATGAGGTACGTTCCGGGTTGCAGCTTTGTGAAGACTTGGACGGCTTGATAGTAATAGGGAGGTTGAGCTGTTAGCGTTCCGTCCGGGTCTAGTGAATTTTTGATCATTTTTCGCTCTTTGGCAGGCAGGTCCAGATCAGTTTGGGGTAGGACGTCGAAGCTCAACGGCATTGACTGGAGCGGCGTCCGCCAATAATCCACACCGTGGGTAAGGCGAGTGTCAGGGGTGGATAGACCGATGAACACGTCGCTGGGCGACGTGATTGTTAGCTCGAACTTTGGGTTGGACGAGAAGGTTTGGGTTGTTCTGTTCCCTCCCAAATCGGGGTCCCACGCGCCACTCGCACTCGCACCGTCCCACCCCTCGGGAAAGTCAATCGCAACGAATATGTGCGTGAAATTCGCGATCCAGTCCTCGTACGCCATGAAAAACGTCCCATCCATCTTGTTCATTTCGGTCTTCTCAGCAGCGCTCACGCTGAACACCGTGGAGATTTGCTCGTCATTGTCGATCCGAAGGTCGCTCTCGTCGCCCCAGTCCCCTTCCCACTCCCCAAAACCCCACGGATTCCGGCACCTGCAGAGGCGCTGTTTCTTACCGCTTTTCAATGTAATCTCGTTGATGTCGATGAACCCGTACGCGTGCATTAGCCGCAGCCCTTGCGGCCCTTCCGCCTCGTGCGACTTCTTAGCCTCCCCGGGGGGTTGTTGGATGCTGTGCCGAGCGAAGCGAGTTAGTAGAGTTGTGGATGTGGACGTAGACGTAGACGTGGGTGTGGATCTCACCTGCAGCCCATCAAACTTCCCCACCGCTTCCACTGAAATAACCTGTTGTAGAGGTCATCCGGGTCCCAAGCCTCGTGGAAGCCCTGGTGCCCCTCGGCAATGACCATTTGAATCGGCGAAAAACCGGTCATGTCGGCCAATCCGTAGTGCACAAACCCGCCAATGAGGGCCTTGTAGCAGCCGTGGATCTTTGCGAAGGCTATGTGGAAGTGTTAGCTTTTTGGTTTTTGTTTATGCTTAATTTTTTTTCATGTGCTCACCCTTCTCCACCAGCGGCACCCAAAGCTCATTCGGGTCGCGACACTTGGCGAAGACCGGCGTCCCCTCCCTGTTATCGTAAACCGGAATTCGATCGTCAATCACAACGTAATGCCAAGCGTTGTCCTTGTAGAACTTGCAGACGAAAATCCCCACATCCTTGTGCTTCTCGAGGTTGAAGAACATTTTCTCCACTAGTTCCTGGCGGGTCGCTAGGACGGAGAGCGCCCCCAAGAACCAACAGTCGCCCAAGGAGCCCTGGACAATGTCCCCCGACCCCGAGCCACCGCAGAAGAGCCGGCCCTGCGCCGAGCGAAGAAGGTGCGAAGCGAATTGAGTGGAATAACGTCAGTTTAGTTTAGTTTAGTTTAGTTGTGGCTCGTCTTCTCGTCTTCCTCAAGGCAAGCGAAGACTGAGTGAGACTCACCTTCTTGCACCAAACGTCGCACGAGCTGTCCTCATCGCCGAACTCAGAGTCGAACTCATCATCGTCGTCCTCGTCCTCGTCATCATCATCGGCAGCAAGGTCTTCGTCACCATCATCACCATCAGAATCCTCCTCCCCATCGGCGTACTGGGGCCGGTCCCAGCGGATCTTATCCGGCTTGGGATACGCACCCTTGGGCGCCTTAGGCGGGCTTCCGTACAGCGCTTCCGCACCGAGCTCGTCGGAGTCAACTGGCCCGAAGTCGGGGTCTTTGAACTTTGACTCGTTGGCCTTGCACTCGGAGACAAACTTGGCCACTTTCTTGGCCACTTCCTTCTCCATTTGGGCTATGGCAGAGGGGAGGGAGGATTTGGACAGGTTGTCGGTGGAGAATGAGAACACAGTGGAGCGCATTTTATCGACGAACGCCATGTATATGCTATTTGGGAGAGGATTTTTCTAATATCTTTTGAAAGAATGGTACTGTTGCAATTCCGGGGTGTGGAATGACAATTGCGGTTTTGTTACAACACCCCTATTCCTTGCGGTTTTGTTACAACACCCCTATTCCTTAGGTAAAGTGTTGTCGTAAACTAGTTTAAAAGTCAATTAAAATTCAAAAAAAAAATCTAAAATCATGAATTTATAATGCAGAGTGTTAACCATACCATGCAACCCGAGGGCGACGACTCGTCATCCTCTTCCTCCTCTTCATCGGACAACTCGTTCATCCCGCTCCCGCAGGCCCCCGAAGATTCGAGTGATTTTTTTTTAAAAGCAAAAAATGAGTTGAATGACTTGTCTGACGCTGTTCAAGCAGGACTCGAGACGAAGAAGTCACCTACTTCGGTCCTGAACTGGATAAAGCTCTCCCAGACCCTAGACGGCCGGGACAAAATAACAAAGGTCCTGCAGTACATGAGCAGGATTGTGGGTTGGTACTACGAGTCGGTGCTGCTGAACAGGGGTGGAGGGGAGCGGTTCAGGGCGCTGCAGATTCAGTTCACACACTCGAGGAAGGCCTACAAGTTGTTCCGGTGGATTAACGAGTGGTTCAAGCTGAAGGATTTGCTGGAAAGCGGAGACGAATTGAACGTTTTGGGGGTGGCCATTTTTGGAAAGGGGGGGGAGAAGGAGAAG
>Ga0302114_10001173_pt1 | contig 17474 bp, 10 predicted proteins | sample AG5_Surface_MG_FD_203107 | JGI IMG/M metagenome (GOLD analysis project Ga0302114, IMG submission 203107) | Marine microbial communities from Western Arctic Ocean, Canada - AG5_Surface | ecosystem: Environmental > Aquatic > Marine > Oceanic | place: Canada: Western Arctic Ocean | collected...
AACAACGAAAGGGGGTGCCGTAAAATCTCTCACCTCGTCCGCGCCTCTGACCCCCAGCGCGGCGACGCACACTGACTCACGGAGCCGCTCCAGCTCGATCGAATGTTTGACCCGGATCGCATCATCCTCCCCGCGCTCCAAGTTCCGGAGCGCCTGGACGTGCCCGGCGAAAGCCAGGCGCACCCGCGCCTCCATGCTCTCTGCCGGTTCGTTGCACGTCCCGGCGAGAAGTTGGTCCGAACTGAAGTTTGATCGATCCGAGCTGCCGAGACCCATATTTGAGACCCGGCATACGTTTCTCGAGTGAAACCACGTTCAATGGGAACTTGACTGTCTATTTACTCAAGGAAGTTTAGGGCTTAGGGTATGGTTTAGGGTTATAGAGGTAAGCCCTACTGTTTGCCCATAGGAGGAACGGGACGCACGAATTTGTAATATGTACGAGCAAATAGACTGGGAGTATTAACAATTCGAAATAATAAAGGTGTAGTACGACGTAGTAAATCTTAATCAACGTGCCTATTTACCCGTACGACGATGCATTTTAATTATTTCGCGACCCATATTTGGCACTCACGAACCATCTCCTCGACCCACTGGCGAGGAGCGCGAGGAGGGGTTCCACGCCGGATACGACCCGCGAACGCTCGTACATCTCGTGTGTTACTCGCGTCGTAGTCGATAGACGCGATGGTCGCGGCCCGAAGGGACGTCGTGAACGCCGATTCCTCGGAAACGGCCGGGCCAGATTCCGCTCATCCAAAGACGGCATCCGACAAGACGATGGGCGCCTCCAAGGCGACGAAGAAGGGCAGTTCGATGTACAAGCTCGACGAGGGTAGATCCCCGTTCACGGACCTCGCCATAGGCGTGCTGCCCCAGCTCGAGGCGGTCAAGCTGGAGACCCCGCGCGCGGCTCGCACCGGCGGGCAGAGCAAGAGGATCTCCACAGGGGCGGGCGGCGCCGGCGGAGCCGGGGCGAGGAGGGGCGGCGACGACGACGCGCAGACGCGGGGCGGCGCCAATCTCAGCACCCGCACCACGGCGCGGGTCACCGCGAAGCAGATCGTCTTCCCGGACCTGGACAACCTCGTGCAGATACAGCCCGCCGTCCAACATCGTCATCGTCATCATCAAATACATCAGTCCAGGCGACCGTCAGTCCCGGGGATGAACGCGGCGACGACCAGAGCCGCCCCGTCGTCGTCCGTCCGAACCACCGAGCTCAAGCCCGGGCGACGTCGCGCGGATCCCATCGCGCGGATCACCGGACGTTCGGGGCACGCCAAACCGGCGGGAATCGCAAACTACAAACCCAGCGTCGCCGCGTTGGAGATTTCGCGCATGCACGCGCCGGGGTCGCGCCGAGCTCGGGAACTCGCCGCGAGGGAGGGCCTCGCGCGCGCCACCGCGGACGTCGGCCGTGTTCCGGACGTGAACGTGGTGGAGTCGCTGACGAACGCGATACGCGCGGCGGAGGCGACCGGTCGACCGGGCGAGGGCCATTCGGGTTTCATCGCGGCTGGGTTGTTGTCTCGGGCGGCGAACGAGTTGAGGGCGGCGACGCGGCGGGAGGAGGCGAGGGCGGACCTCGCCGCCGCCGCCGCGGAGGGACGGGCGAGCGCGGGTGCGGTTCGACGCGCGCTCGCGCTGGGTATCGCGGGAACCGACCCGGCGGTGCGCGCGATGGACGAGGCGGTGCGCGTCGCCGAGGCGGAGAGGGAGAGGGAGGCGGCGGCGGCGGCGGCGGAGCTCCGCCGCGAGATCGAAGGGTCGGGAGCGGAGCCGACGCTGGCGAGGAGCCCCGAGAACGAAGGTGAGGACGGTACGCACGCTGAGGACCCTGAGGACGGTACGCTTGTATCCTCAACAGAGCGGGTGTTGAGGGACGACCTGGAGGTTCTGGGCACCGTCGGCGAGGGCGCTTACGGCGTGGTGATGCGATGCCGCGACCGCGTGACGGGCGAGACGGTGGCGGTGAAAGAGTTCAAGATCAACTCCAACGATCCGGATGTCGAGGAGGTGCGGCGGACGTCGACGCGGGAGGTGACCGTGCTTCGGGCGCTGTCCCACCCCAACATCGTGGCTTACCTCGGTGACTTTTACGTGGGCGAGAAGCTGTACGTGGCGATGGAGTACCTGCCCCGGACGCTCCTCGAAATTCTGGACGACACCAACGGCCGGGGCTTACCCGCGGAGGACGTGCGGCTGTACATCCACCAGCTGTGCCGCGCGGTGGCGTTCATGCACGCCAGCGGGTACGTCTACCGCGACATCAAACCCGAGAACCTCCTGGTGGACGAGTCCAAACGTTTGAAGCTCTGCGACTTTGGTTTCGCCCGGAAGATCGACGTCGGGGACGCTCGGTCAAACTCAAAGGGCCGCGACCCGCTGACCGATTACGTCGCCACGCGCTGGTACCGCGCGCCGGAGCTGCTGCTGGGCCAGCCGTACGCGGCGAGCGACGGCACCACGACGCGCACCGGGTACGGGCAGCCCGTGGACACGTGGGCCGTCGGGTGCCTCATGGGCGAGCTCACCGACGGTGAGCCGCTCTTCCCCGGGGACTCCGACGTGGACCAGCTCCGGCTGCTGCAGCGTTGCCTCGGCAGGCTCACGCCGGGGCAGATGATGGCGTTCTCGTTGAACCCGAACAACGCGGGCGTCACCTTCGACGACCTACCGGCGGAGGAAGAGGGTCTGGCGGCGAGGTACGCGGGGAAGATGTCGGCGCTGGAGCTCGACTTTGTCGGTGGCTTGCTGACGATGAATCCGAAGGAGCGGGCGACGGGGGAGGAGTGCCTGCGACACCCGTACCTGGCGGAGCACGATCGCGCGGAGGACTAGGTCGTGTGTCCTGGGTGTCAGGGGTTGTAAAACTACAATCCCTGGTCGTGTGTTATAGCTACTGAGTGGTTTTTGATTACACTATTGTCGCCGCAAACTATCATATTCAATTCCGAGATCACAATCTGTCCGAAGCCCCATCCACCCCGAACTTGGCCTGCAGCGCCCTGATCTCCGCCTCCTCCTTCGCCGCGTCCCGTTTCTTGGCCGTCTTGGCCGGGTTGTAGTACAGCACGATGAGGTACCTGTTCGCCACGTTGAAGCCCGACAGGTGATCCACCGCATTCTTCGCGTCGTAGATGTCCTCGTACACCACGTACGCGGTGCCGCGCGTGTCCCTCTTGTCCCCGAGCCTGATCTGGCGGATCGCCCCGTACTTGCCGAAGATGTCGTACATCTCGTCGGCGGTGATGTTGAACGGGAGGTTACGCACGTACAGCGCGCGGTTAACCTCGGGCGGGAGCCGCGCGTTCCGGTTCTTGCCCAACGCCGCCTCCTGCGCCATCGCCGCGCTCATGATCCCTAAATTCCGCGTCCGAAGACCAACCCCGCGTAGACCCTCCTACTCCGACCGACACCCCTCGTGACTCCGATTGGAGCTCACACGAAGGCGAGAGCGCGGATGTTCTCGGTGCGAGAGTGCCCGAGATTTAGCCTCCGACGCGTGCCGCGGGGCTCCTGCTTGTGGTGAGCGATAGAAATTCTCGCGAGGGCAAAAAGGGCGGGCTCGTGAAGAGGTCCTGCCATAGATTTCGGCGCTGGGGCGCCAAACAGGAGGCGAGGCGAGGGGAAGCAGCCTTGGGATCGCCCCAGATGGGTCGCTCCAGATCCGTCTCCCGGACGGACTCGAGATCTAGGTCCTCGAGCCGGAGCCGGAGCAAGAACCGCAAGGACCGGAAGGACCGGAAGGACCGGAAGGACCGGAAGGAGCGAAAGCATCGAAAACATCGGAAACATCGCAAGCGCAGGCGAAGGTCCTACTCGTCCTCCAGCAGCAGGAGCAGGAGCAGGAGCAGGAGCAGGGAGAGGAAAGGGCGAGGTCGAGATAGGTCCAGGTCGCGTGAGGCCAAGGAAAAGGAGAGGTCCAGGACCCTATCCCCGGCGCGCGTCGACCCACCGCCCCCCGCGCAACAACCTCCCCCGCAGCATCAACAACACCAACGGGGCCGCGACGATCGACCACGACCGGGCGACGCCGGATGGAGAAACCCATCCAGGGACCGAGGCGGCCGCCCGAACGACGGCGGATACGATCGATGGCGCCAACCCGACCGCCGCGACGCCAGCAGGGACCGTGGCGCGCCGCGCGGCAGGTACGACGACCGCCGACCGGGGCCACATCATCATCACGATCAGTTCGCACACCGCGATCGCCATCACGACCGCCAAGGACCACCGCGGTCGCCCCCGCGGCACGGCAGATCCCCGCCTAGGCACGGCAGGTCCCCGCCCAGGCACGGCGGCCGGACCGGCGGCTTCTTCGGCCGGGCCGCTGATATCCCGCGACGGGCGTTCGGCCAGAGCATGAGCCACCTCCCGAGGGGACCCGAGAACGTACCGGGGACCACGCCGGTGGCAAACGTCGACCCGGAAGACGCGCCGCCGCCCGTGTCGTACGGAGAGGAACTCGAGGGTGTCGCCGAACCGTGCTGGGCGGGTGCCGCGAGGTTTGTGAAAAACACAGCCGGCGGTTCATCGGCGAGGTACCCGGCGTCGGCGGTTGGCCTGGGCGAGGAGGTTGCCGACTTTGTGGAGTACGCGTCGCCCGACGCGGATGAACTTCGAGCCCGGTTCGCCGCGATGCGTCGGCTCGACGCGGTGGCCAGGGCGATGTGGCCGGGCTCCGAGGCTGAGCCGTTCGGCAGCACCAAGCACCGGATGCTGCTGCACGGCAGCGACCTGGACGTCCGGATTCGCACGGTTGGTAAGTTTGAGAACATCCCGGAGTGCCAGGGGATCAACCAGATCGGCGCGATCGTGATGAAGCAGCCGTGGGTGACCGAGCTGGACCCGAAGGTGACCGGCCGCGTGCCCCAGATATCCTACATCGACGCCATCAGCAAGTTGCGGTGTAAGGTGTGCGTGGGGAACAGACAGACGGTCCGGGGCACGTCCTTCTTCAACTCGCCGATGATCCCGCTCTCCCAACGGTTCCCCGCGTTCAAGGTGCTCATGCTCCCGGTGAAGACCGTGTTTAAACAGAGGGGTCTCGAGAAGTCCTTCGCGGGCGGGGTTGGCACGTTTCGGGTGGGAATGATGCTCCTAAACTACCTCGCCATGCACGCGCCGGCTTCCACTCGACCGCCCACCCCGGACGTCCTCGGCGGCGCCCTCACCGGCTTCTTCAGGTACTACGCGTCCCTGCCCCCTGAAGTAGGCTCTGAGTGGCAGCAGTGGACGGAGACGTTCAAGTTCGCGGGGGACATGTACGTCATGGGGGTACAGGTGGACTTCAACGGGTGCGCCATGGGGGAGGTGTGGTCGGTGTTTGGCGCGTGCGCTCGGTGCCTGGAGTCGGTGCACAAGGAGTCGGTGCACGGCGTCACCGCGTTGAGCCGTGTGGTGAAGGAGTCGATCGTGAGGGAGGCGCGGGGTGAGACGCGGGAGGCGGCGGCGCGGCGCGAGAACGACATCCCGCCGGACGTTCAGATGCCGGCGTACTTCACCCCGGAGCGGCGCGGCTACGGCGCCCCCGTCGCCGCCGCCGCGGTGCCCACGCTGCACGGCAACGGGGTACCCACGGGGACGTCGACGAACGCATCGGGACCCGAGACCCCGACGCGCTGCCTCACGCTCAAGAACATGTTCGACTCCAATCGGGCCACGGACGGTGACGAGGCGGGTACGGAGACGTGGTGGGTGGACATCGGCGAGGAGGTCCGCGCGGAGTGCTCCAAGCGCGGGACGGTGACGCACCTCTCCGTGGACAGGCACAGCCAAGGGTTCGTGTTCGTAAAGTTCGAGGAGGCGGGGGCGGCAGCGGCGGCGAGGTCGACGCTGCACGCGCGATGGTTCGCGGGGAGGCTCGTCACGTGCGACTTCACCCCAGAGGCCGAGTACGACGAACGCTTCGGTCTTTGAGTCTACTCGTTTAATAAATGGTACCGACCCTCATCGTCATCAGTCTATGATAAAGTCACGCGGCGATCTCTGGGGCGAGGGGCACGAACTCGCCGGCCTGTTCGCTCGCCATTATGTCCAGCGCCACCTCGCACGACTCGGCCACTATCCTGTCCCCGTCGCCGCGGTACTTTTTCAACAGGTCCTCCGTGTCCGCCGCGGCGATGGACCCGATGGCCTCCGCCGCCTCGTGCCGCACCATCGGGTGCTCCGCCGTGTCCTCCAGCGTCTTCACGAGCGATGCCCTGGCGCGCGCGTCCGCCTCCTGCAGCTGTCCCAGGACGTAGCACACCTCGTGCTTGAGCAGCGCGGACGCCGACGATCCGAGCACCTTCCCGAGCGTGGCCGCCACCTCGGGCCCTGGTCCGCGGTTACGCAGCGCGAACATGGCGCCGTACCTGTCCCACATGTCGGCGGATTCGTCGAGTAACGTGGCGGTGAGGATGTCGGTGGCGACGGAGGCGGGCGCGGCGGGGACGGGGTCGACGGAGATGTACGGGGAATCCGCGTCGAGGCTGTCGTTGTTGGCCGCCGCGCCGCCGTCGGTGTTCGAGCGCGCGGAGAGCTTCTCCTTGGCGGATCCGAGGGTCTTGCCCGCGGTGGCGTCCGCGGCGGGTGCCTCTCCGCGCTTCTCCCGCGCGTGCTCGAGCCGCTGCAGCGCGAGCTTGGCGGTCTCCCGCACCACCTGCGTCCCATCTTCGCACGCCTCCCTCAGGGCGTCGAGGCACTCCTCCGTGGCGATGGCGCCCAAAGCCTCGGCGCACTCGTGCCTAACCATCTCGTCGTCGCCCGTGTCCCGCAGCACCCGCTTGAGGGTCTCCACCGCCCCCGGCGCCTGCATCTGCCCCAGCGCGAAGGCAACCTCGTGGCGGAACAGCGCGGAGGGATCTTCGAGGCTGCCCAGCAGCGCGGCGATGGCGTCGTCGCCGCCGATGCTGCGGAGGGTGAAGAGCGCGCGGAACCGTCGCGGCATGGGCAGCGACTGGTCCACGAGCTCGGCTCGATGCGTCTCGACGCTCATGGTGTCACCCGCGCGTCTCGAAGTGACACGTCGCAAACCGCCGCCACTTTTTTGGCTTCGTTGGAACTTCCTCTGTCTATCGGAGGATGTTCCGACGTTCCGACGCGCACTGCTAGGGGCGCCATGGCCGACGCGGCGGGCGGCGAGGGCCGCGCCGCGCACGGCATGGATCCCAAGGACTTCCATCACACCGGATTGAGGCTGGAGTGGGGCCACGAGCACAGTCCAGACGCCTTCGAGGTGTTCTCCCTGGCGGTCTCCCACGACGGCACCGCCGTCGCCGCGGGTGGTGCGTGCCCAACCGATCCGGGCGTCGCGGTGGTGAAGCTGTGGCTCCTCGGGGACGACGATGTGGACTCGGGTGAGATGACGGGGGTGGCGCGGGCGAGGTCGGGAGCCAACGCGTCTACCCGCGCCGACATCGCCGCGTCGAACACCGCGCGTTGCGCGCACGTCCTCCGCGCGGATGGGGGCGTCGCGGCGTTGTCCGTGTGCATCGCCGGGGACGTCTGCGTGGCGGGCACGGCGGACGGGAGCGTGTGGGCGTGGAACGTCCGCGACGGGACCTTACGATGGGGCGGTGTGGACCACGAGCCCCACCCCGCGCTCGCCAAGCTCCCGAGGCGAAGGCGACGCGATCGGAACCCCTTCGCGGCCTTCATAGGACGTAACGACCCGGGTGGGTACGAGGCGAAGCAGGTGCGTTTCCTCGTGGCGCCACCTACGCCGTCGGAACCATTCTTCGTGCGTGAGCTTCCCCACCAGCGACAACTGGTCGTCGGGAGCGTCGGCGGGCACGCGGTGTTCCCGGTGTGGGACGCGGGTACCGGGTTGTGCCCCGACAAGGGTATAGGCCCGTGCGGGTGGGCGAGAGACGCAGACTGGAGAAAAGACGACTCGCTCTGTCACGTCGCTCATAGCCGCGACGGCGCTTTACTCTACACCACCACCGTGGACGCCAAGGAGGTACGCGCGTGGTCCGTGTACGGTTCCTTCGGGGGTGACGCGGCGACGTGCGCGTGGAGATCGGACCGGCTCGCCGTGCGCGGGCTACGACTCGCGGGTCTGGTCGCGCTGCCGAGGACGGGGGGTGCCGGCGGCGAGCTCGTCGCCACGTGCTGCGCGCCCATGGTGGACGGGACGTGCTACGCCGAGCCGGACGCGCCGCTCAAGATCGTCCTCATCGACGCCGAGGACGGAACCGAGGTTCGTAGGTTCCTCCTCGAGGGGGTGTCCGCGTGCAACAGGTTCATCGACTGCGGGTCCCTCGCGGGCGGCGGCGGCGGCACGCTCCTGTTCCTCGCGCACAGGGATGGATCCATCTGGGTGCACAACTCGCGTAGCGGCGCGCAGGTCGCCGCGCTCCACTCGCACTCCACGTGGGCCGGGAGCAGCGGCCACCACCGTCTGCTACCCGCGTGCGTGGCGACTGGACACGACGGGGAGTTTTTGTGGTCGGCGACGACGGACGGCATGTGCGTGCACCGGTACCAGGTGGGTGCGCCGCGGACGTGGACGCGGAAATCGCACGCGAGGTTCCCGGCCGCGTTCAAGCGGCTGGTCAGGGAGCTGGTGACGAGCGTGCACGTGAGGAACGCGCGGGGTGGTGTAGTGGAGGGAACCGTTAGCGGCGGCTCGAGGCTAGCGGCCGGGCCGGGACTCAGGGGTGAGCAGGTGGAGGACTCGGGGGGAAAGACGCGGCTTTGGGGCGAGGGCTTTGCCGAGGTTTGCGCGATCGAGCCGGCCATCATGGAGCTCGTGGTGGCCAGGATCGCGAGGCTGACGTACGGCAGCCGCGTGGAGACGTGAGCGTTTTCAGTGAAACGTTTCGTTCGTAGTTTTACATATCGAAGTAATATGCGTGGGGCTGGTGCTAGCTAATAGCCCCCGCTAATGAAATCCAAAAAATCAAACGACGTCGCCCGAGTCGAGAAACTTGCGCAGGCGCGTCACGTTGTGCGCCTGCTTGGGAGCCACCAGGTTCACCACCCACGCCGGGAGCGCCCCCTTGGGGTCCGCCTGCACCACAAACGCAATCTGCGACCCCTCCATCTCACCATCCTGCGACCACCGCGGGGTTATGTAGTACCCGCTGGTGAGCACCGACCCCCGCACGTGACCCTTCGGGCTCGGCACGTCGCTAACCTCCTCGTCATCCACCGACTTGCCCGCGATCAAAACACTCCCGGTGGGCAGACGCAGCGCCACCTGGTCCCAGATGAAGTCCCGGTCCGGCACGATGGCGGGCAAACGGAAGGTTCCGTGCAGCAGCGCGTGACCGGGTAGGTCCTTGAACTGACCCTCACGAAACGACGCGGATTGACCCGCCAGCGCCTCCGTCATCGCGTCATCCTGCGACGACGGCAGCGACGCGATTGTCGACGCCGCGCCGGGGTTTTGAGACCCCGTCGCGCGCATCTTACTCTTTCTCACGAAGGACTCCAGCTTGATCCCCAACGGTGAGCGCCTGCATTTGTCCAGGAGCCCGATGGCTCCGTCGGCGACGTCGCTGAGGTCCGTCGGGCCGCTCCGGTCCTTCCCGCCGATGGACAGCGCGGCGAAATTGCCGAGCTTGTGCATGCGCTGCCTCGAGCCCTGCGCCGCGAGCTCCAGACCTTGCCCCCCGATCTTGACCACCGCACCATCCTTGAACATCTCGTCGAGGATTTTGAAGTGCGTGTCGAAGTTCTTGGGCTCGGAGAAGAAGGTGAGGCATTCCTCGGGCGTCGCGGTGGTCCGAGTCACGCCCATGATTCGGTGGATGCGCTCGCCCGGGAGCTTGAAGATGTCGGTGCCGTCGGAGGCGCCGGAGTGGCTCCAGCCGCCGTCGCCGAGCATGGTAAAAAACTGGCGGACAGTGTCGCGCTCAGCGTCATCGACGCGCATCTGGGGAAGGGAAGAGAGGGGCGACGCGGTCGGGTCAATGAAATCCCGGGTATGAAATCAAGATGGCGGGAGAGGAGAACGCGGCGTGGGAGGGCGAACGGGGCGGGAAGGCGCGGGACACGCACCACGTTCGCGAGTTCCATCTCCGCGGAAGTGCGGATGTCCGCCTGTGCGAGGAGAGGGGTGGATCGTGGGCGGACGGTCAGCCGGGCGCGTCCCGGGGAACGGACACATTTTGGTTTTGGACTCGTGTCTCTTTCTTTTGGGAGGGCGAACGCGGCGGGGGAAGCTTCGTCGGCCGGGGGTGGGGTGCGGTGGGGACCCAACGGCGCTCGCGGATGGTTCGTCGGTGGTTGTACTCACGTGATCGATCCTCGTCATGACGTCCAAGACCTCTCGGCTCGACTCGCGGCTCTGGCGGCGTGCGCTCGGTCTGTAACTCGAAAGATCCCAGAAGTCGAGTCAGCGGCGGGATTGCAGCGACGCTTTTTGTGCCGCTTGGCGCTTCGTCATTGGACCCAAAGATCTCGTCGGGGCTGAGAGTCTGATGATCTTGAAGAATTGAAGAATTATTGTGAATCCTCATACGCGGTAATGCCAAATAGACCATTTCATGACCGGTTCATCAGTGGTTGTGCTAGATTTCGGAGATTGTCAACACCCGCGAGACATCGCCTCTCAGCACACTTCAACTCACGGGAGGGGCGCGGCCCGGGCTGCTGGGCAGGCCCGCGACCCCGACGGTATCGACGATGGAGGACGAGCCCACGAGCCCGCTCGCGGCTTTCCTCGGCAACAATTCCGCCTCGTGGTTTGGGGCCAGCCCCGCGGACGATCAGATGGGCACCTCCTCGCCCAGAGCCGTCGACCTGGCGCCGCTGGGGGTGCCGCTGTTCGAGGCGGACAAGGTGTTCGCGGTGCAGGCGGCGCGGGGCAGCGGGTCGAAGAAGTCATCGGGCGGCCGGTCGCGGTCGCAGGGTGCGTGCCAGCCCCGCGTGTGCGACCCGATGGACGGCCTAGCGCCCGGCAAGTTTCTCTCGGGAATCTTCGGTGGCGCGGGGGACGGAGACGAGGACGACGGGGAGGACGCTTCGTCGTCGCCGTCGCGCGAGGCTCCCGACGATCCGGACGCGCCGGAGCACACGAGGCGCGAGTTCGTGGCCGCGACGTGCTCGAGCGCGTTCGATACGCGCCCCGGGGACGCGCGACCCGCGCGGGTGTTCCACGCAGCCGCTCACTCATCCGAGGGATTCACCAAGCACCACCTTCTCCTCCGCGCCGAGGAGAGGACCCACACGGCGGGCGATGACGACGAATACCGTCCCCCCGTGCTCCGCGCGCTGCCCTGGTACGAAGGCGCCGGGGGACGGATCACGTCCATGGCGTTCAGCCCCGGCCCGGTGAACGATCGGCTCCTGTGCGGCACCGCGGATGGCGGCGTTTACGTGATTCCGTGCGACTCCGTGCTAGCCGGCGAGAGGGACGAAGGAAATGAGGAGATCGGTACGAAGAAAAAGAAGAAACGCGGATCCAAGGATGAACCCATGATCCAGGTGTTGAGCGCCGGGGGGTCCGCCGTGGTCGCGACGGCGTGGTGGCGGCGGGATCGGGAAGAAGACGCCGCCGTCGTCGTCACCGCCACCGGCGAGGTCAAGTTCTGGGTTCCAAACGAACGGGGCGGTGACGCGCCCTTACCTCGGGTCGTGGAGCTCGGCTTGGGCCGGGCGGAGTCCGCCGAGCTGGTGGACGCCGGGGACACAAAGTTCGTGCTCGTCGCCGGGTACGAACGCGAGGCGGAGTCGTCGCCGGGGGAACGGGTCTATTGGACGCTTCCACTGGACCCATCCGCCCCACTGGATGAGTCGCTTCGAGCCGCGTCGCCCGAACCCGTGCGCGGGGGCAGGTTCGGCATCGACACCGGCGGCGACGTCGAGGGCCTAGGGATCGACACACACGAACGGGGCGGGGGCGGACCTGGGGCGCGTTGGCGCGCGGCGGCGAGCGCGGCGGTGTCCCCGCCGGGTGAGCGAGCACCGATTCTCCAGGCGCATCCCGGCGCCGGCTCGGACGACGGATCGACGCCCTTGGTGTCGTGCCTGCGACGCCGAGCCGGGGGCGGTCGGCTCGGGCGTTTGGAGCTGTTCGACCCGCGTGGGGACGGGGTGGTACCGGTGGCGGTTCATGTCGTGCCGCGCGGGACGGTGTCCGTTCGCGTCACCAGGCGATTCGTGTTCGCACTCAACGGCGTGGTCGGCCGCCGCGCCCGGCTGACGGTCATCGCGCGGCGGAAGCTGGGCGGTGAACAACCCGGAGGCGTGACGACTACTGAGCACACCGGCGATACCCCCGACGTGGCGCTGCAGGAGATTGTGCTGTCGTCCAACGGCGGGGTCCCGAGGGCGCTCATGCCGCCCACGGGGCCGGGTCCCGACGCCAAGCCGGGGTCGACGCTCGAGGGATGCGCCGTTTGGATGTCGGGCGCGATACTGGAGTGCCGGCCCGCGCTACCGTCCGTCGGGGCGGTGTTCCGGGGGCTCATGGGCGCGTCGGCGGGACCCGGGGAGGCGGCGGCGTTCTCCCGCGCGTCTGAAAACGCGGGAGGTAAGGATGGCGCCAGGCGACTGCGCCGCGCCATCGAAGCGGCGGCGGCGCGGGGCTTGGGGTACTGGGTCACCGGCACGCCCGAGACGAACCCGGCGTTAAGCGAGACCGATGTGGACGGGGACGCCAAGGTGGCGGCGTTGAGCGCGGCGTTGGGTGTGGACCCGGCGCCGCTGTACCTGGACGCCGCGAGGGACGCGACACGAGCCGGGGAGGTTGGTAAGGCCAAGGCGCTTTTCGCCCGCGCCGAGGACCCGGGAGGACCCGCGCGTTTCATCGCGATGTGTCTCAGGGAATGGCGCGCGGCGGATGCGCTCGACCAGCTCACAGACGGTATGTCCGCGCTCGAGCTCGACGGCGCCGGCGCGGGTGCCGATAAGGACTGGCTCGCGCTGTGCTGCGGCGCGCACCTGCGGCTGTCGGCGTGGGCGGCGTCCACCGCGGCGGTGGCGCTCGGCGCGGCGGGTGAATTCGCCGAAAAGGTTGACCTTCCCCCGCTCCCCTCGGGTGCCATGCCCCCGCCCATCGCCGCCAAGGCTGCGGGGGACATAGCCGCGGCGTGTGCCGAGCAAGGGGTGACTCACGAGAGGGCAAACGACGTAGCCGCGGCGGCTGAGGCTGCCGGCGTCGCCGCGGGAGCCGCCGGTGCGGTGACGGACTTTCTCGACGCGTGCGTGCGCAGCGGAGGTGAGACGGAGCTCGAGCCGGCGCGTGCGACGATGCGCGTGATGCTCGCGGCGTCGCTCGCGGTCGACACGCTGCACCGCTCGGGTCATGCCGCGCTGACCTACGCCCCGCCACCGGTTCATGAAGCGGCTTCCGAGGATGAGGTGACGCCGGACGACGTCGCGGATGCCGACGCGGGTCCCGGCGCGCCGTGGTCCGGTCCCGCGGCGTCGCCCCACGCCGCCGCGATGGACGCGCTGGCACCCACGTCGAAAACCACGAAGCGGAATCTGGACCGCGAGCGATGGTCCGGGGCTAAGGGTGAGAGTTTCGAGGGTGAGCGTTTGGAGGGTGAGGGTCTGTCCGTGGGCTCGTGCCCGGCCGCCGCGGTTCTTCCGTTGATGACGCCGTCCGAGATGAAGGCGCTCGCGCGGTCCGCGTCCATCGGGGACAGCGCGCACAGCGCCGCGGAGGCCCGTCTGTGCACCCACCTCGCGCTCGCCGCGGTCCACAGGGAGACCCGGCGCGAGAAAGCCGGTCAAAGGTCGCTGGAGCGGGGGCTGGTTCGGGCGCTCGAAAGCGGCGCGGTGGACCCGGGGTGGGCGGGGGCGACGTGTTTGGGCTGGGATAACCCCCGCGCGGCGTCCATAGCGTACACGCACGCCGAGCGGTGGCTCGCGGCGACGGTTTGCAGGGTCAACGCGGTCCTCCAGGCCACGCCGGATTCGCACGACTTTGGGGACGATTTCATCCCGATGGACCCGGAGCGGAGGCGGCTCGTCGAGTCCGAACTCGCGGATCTCATTCGTGACACCGCGCCGAGGTGCGCTGGGGTTCGGGAACGCGGCACCGCGCTCGCCGCGGTCGCCAAGGCGTGGCAGAGCCTCGAGCTGCCTCAGGCTCGCCTGGAGAGCCTGCTGCTGGACGGAGCCGCGGCGGGGGGCGACGTCGGGGTGGAAGCCGCCGCCGCGCTGCTCCGCCGCAACCGGACTGTCATGTCGCAGGGCGCGATCGAGAACCACGATCCGGAGATGTGCAAGATCCCGCTCTCCGCCAAATTCGCCCTCGCGATCGCGTCGCTCCGCGTCAAGGCGTCCAAGAGAAGCGTCCAAGGGGAGGAGGACGCGGGGGACGCTCGCAAGGCTTGGCGCCGCATCCGCGCCGCTCTCGCCGCCGACGGCTCGGTCTCCTCTTCTATTCGCTACCCCGCGCCGGTCGTGGCGGCGGTGTTTGACGAGGACGTCGAGCCCAGGTCCCCGGGGCCGTATAACCTCCCGGTGCCGTCGCCGCCCGCGTCGCCCGCGTCGTTTCGGAGGGTGGCGCCCAGGCGGGACCCGCACGTCGACTCGTACGTGTTCTCGTGCGGCCACAGGTTCACGGGCGAGCGCATGGCCGCGACGACGACGGCGCTGCGGGGGCGGATGAAGGATGCCGGGATGCCGCTCGTCGGGGAGCTGCTCGCGGCGGACTACGCCCTGGACAGGTGCGCGGTGGCGTGCCCCGGGTGCGTAAGCCGGGCGGTTTCCACCCTCGCCGCGGCGAAAATCTGAGCGAAAATCTAAGCCGTCGTTCGTTCCGGAGTGCGTACTTGTAGTCTACATTAATTTGTCACGCGATCTTAGTCTACGGTGGTCATCTCATCGCACGTTCTCACGTCGCCATGCCCCCGCGGCGGTCCATCAGCCACTCGTGCGCGGTATCGATGTCCTCGTCGCCCAAAGCGGTGAGAGCCTCGACGGCTTCCAGACGCGAGAACCCCCGCATCACGAGCTGCGCCACCGCCATCGTGTGGCTCGACTTGCTCGGCCTCGCGGAGGTACCCCCCGGGAACGATCGAGGTCCCGCGTCATCCGGGTCGAAGTCTCCGCTGCGCAGGAGCGCGTCCACCGCCGACGACCCGCCCCCTCGCAGCGCAGCCGCCACCTGCGCCGCGGTGCCGGCCCGGCTCCGTCCGCTTCGCTCGCTGCCAGTCTCCGACGGTGCGTACCTCCTCGCGGGCGGTGCGCCTCCCGGGTTCCGCTGTTGCCCGAGGTGTCGTCCTTGCTGGTCCCAGTCGTCATCGGTTGGTGCGGTTCGTGCGCCGCCGCCCGCATCGGACGGCGAGAGGTCCGCGTCCGCCAGGTCAGCCGGAACGTCCCACCCCCGGACCTTCTGCGCGACTCGCTCCGAGGGGCGCATGCGGCCCGCCTCGCGCTCGAGCTCGGCGATGTCCCGAGTCGTCGGACCCCGAGGTCGACCCGGGGACCTCGGGCGGGCGAATTCGGGGTCCGCGCGACCCGCCCCGGCCACCCCCGGACCGACCTCGGGTCCTCCCGTCACGGACCCGCCCCGAACAGAGCTCGACGCCATCCGCGCCCTCAGCGCGTGGTCACCCCGTACGCTGGCCAGCTCCGAGACGTGCATCTCCCTGAGCCGCGCGATCTCCCGCCTGTGCGCGTCCTCCATTTTGGTACGCAGCGCAGCCTCGTTCCGGAGCTTCGTCGTGGCCTCCTCCGCGATGAGCGCCTGCCTTTCGAATTCGGCGTGGAACTTGGCGGCTTGCGACTGCAGCTCAAACTGCAGCACCCCCGCGGTGTCCTCCGCCGCGACCGCGAGCTCCCCGCTCCCGCCGACCTGGGTACCCTGCGACCGCTGTTGTATCCGTCTAGCCTCCCGCGCCTCCTCCTCCTCCCGCTCCGCCCTGCCCGCGGCGGCTCTCACCGCGTCCCTCTCCTTGCGAACCGACTCGAGGTCCCGCTGCAGCCGCTGGAGGTGGATCCGGAACTTCTCAGCCTGCGCCGTCTCACGAGGCGTGGGCCCGCGTGACTCCAGCTCCTCGCGTTGACGCGCAAGCGCCGCGCCGAGACGCTCGTTCTCCGCCCTGCACGCGCTCAGCTCCGCGTGCATGCCCTCCGCGGTTTTTCGATTCATGGCGGGTCCCGGCGCGGGTGAGTGTCGGACAAAGTCCTGCTCGCCGAACGCGCTCGTGTGAGTCGCGTCCGGCCCGCACCACGCGCGGAAACACTTCGCCATCGTCCGTATCCCCCGGCGCCTGCACGCGTCGATCGCCGCGGTGCGTCGGTACCGGGGGTCCTGGCACGCCAGTCTCCACCGCGCCATCGCCGCGGAGCACCGGGCTCGGGCGAGCTTATCGTGCGCGAACCACAGCTGGCACCTGGACGATATCAGGTCCAGCGCCTCCCGGGTGGACTCGGGCATGACACCAGCCTTGGCGGAGACGCTGAGCGCCCACATCGCGGCGGTGGGCGCGGTGGACGCGCCGCTGTGTCTGGCCAGCGTGACCTCCTCGGGCATCACTCCGGCATCCTTGGGCATGTGCGCGGGTCGCGTCGCGTCGCGTTCGTCGCCCGCGGGCCTGAACGCGGTGTCCGCGACGGAGTGACCGCCGGACGGCGTGGATCCACCGTCACCGCGTTCGAATGGCTCGTGGGGCGAAGGCTCGAACGACGCGTCGCGGGGCATCGTCGTCCCCCGTCGCCGCGATCGATCGTCCACGGCGTGATGCGTCGGTGTGGACCTGGCGGAGAACGTGGACGCCGCGTCGTGGAACACGTGTGTGCCCGCGACGCTCGCTCGCTCGCTCCTCAGGTCCTCGAGCTCGCGTCGCAAGGTGTCCATCTCGCGCCTGTCCGCGTCGCTCCTGGACGCGGCGGTCTGTGCCTTGCCAGCGGCGATTCCCTTCTGGTATCCCATGGACGCCGCCTGGAGGATCTTACCCTCCACCTCGCCGCGAACCTCGCGCGGGAGCCATGTCAGGGACCGCTCCGACCCCGACGCCTCGCTCATGGCGTCGCGAGCCGTGCGGAAGGTCCCCGACGTGGACGAGGGGGTCGAACTCCCCGGTGTCGTCATTTTCACGGCACCAGGCAATTGAGTGTCCGCACAGCCGGTGGGGTATACGGCACCACTCGCCTCGATGCCTCGCGGGGCGCGTCAGCCTCCAGCCAGTGCCACTCAGCCGCGGCGACTGTCCGGGAGGAGAGGGCTACAGGCCGCTCTCCTGACTGTGGCCGAGGGACCGGTGCGTGTGAACCTCGACACGAATTTCCCGCGGTGTGCGGCGACCGGTGACGTTGACATTCGACAGTTCAGAGGGCTCTCCACTTTGGGCACCGATTTTTTCCACTTTGGGCACCTCGGGTCACAGGCTCGACACACCACGCGCGCGCAGCTCCTGTGTACACTGCGTTCGCTTCGAGGTGAACCACGGCACACGCGCCTCCAGCCGGGAACTCCCGACATGTCGCCCCCGTCCACCTCGCGCGCCCGGGCTTCCGGGGGGGGGCACCTCGGCGACCAAAGTGACGACGGCGACACCTTGGCGGCGGAGGAA
>Ga0302114_10001174_pt1 | contig 17472 bp, 11 predicted proteins | sample AG5_Surface_MG_FD_203107 | JGI IMG/M metagenome (GOLD analysis project Ga0302114, IMG submission 203107) | Marine microbial communities from Western Arctic Ocean, Canada - AG5_Surface | ecosystem: Environmental > Aquatic > Marine > Oceanic | place: Canada: Western Arctic Ocean | collected...
AATTAATCCCAGCCGCTTTCACGTCCAAAACCACCTCTGGTTTCACCGCCACCCACTTAAACTCCAAATCCAACGTGACCTCGCCTTCCACGTCGTCCAACACTTTCGCCGCGGTTAAAATCGGCGGTTCGTCCCCTAACGTCCACGTCCGAAACCCAATCTTCAGTTTACTCATCTTCGCTAAATCGTTCACCACGTCCGATAACGCCCAAATAACCGACGAAGCGATCGCTTTGTCCAGAAACGGCCACATCGTTTTCACCGCTTTATTCAGCCAAGGCACTCGATGGTAGTCTGAAAAATCCACCCATTTCGGTAACGTCCCGATGATTTTCCGTAAACTCTCCGGGTTTAAAATCGTATTTGGGGCGTTTTCGTCCGCGATTTGTCTCAAGACGTCTTTTAAGCCGACGAGTTTTTTCCTCGTTCGCGTTTTCGCCAAGCTGTAGGCGAAGAGGAAGGTGAGAATTAAAAGCATCGCTTGTGTGATGAATCCAAACGAGAGGAGAACGACAACTTTTCCCGTCTCCGAATGATGATTCAAAACGATCGTTCTCCCATCGCCACCTTTCATTGTTGTTCGCAGTAGTAGTATTCCAACAAAAAACTCACGCTTTGTGTCACTTTTACGACGCCGAGTGCATTTCACGACCTATATTCGAGCGCGTAGTAAATCTGGCGAATTGTGTTCGTTGACTTTGGGAAAATTCTTCACTTCAACAGACTTAAAATGGCATCTTTTGCAGCGGCTTTAAAACCACCGTTGCGGTGCAACCTCTCCTCCTTTGGGAGGAGGAGGAAGCGAGAAACACTGATTATGCCAAACCCGTTACAAATGGGTGGAAAATTGGTCGGGGACGCGTGGGTGAACACGTCCGATTGCGAAGAATTCATCGAGGCGGGATGCGCGAAATTCCAATCGAGTGATTACCAATCCGCGATTACTTTATTCGAGAAAGCGTTAACCGCGGAAGGCGCCGGGACGAAAAGGGACCGAACAAAACCCGCGGAGTTAACGATGGGTGAGAAACAATCCGCGTATTATAACTTAACCGCGTGCCACGCGAAAATGGAAAACTGGGATTTGGCGTTTGCGAGTTTGGAGTTGACGTTCCAGAGCGGGTACGCGAACGGGAGGTTGTACGGGTTAGGAAGGGCCGCTCGAGATTACGAACTTCTGGAACAAGATTCAGATTTCGAAAATTTGAGAAAAGACGAACGGTGGAACGCAATTTTGACAAAGTATCGCGTCAAAGGAAGCGAATTGGCGTTTCAGTTGGATCCGTCGAACTCGTCCGTCGGCAAGGCGGTGGAACTCATGTCGAAGCGAAAGAAGAATACGTAATAGGAGTACTTTTAAAGCAAAGATTGCGCGTCGTGGCGTATTTATATTCATCATCATCATCTTCGTTTCATTTTCTTTCTTTTCCTCTCTAAATCTCTCGTTTATGCGCTGATCGGCTGAAGCGTAAACTCTCGCGTATCCTCTCTTATATGTCAATTCCCCTAAAAGCCTCCTCTCAAATCGTTACAAATTGAACACGCGCGAGCGAACAAAAACGACTCTCTCCTTTACGTATAAAAGCAACAATGCCGCTCAGATCCTCAATGTCAGTCTCTTGTTGTTGGTGGTTGGCTAAAAGATCATCGTTTCCGCCGCTTCGAGGATATCTTCTCTCCGTGTTTCCGTCCTCTCACACATTCTCCACTCGTCGGGAAAATTCCGAATTGGATGCATCCTCCTCGTCGTATTCATCCTGGGCGGGAGAAGAAGAAGATCATTCTCCTCCGGATAAAATCCATCTCAACGACTTACAATTCCACGCCTACCACGGCGTCCTTCCGAGCGAGAAATCGCTCGGGCAGAAGTTCTTAATCAACGTCGAGATGAAGAAGAAGAGGAGGAATACTTTATCCGCTTTCGATACTGAAACACCAACACCATCATCAAAAACAAGTACGGAAGAGGTATTAAAAGCGCACGACCGAATCGAACACACGGTGGATTACGCCAAAGCGTTCAACCTGGTCAAATCTATCGTCGTTTCCGGCCCGCAAAGAGATTTAATCGAAACCGTCGGGGAGGACATTGCGGGGCAGATTTTACGCCAGTTCGCTTCGGTGGACGAGGTGAAAGTTAGCGTCGAGAAGCCGCACGTAGCTATAGACGGAGATTTGAGATCGCTCGGGATCTCGCTCGTCCGGAGGAGGAGAAACCCTTAGAGAGTTAAAAGAAAAGAGTTCCAATTCCTTCTCCCATTGAGTAGTCATACTATTGTAGTAGCGTGTATGTGTGATCGTTTTGTACTCTCGTAGCGCGCTCGCGTATTTTTAAACCACTCGTTTGTCCTTTACATCTCTGTTGAGTTGTTCTTCCTCCACATATTTAAAACAGAACACGCGAATACGACAACAAAGAATAAAAGAATACAACAAACAGTAACGGTGTTATTAAAACGACGATCAAACGTATTAAAGTGGTTCTCTGCGTCGAATTGTCGTCGTAATCATCGCGCTTTAATAACAAAGGTATAATATAATAAACATCGCTTTGATGAAAGATTTCCTTTCCCCGTTTGTAAAGCGGATTGATGGTGTTGTGTGATTGGATGAGACGATGAAAAGTAAGCTTTTTACCTCGAAAGAAGACAAAGACAAAGACAAAGACAAAGAGAGAGTTTTAAGCGACTACGAGATGAAAACGACGACGAGTACTCAGAGTGGTCGTGGTGATAAAAGTGGTCGTTTACCGAAAGAAATCGATTGGGAACATTTGGATAAATCGAAATTCTTCCTCAACGGGATAGGCGCCTTCTCCTTGGCGACGCTGGCGTTGTACCCACTCTCGGTGGTGAAAACGAGACAGATGCTGGAAGGGACGAAAATCCAAACGCCGTTTAAAGACGTGGTGAAGAACGTGATAAAAGACCGAGGGTTTAAAGGTTTATACGCGGGATTTGGGACGGTCGTGTTCGGGGCGATACCTTTGCGGATGGTGTATTTATCGACGTTGGAATATACGAAAGGGAACGCGCGAACGCTGTGCGAGAAGTACGAGGTGGAGGAGATGTATTACGGGATCGCGGACGCGGCTGGTGGAGCGACGGCATCGTTCGTGAGTCAGACGTTAGGGACACCGATAGATATTATCAGTCAGAGGCAACAAGTGAGTGGGCTGAGACACGCGAATTTTACCAAGGACGGGACGTTGAGCCCTTCGTCGTCGGCGGCGAGGAGTAGCGGGAGTAGCGTCGAGGCGAGTAATACGGTATTTCGTGGGTATAGGAATGGGTTTCACGCGTTCAAGGAAATATTGAGAAACGAAGGCGCGAGAGGTTTGTATCGCGGGTACGTGGCCTCCGTCGCTACGTTGGTCCCATCCAGCGCCATTTGGTGGGGATTTTACGGGACGTACTCGAGGGTGTTTTGGAACCAGTACACGAAAATGTACGGTGGCGACGATAACAAATTGAACGACAACAACAGCAACAGCAATATCATCGGTGATGGCGAAGATTTCAATATTGACGATATCGACGATAACATCGCGTTAGGTGTTACCGCGTTGAGTGGGCTGTGCGCTGGGATGAGTTCGGGATTCATCACGACGCCTTTGGATGCGGTGAAAACGCGGTTTCAAGTTTTATCCGGGCAACAGCAAAACATTAATACTAGCAAGAATACTAGCGACGGCGGTGGCGGAAATAATAATAGTCACACTAGCAGCAATTATAAAAGGATGACAATCGCCTCCGTGGCGAAGGACTTGTATCGAAAACACGGCATTCGAGGGTATTTCCGTGGCGTTTTACCTCGAATGGCGAGCGTTTCGTTGTGGGGTACGACCATGGTTTCCTTATTCGAAGCTTTGAAACGCTCGGCGGCGGCGGAATCGGCGGCGTTAGCCGCAGCCGCGCGCGAAGAGGATGACGACGATGAATGAGTTTTGTAGTTTATGTGCAACTAGATAAGAGTATATGTGTAACAGACTGAAGTATTTTTACGCGCCAATCGATTGTCGCAGATTCGCAATCATATCTTTCATCGCCTCAATCTTCTCCTCTAACATCGCCGACTCGTTCGCCTTATCCGCCAATTTCCTAAACGACTCCGTCATGATATCCAATAACTTCTCCTTTGCCGCCCGATTCCTCTCCTCCGTCGCTTTCCTCACCATATTTAAATGTTCCAGCGTTTGCGCGTTGTGCGCGTCCATGCGATGGATCAACCTCGTGACCTTTTCGAACGCGTTTTCAATCTCGCTTTTCAATCTGGGATCCATGTTCGGTTTTAACTGTATATCGATCGCGTTGTCCTTTGTTTGCTCTGCATTCGCTGCCAACGTCGTCATTCCTCCTTCGTCTTCTTTCCTCGGCGTCTTCTTTTCCTCTCCTCCTCCTCGTTGTTGCTGTTCTTCTTCTTCTTCTTCTCCGTCTGCGCCTTTCGCTTTTCCCCGTGGGGAGGACTCGCTTTCACTCACCGTTTCTTTGCCCTCTTCCTCTTCTTCATCGTCCTCGTCTTTGCCTTGTTTTCTTCTTTTCCTTCCCCGACGCGTGTTCTTCACCGTCGTCGTCTGTTGCCTCGTCGCCGGGCGAATCTTCTTCGCGATCGCCGGGAACTTTGGGACGACCATTTTTCTTTTGTTGTGTCGTATTTTTTACCCGCAACGATGGATTTTAAAATACGGACGAAACTACGAAACATTCAGATGATGAACTTCTTCGGCTATACATCGCCTGTGCAGTGATGCTGATCATAGATTGAGTGAAAGTTGAACGCTCGCTCTTTACACGATTACTTTTATTTACTGCGATGACATCGAGCCGCGCTACTGGTTTTACTACTATTATTATTACTACGACTACTACTACTACTCCGAAAGCTGACTTACGTACTCTTCATCATCTTTCGCCGACCCATTCTCCGGTTGAAATTTCCCCGTCTCGATTTTTATCGAACACCTCGAAGACTAAATCGACGGATTCAGCGTCTGCGGCGCCGTCGCCGACGGATTGGATTTCTTTCCGCACGCGTTCTCGATTTGTCGTCGCGGGTTGTTCTTGAGAATCGCTTTTTCTGACGACGACGGTATTAATATCGTCGCGTAAAACGTCGTCCAAGTTGTCCAAGTTGACGAGGACGTATCGCAACGCTCTCAACTCTCGCACGTGTTTTTCGTGTTTGCCTCCGCCGAAGAGCGACGGGATGAACGTGGATTTGCTCTGACGAGTAAAAGCGCCCCAAAGACCGACACCGATGGCACCCATAGCGAACGAGATGACAGAAAAAGCGCCGGTGAGACCAACCGCGCTTTCTTCCAAACCGTGAGGAACGTTCATCCCCATAGCGGCTGCGGGTAAACTCGCCGCCGCGCAGCTCATGCCTAAAATCGTCGCGCGAAGGTTTAAGCGAACAACTCTATTTCGGTCGACATCCAGTTGTAATTCCCACACCTCTCGCGTCGCGCGCAAAGCGTTTTTTAGCTCCAACACGCGACCACCCATCGCTCGAGATCGTCCCGCGTGCGACGTTAGCAGCTGCAACACGTTGTTCGCGATTTCCACCTCGTCCGTACCTCCTCCTCCTCCTCTTTGTTGTTGTTCTAAATCAAACGAAAACTCCTTCCTCAACGCCTCGTCCAACATTTGATGATGCTCCCTGATGTCCGTATCGATCTCATCCAACGCTTGCTTCAACGGCAACAACCTCTGAAACTGCCCCACTGATAACTCAAAATCCGCGCGTTCGCCGTTATTCTCGCTACTGTTCTTCAGCGGTTTCGTCACCGCGTCGACGAGCAAACCTAACCTTCGCAGCTTCAGCTCCAACTGCGTCGACGCTTCATCCAAACACGCTTCCGCGGCGAGTTGCGGGAACGAGTAATAATACGAACGCTGCTGATTTTGCTGCTGCTGTTGTTGTTGCTCTTCCTGTAAAATCGTCTTCATCAGCGAGGACACTTTCTGCGCGACCGCTCTTGAGCTCGCCGAGTCCTTCTCGAACAAGTGTAAGCAGTCCTCCCCTATAACTGCGCTAAACCTGTTGGTCCTCAAAATCGAAAACTTTTCTCTCTGTACCATGGTCGCGGAAACACCGGTGAACTTATCCGCCACGTGTTCTAATAAAGACACGTCTCGCGCGTGAATGTGGTCTAGGATGAGTTTTTGGCTGTGATCGCGCTCGAGAGAGGTAAACATCTTCCCGCGTTTGTCCACAATCAGAGAGGATAACGGTGGTGATTTCCCTAAATTTGCGCTAATGTTGTTCGAGGTGTAGTTCGAGGAGGAAAAGGAGGAGGATTGCGTAAAACTCCACATCCTCGCTCGTAAATCAGTAGCAGCACACGAAGACCAGCATTTTCGGCGGCCCAACCGCGACTTCGAAGTCATCATCATCATCATTGCACGTGTCAAAACTCTTCAAAAGGAGTGATTTGTGTGGAAAATTCCCCTAAAAATGGTGTTGCAAAGTGTTGCAAACGTACGTATCGGCAACAGCAACAACAACAACAACGGTGTTCGAATATCGTCTCAAAAACACTGCAAGTGCGACTGCCGCTGCTGCTACTTTTCCCAGCGGTATTGGCGGAGGAGGGAGAAGAAGAAGTCGAGAGGAGGACACAATGGAGGTGTAACGGTATTTTCTCAATTTCAAGATGCAACAACGGAATCATCATCATCATCATCATCAACACCAACAACGACAATCCGATGGGAGTTGTGCTCTCGCCGAATTTTGATTGGTTTAGAGCACATTCTGCACATGGACCGAGCGCGAATGCCAGTCGACGCGCAAAAAGTCGTCAAGAAGTGTTTGCGCAAGAATTTGTCTCCAAACTTGGCCGCCTTTGGGGTGGGAAAAGAAACATGGGAGGAGACGGCGTTGCGGAACGAAGAGAGGAAGGTAATCGCGGAGACGATTTTGAGGATGGAAGTGAAAAAGCGGGAATTGCTGTGGCATTTAGAAGAGATCGCTGGGAATGATGAACATAAAGAAAAGTACTTGGAGCGCGAGATGTGGGATCGGTTGGCGAAGTCTCGGAAGAATCAGAGCGTCGCCGCGGAGGAGGCGTTTACGGTTGAAGAAACGGTGGTGGCGCTGCTCACGTTACACGAAGCGCAAATTAAACGGAGTAACATCATTGCGGAGCTGAATAGAGTCGTGCCACTGGGTAGCAAGGTTCTAAACGAGGACGCGGTGAGAGCAGATTATCCTAAATTGGACGTTCCTGGAATTAAAACGGTAGACGTTTTAGCCAAGTGGCTCTCCGTACAGGATTGGGCGGCGCAGAAGCTCGTGTCGCAATACGGGGTGGTCTTTACGGAAGAATTACTCAAACATTTAAATAGAAAAGGTCCGATATCGCTTCGGGTAAATTTAGTCGCGAACGACGGCGATGTGTTTCGCGAGGTGACGAACATCGTCGAACGAGATGAATTCGTCGCGTCGTTTAAGAGAGTGCCGTTTGAAAGCGAAGAGGATTCCTCGTTGGCGTTTACCGTGAACGACGCGTATCGAATATCGCCGGAAAGAGACCCACAATGGCTTCAAGGACGGTACGAGATCCAAGATCTTGGCTCGCAGTTCATCGCGAGCTGTTGTCGCGCGAGTAAAGACGACCGAATTCTCGACTTTTGTTGTGGAAACGGAGGTAAAACGCTTGCGCTCGCGGCAAAAGGTGCGTTTGTGACTGCGCACGACGTCGACCAAAGACGAATAAAGCATCTGGAAGCGAACGCGAAACGTGCGAAAGTTTCGTACTTGATAACGACGGCCTTGGACGCGAATGATTTGAAAAGAAATGGATGTTATTACGATTCGGTTTTAGTCGACGCGCCGTGCTCGAGCGCGGGCGCTTGGCGACGCACTCCGTCGAGTCGCTGGTTGGCAAAAGAGGAAGACGTCGTTATCTTTTCAAAGCTTCAACTGGAAATTTTACTTGAAGCGGCAAGTATTCAGCTCGAGAACAGAAACATTCCGACGACGAGAAAGCCGACGACGATGGTTTACGCCACGTGTTCGATTTTCCAAGAAGAAAACCAAGACGTCGCGAGAGCGTTTGAAACTTCCGATATTTTTAAAGAAATGGGATACGAGCCGTGGCCGTTTGCAAAAGGCAAAGAAGAAGAGCAAACTTCACACGGCTGTAGTACTTTCTCTCACGAGATGCAGCTGTTTCCGAACGTTCACGAAACCGATGGATTTTACATCTGTCGCTGGAAAACAAAATAAAGTACGAAAGAAATAGGGGCAATACCGGCTCTCCTATGATAATAGCAGTACTAGGTAGATATAGCTCTTCTAATGGTTGATTTTATATACATTCTATTTGACCTTTAGCTTTACTAATGGTACAAATGTTTCTCAGCTGCGCGTAGTTTTTTATTTACTGGCAAAACTTCGCCCCGACGTGTGTTCGCATCAACCCTCTCTTTAACGCGTCGAAGTGTAACTTGGCCCAGTTCGCTTTTCCGCCATCTTTCTTCATGTCCACCAAAAACTGATTCGCCACATTCTCCGGCACAATCCTCAACGCTTTCCCGGTGCTCATCGCTAAAATCTGCACTTCCGCCGCTCGCTCCAAATAATACAAATCATCGAACGCCTCGGCGACGGAATCTCCGCAAATAATCACCCCGTGATTCGCGTGCATCAACACCCTTTTCCCATTCATAACCTTCACCAGCCTATCGCCTTCTTCTCGGTCCAAAACTAACCCGTTAAAAGTTGGATCATACGCGACGTCGCCGGCGAACCGTAACGAGTTTTGATGGCACATGTGCAACGTAAAATCTTCCGTGCAACACAACGCGGTCACGTTCGGCGTGTGCGTGTGTAAAACGCACACAACCCCAGTCGCGTGAATCGCCGCGTGTATAAAAAACGCCGTCGCGTCGATTTCCCCTTCCCCTTCCAAAACGTTCCCGCTCTCGTCCAACATCAACAAGTTCGAAGCGGTCACTTCGTCCCAAAGCAATCCGTACGGGACGCACAAAAACCGATCCGTCGTCCCTGGAACCATCACCGTCAGGTGGTTACAAATCCCTTCGTTCAAATCCATCTGGTTGCACAAGTGGTACGCCGCGGCTAAATCGCATCTCGCTTGCCACGCGATCGGGTCGTACCCGGCAGGTTTCCCGAAACCTGTCGTTTGCGAAAGCAAAACTCTTCCACCATTCGCTTCCCCGTTGCCTCCTATTTTCGGGTACGAGGTTGTCATCCGTGCACGTGTGTATATGTATAAAAATGTATCAAATCTCTTTCTCTTCCTCTCTTATAACTTTCGTCCACACAAATCGCTTTTCTATCCCGCGTGTTCAGAGTTTGTGCGCGTCTTTATGAAACAGAATCTCTCTGCTCTTTAAAATGGATAAAATGGAACATTTGAAGCGATTTTCAGCCACGAATTTTTACTCACAAACCAACCGTCAAACATATATGTGTATTAAATGGACGACGATGATGACAACGAGAACGAACGAAACGTGACGAGCAAGAGCACGATTCAAAAACGACGCTCACGACGGCAACAACACAGTTTGGTACGTTCTCTTTTCTTGTTTTAAAACTACGCACATCGTCATTTATCGCGCGTGATTATGTTCTCTTTTGATGTGTGACGGCTGCTTTTTTTCCCCGCTGACGCTTACTATTATGAATGAAATGAATTCCGAAACAGGAGCTGGAACAGATCGCAAACCTGTGCGAACAACTCGAATCGCACTTAATCGCCGACGAGGAAGGGTTCGAACTGACCAAGAAGTTAGTCGACACCATCGTCGACGATTCAAAAGCGAAGATTGAAATTGATGATGAGACGGAGGAGGATGACTTTTTACGAATAGAAGAGAAATCCGCGTGCTTGGCGAGACACAACGCGGAGAGTTTATTGCAAAGAATGTTCATGAAGATGACGAAAATAGGCGAGGACGAGATGGCAGGGAAAGTTGGAGATGCGATTTCTTCGCTGTATGAGATAAAAAGGACGAGGAGGAGAAATGGCGATGAGAAGAAGAAGAAGAAAGACGCGAGGAGGAGAAGCGCTTCCACGTCGGAGGAGGAGGAGGACGACGACGACGAGAGAACGATTGAATTGAAAGCGGTGGCGTGCAGTCAAATTGGTGCAGAAGCAACGCAGAGGAATCCAGAGGTGCAAACGTTTCGAATGCGGAAGAATAAAGAGGTGGAAGTTTGCGTGCACGAATCGAGTTGGTCGGACGCCGGGTTGGCTTTCAGAATTTGGGGCGCCGCGAGAGTCGCTTTCCGGGTGGTGGATTTCGCGAGTGAGTATTTTATAGAGAAAGAAAAGACGTGTTTAGAGTTAGGAAGTGGATGTGGGTTAATTGGCGCGGCGATAGCGAGTTTAGACGGTGGTCGCTGTACGGTCACGGAAGGTGCTCCGGGCGCTTTGGCGGCGTTGCGTAAGACCGCCCTCGGCGTAAACGAAGCGAGTAAGAAGGAATCGATGAAGGTTGCCTTTTTAGATTGGAGAGACGATTTAGCCGCGCTCGAAGAAGAAAAGAACGGCACCGTCGAGTGCATCGATAGTATTGCAAACGCGCAATCGACGAAGTCTCCGACTCCTTCGTTCTCTTCTTCCTCCACCTGCAACTTTGTGCACGCGAACAAGGCGACGTTCGAGAACGCGCACGTCAACATGCGCTTAGAAGACGACGCCCGATTCGATTGCCTCGTAGGCTCGGATTTAATGTACGACCGTCAACACTGCACCGCATTAGCCGCATCGGTCGTCCGGCGCTTGCGTCCGAACGGTGAAGCCATAATCTTCCTCGCCGTGCGAAGCGAAGAGTTATTAATCGCCTTTAGTAAAAAATGTGCAAAACGAGGCCTCTCCGTCGGCGTCTACGCGCCGACGAAACCGCACGAAGATTTAGAAGACTTTTCGGAAACTACCGGAGGCCACGCGAACAGACCGTTACCGGAATCGTGCAACGAGTATTGGGACCTCGTCGCGGAGAAGTTCTCGACGTGTTTGCTTTCCAAAGACTACGCGTCGTTCGCGCCTCTTGTATCCTCCTCCTCCTCCTCGTTAAAAGACGATGAAACATCCGCGAGTATCAGGAGTACTCTCGAAGGCCGATTCGCCATGGTGCGCGTCGTCCTCGCCGAGAAAGAAGAATATAAAGAACAAAAGCAACAACAGGAAGTAGAATCAGAAGAAAACGATGATGAATCGTTGAAAGGCGTCCCGGTCGGCGACGTAAAATCTATGCGCGTAAAGTTATAATTTTCGATTTGAAATCTGACAAATATCTTCATACATTTTATCGAGGAAATTACATTGCCACACTCTCTTTCCTCTTTCCTCTTTGCTCTTTGCTCTCTCTCACAAAACACAAAAACAAACACGGAACAAAACAAAGGAAAAACGCAAATAGAGAAAAGCGTTTCGAGATCGTTATCGTTCGAATAGATTTATCGATATATATTTTAGTAAAGAGGCGTTTTTGTTCCAGAGAGGAACGTCCGAAGCGCTGCTGATTACGATGCGTAAAACGTTCGTCCAAAGTTTCCTCGTCCTCGCTCTCGCTTTACGTTTTTGTTTCGCGCACGACGAAGAGCTGGACGTGTCCAACGAGATTTCCGAAAACACGCGGAACTTAGTCTTTGGCATCAAGTGCGGATGTTGCAAAGCGGTGACCGCGGAAATTGGCATCCAGTTTAAGGAGATTTTACTCGAAACGACACAAAAGACGAGAGGAGGAGGAGAAGAAGAAGAATCGAAGACGGTTTTCAGATCGAAATACGTCGGACAGTTCAACGAGAAGTTACAAATCGCGTTGGATCGAATGTGTCGACCACCGCCGACGGCGACGAGTTCGAAGCGGGCGATTGAGAAATCCGCGTCCGCGGCGAAACGGTGGCGGTATTCTCAATCCGGAGCGAAGGCGATTCAGAACTCGATGTTACACATAAACACGTTAGGACAGAACGCGACCAACGATGATTTGAAAGAAATCGAAAGAGTCATGTTAGGCATTCAACTTTTCACGAACGATGTGAATAAGCAATACGTGAACCCAGATCCGAAAGTCGCGGAGAACAGCGGAGGGACGAATTTAATGGCGGATTCCTACGTCACCGGAGAGCTCTTGGACGCGTGCAATCGAATCGCGGAGAGTTTAGAACTCGAAGACCAACTCGACGAGGCGAAAAAGAACGGCGAGTTTGGAATCAACGAACAGCACAAAACGTGTTTAGATTTGGATTATTGCAAAGTTCGCCAAGGCGGCGCCAAGAAGAAAGACACGCGAACGCGATCGCAAAAAGACAAAGACGAAGCGTACGAGAGAATGAAAAAGCTCTTCGTGTCGAAAGAAGACATGGAGGAGTTCGAGAAAAACAACCCGCAATTGAAGGACGATGACTCTGTGGACCCGTTGGAGGAGACGTTAGACTCGCCGTCGCCGAAGAAGAGGAAGGAAAAGAACGACGATGAAACGAAGGCGGCAACGAAAAGCGACTTTACCGCCGAAAGCGTGGACGAAAGCCTCTTCGCCTCGGTCAAGAGAAAGTTCGACGAATATCTCCGCCGAATAAAAGTCGGTCGAAATCCTTTGCAAAAATTGCGAAGACAAAGCGGCACAGCGACGACGACGAGCGAGAACATCGAAAAAGGAGAGTTGTGATGAGATGAATGCAATACTACTCTTTGTAAAAACAATAACTCTGCTATGAAAAATGCTTTGAATGAAGTGTGAAACACATCGCGGAAGCTCCAAAATCTCCCGCCAAATTTTGTTCCACTCGACGCTTTTGTGCGTGGAGACAGACAAAAAAAAGGAAAATTGCTTCTCTTTTGTTTTTGCGTGACACTTTCGTCCTTCTACTTACTACACGCGTATTCTTCATTCGCCAAAAGCGCTCAAGCCTCTGCGAATTTGACGGCATCAGAAACAACAACATAAACATAAACATAAACAACATAAACAACGCATTTCAACACGGCAGTTACCGCGTGCATCATCATCGTTTCGAAAAGCAGCGCGCGGTGAAAAAAGGAAGGTTCTCTCTCTAAACACAAACGCATTGAATTAGTAAAAGAGAGAATCGAGCGCTTTTTTTCCCCGGGAAAGAGAGGAAAAGAGAGATCAAAATTCGCATCGTATGAAACACCGCGCAGTTACGAGCTACTACTATCGAATAACCGAAATGATGAGAGCTTTGTCGAATCAGTCGTCTGTGTCGTCTTGCGGAGCGCCGTCTTGTTCCTACTCTTCTTCTGCGCTGCGCAGAAGAGGATCGAACAACACCGTCGTCCACCGTCGACGTTTTCCGTCGTTCCTGCACCACCACCACCGAGTATTTAGGGTTTTCGCCTCGCCGCAGCAGCAACAACAACAACAACAAGAAAAGAGCACCCCGGGGGGCGAAAAAAATGAAGCTTTCGGGGAAGAAGAGTTACCAGAGCTACTCGAGGAACTCGAACGATTTAACTACGTCGGCGCGCAGTTCGTTCGAAGCAACGGCAAGGCGGTGAGGAACTTGTCCAGTAAAAACGGCACCGCGAAGAAGTCGCAAGAGAAGAATAAGATGGCGCTGGAAGAGCCGAAGAGGACGAAGAATAATATCGTGAATGCCACGAACAACGCGGTGAATGGGATGAGCGCGAACGGGCAGATGGTAGTAAAACGAAGCGTTGGGAGGCCGAAGGAGAGCGGTAACGTTGCGGCGGCGGCGGTGAGGAGCGCGACTGGCGACGAGGACGGAGCGTCGGTCGACGAATCGAACGAAACGCTCATACCGACCGGGTTGAGAGAAGAGGTGTTTTGCGTGACGACGGTGGAGGATGCGAAACACGCCGTGGCTATTTTGAACGAGAATTTAGGTACGGACGAGGAACCGAAATATCACGCGTTGGATACGGAGGTGTCGCACATTGACGTGACGTGCCAGACGCCGGTTGGTCACGGGAACGTGATTTGTTTCTCCGTGTTTGCTGGTCCGGATGTAAACTTTGCAAAACCCGGTGAGTCAAAGAAATCGTTGTTGTGGGTCGATTTGTTGGATAAAGACAACGTGAGATTCAACCAAGAGATTTTTGATGTGTTTACGTCGTACTTGGAAAACGAGAAAGCGAAGAAAGTGTGGCATAATTACTCGTTCGATCGACACGTGGTTGAAAATCACGGCATTCAGCTCGGCGGGTTCGCCGCGGATACCATGCACATGGCGAGGTTGTGGAATACGAACCGAAAACTAGACGGTGGGTATTCGTTGGAAGCGTTGACGTCTGATGCGGAAGTCATGGCGGATTGCGGCGAGATGCTTTCCGCGTCGGAAACGATGATGCGCGCTAAATTAGGAATGAAGAAAATCTTCGGGAAACCAAAGTTAAAGAAGGACGGGACGCCTGGAAAAACGATCGAGTTACCACCGATGGAAGTTATTCAAACGACGGACGATTCTCGAGACCGATGGATTGAATACGCCGCGTTGGATGCCATGGCGACTTGGTTTTTGCGAGAATCCTTGGAGGCAAAATTGCGAGGGATTTCCTGCGACGCGTGCCCGATTTTGTCGGGCAAACCTCAGTTTAAGAAATCAACAACGTTGTGGGATTTTTACACTCGATACACGCGACCGTTCGGTAACCTCCTCACGCAGATGGAACGAAACGGTATGCGCGTGGACTTAGAACACTTGGCAAACGCGGAACAACTCGCCATGAGCGACAAGAAAGTCGCCGAAGAGTATTTCCGCGAATGGGCGGCGTCCAAATGCGAAGACGCAAAATACATGAACGTCGGTTCGGGATTACAAATTCGTCAACTCTTGTTCGCGGGTGCGAGAAATAAGCGAGGCAACGACAAACCTGGCGTGGAGAAAACGAGAGAGTTTACGCAAGAATCGCAAGAATGGCTCGAATGGAACGCCAACGGACGAGAAGGCAAAGCGCCGAAAAAGACTTCAAAGATTACATTACACGGAATAACAAAGAGACCGTTGCCGGTGTTGACGTACACGGCGACTGGCCTGCCGGCCGTGTCGAGCGTTGTTTTGCGGCAATTGGCGGGTAAACCCGGCGCAGCTCGTGAAATATGCGACAACTGGGACTCCTTGCCGGAGGCGGATAAAAAGAATGAAAAATTGTCCAAGATTTGCGGCACGGCGTTTGAGGCGTTTGGGAGAGGTTTCGAAGGCGCACGAGCGTGCGCCGCAATCGACGCACTCAACGACCTCGCCGCCGTAGATACGTTGTTGTCTAATTTTATCATTCCGTTACAAGGCGACGATATTCGAGGCCCGGAAGGACGCGTACACGGCGCCGTAAATATCAACACGGAAACCGGCCGATTATCCGCGCGAAGACCTTCGTTACAAAATCAACCGGCGTTGGAGAAAGATCGATATGGGATTCGCCGAGCGTTCACCGCCGAGGAAGGTAAAACCTTGATCGTCTGCGATTACGGACAGTTGGAACTCCGTTTACTCGCGCACATGGCGGATTGTAAATCTATGAAGGAGGCGTTCATCGCAGGCGGTGATTTTCACTCGCGAACGGCGCTCGGTATGTACCCGAACATTCGAGAAGCGATGGATAAAGGTGAATGTTTACTAGAATACGGTCCGAAACGCGAAGGCGAAGATGAGGACGCTCCTCAACCGCCGTTGTTGAAAGATATGTTCGCCTCGGAAAGACGTAAAGCGAAAGTGTTGAACTTTTCCATCGCGTACGGTAAAACGGCGCACGGTTTGGCGAAAGATTTCGGAACGGATTTAGAAGAGGCGAACAAAACGGTCGATTTGTGGTACTCCGATCGCCCGGAAGTTCGCTCGTGGCAAGAAGTTCAACGTAAACACGCGGAAAAACACGGCCACGTGCGAACTTTGTTAGGTCGAACCCGATCTTTACCAGACGCGAAATCGCGAAACGAACAGTTCAAATCGCACGCTTTGCGCGCTGCGATTAACACGCCCATCCAAGGCGGCGCGGCGGACATCGCGATGTTGGCCATGTTGAAAATCCAAAGGTGCCCTCGATTAAAACAGCTCGGGTATAAGTTGCTCATGCAAATTCACGACGAAGTCATTTTAGAAGGTCCGGTAGAACACGAAGAAGAGGCGTTGGCGTTGACAAAGGCGCACATGCAAAATCCGTTCGAGGACGCCAGCGGCGAGAACGTGAACTTGTTAGACGTCGAATTAGTCGTCGATGGTGATTCCGCGAAAACGTGGATGGACGCAAAGTAAGTGAAAAAGTGAATTATCAAATTTGTTGTACAAAAGCTAGAAGATCACTCTATATTACTATAAAATCTAAACGCATGAAAAGAAAGCTAAAAATCCGCGTCCAACATCTTTTGCATGAGCGCGTCTTTCCGCAACGCCTCGAAGTACCAACTTCCAATGCCCACGCCAAACGAGAGCACAACTAACGTCATAAAACCCAAGACGGTCGTCACATCTTCGATTTGACCTTGTTGATCCTCCATTCCATCTACGTCCAAAGCCCGCATGCCCGGCACGGAGTAAATGTCTACCTTCGCTTCTACGATTTCGTCGTACGACTTGTAATCCATGCCTATTGGTTTACGAGTGTCCAGAAATTCTAACAAATCTCTCGCAATTCTCTTGTTTCTTACTCTGTTGGAGTTCACCGAGTTTACCAGAGACAAATTCTCCTCCATGGACGACAGTTCGCCATCCTCGTCAAACGTCATCTTCGTCTGCCCTTCTATCTTTGCCACCGGAATGGTCAACTTTTTCTCCGTCGCCAACCTTTTCATCGTCCGAAACAACGCCGCGTACGTAAACTTTGTCGTCTCGCCCATTTTATGCAAAATATCTTTTCTCTCGATGTCCACGTCACCGAACGGCCAATTCAACGCGACATTTTGTAGCCACACTAACTTTGCCGGCACGAACGTCGCGTTCCATCGCACCAAAAACACGTTTAAATCAACCGAGGACACGTTTTCAATTTCCGATTCCACGTCCTTCAAGTCCGCGAAAAACCTTCGCTCGAACCGACTTTGCGTTTTCGCAAACGCCTCTCTTTCTCCTGAAAACTGAAAAACATCGCTCGAATATCTCATCTCATCGTTTCTGATCCGTCTCGATGGATAAAACGTTGGATGAGACTTCGATTCTGTGCGTAAAATTTTCGTCACTCGAGCAACTGTCAACACTTTTTCCCCGTCATCATCAAAGTCAACACTTGTCGTCGTCCTCATCGCGTCCGCAGCAGCAGCGGCTCGAAATCGCACTCGTAATCCTCCTCCTCCTTTCGCTTTTAGGAGGCAGAACGAGCAGCCAAAGGAGGAAGAAGCGCTCGTCATTTTTTCGCGCCTTATTATTAGCGTAAGTGTGACTTGTGGTGTACTTGTTGTGTGACGTGTGAGTAAAAAATGACGAGAAAAAAATCGAGAGTGTTTTGTTGTGTGTCTCTCTCTTTCTCTCTTTAGTATTACAAGGGTGCGGCGGCTTTAGGACGCGTGCAATTATTCT
>Ga0302114_10001179_pt1 | contig 17444 bp, 15 predicted proteins | sample AG5_Surface_MG_FD_203107 | JGI IMG/M metagenome (GOLD analysis project Ga0302114, IMG submission 203107) | Marine microbial communities from Western Arctic Ocean, Canada - AG5_Surface | ecosystem: Environmental > Aquatic > Marine > Oceanic | place: Canada: Western Arctic Ocean | collected...
ATCGACCAGGGCTCCCGCGTACAAGCGTACATGCGTCAAGACGCGCGCCGGCCCGGAGGACCAACTCGGAACCGGGATGGGCGACGACCTCAACTACAACGTGCTCGCCGAGCGCATGAAGGCGCTGGAGGCGAAGGAGTCCACGGACACCGACGAGGTCGTGGACGCCGCGATCGAGCGCGAGCAGGCCATCGTCGCGGGCATACGCGGCGACGCCGCCGAGCGGCCCATGCGTGAGTCCCCTCCTCCCACTCATCCCGTGTCGGTCGCCTTGACTTTCATGCCCTTAAAAAACCAAAAAAAGTCAAATCATCAGACAAACACCCACCTCTGACCCACCTTCCCCAACTCCAATCAACGCAGCCGGAGACTTCGACGGCCTGATCGAGCACCTCCTCTCCACCCCGATGGAAGCGATGGACTACGAGACCGTCCGCTGCGGCCCTTTAATGACCAAAGAATTCGTGGACCACATCAAACTTCGACAACAAACGTACGCGTCGCGAGGACCCGCGGGGGAGGAGCCGCTGGTGGAGCTGCAGGCGCTCGAGGAGTGGGTCATGGTGGCCAGGGAACGGCAATCGGAACGCGACGACAACGCGAGGCGCGCGAAGGCGATCGAGGCGAACGGCGGCGAGGCACCCCTGGTCGTCCCCATCAACGCAAACTCTGATGAATCGAATTCATCATCCGGTCAATCCAAGTTCGACACGGGTGAAAAGTTTGATATTTTGATGACGTGCGCTGCGAACGGCGTGGACGCGTTACGCAACGCCATCATCGACCTCGCCAAGGCTGGTGAGGTGGACGACGTCTTGGTGTCATTGCTTCAATCCAACGCTTTAAACGCCGAGGAAGCGGGGGACGACGGACGGGCTAAATTTCTGCGGAAAGTCGCCGAAGTGTGCGTTCGCGAGCGCTCCGCCGCGGGCTTCGACTAAACCCTTATTCGAGGGTTAGTAAGCCCACGTCGTGGGTGACATGATGTAGACGTCCCGAAAATTGGGTGGACGGTGTAAAGGTATGGGTGTGTAAGAGTACGAAGTACGGGGGACGGGGAGAGTTTTCTCGGTGCAAATTAATTTTGGTTATTCGTTAACGTCAATTAGATTCACAAGTTGTATTGGAGATGAGTTGGGATTTGCAAACTTTTCTAATTGTGCAAATTGCCCGGACTGTGACTGCGACCCGCGTGACTCGGGGTCGAATACAGGAACAATTGGGAAGTGCAAAACCTCGTCTTCCGTCATCACTGAGCAGTCGGGCGCGACGGCGGTGGAAGCCTCGCCCCTTCGCCGGTGTGGTGTGGGGGTAGTCCGGGTTCCGCGGGTCCGATATGGCGTCGAGGATCGGGAAGCAGCGAAAGCAGAAGAAATACTCCGAGGGCGGCGTCGTGTTCACCCCGGCGTTTGCCCGGAGGATCATCGAGTCGGCGGCGGCGGCGAGCGATGGCGATTGCGAGGCGCACGACGCCGAGTTCGCCGGCGCGCTCGGCGCCTTCTGGACCACGACGCGATCGTTCACGACGCTGGGTTCCGCGGAGGCTGAGCTGGACGGCGTGCGCGGCCTGGTGGAGTCGCTCGCGGCGCTCGCGCGCGCGTGCGACGCCCCGGGAGGGATCGATGTGGGGGATGATGCGACAGCAGCCGCGAGATTTGATGACGACGACGACGTTCCGCCGGCGCCCGCGCGCGGCGCCCGTGAGCTCGCCTTCCTCGCCGCGGCTCGCGCCTTCTTCGGGCTCATGTTCCTCCCGAACAGCCGCCAGCTTCACCGCGCGCTCATCACGTCCCGCAAGAAGCTCGGGTCCGGACGGGGCGCACAGCTGGCGGAACTCGCTCTGCTCCAAGAAACCTCGGCGGCGATCGACGCGGCGACGGATGAGGACGATCCACAGTCCACCGCGGCGAGTATGCGACCGGCGACGGCGCTGGCGAGCGTCAACATGGTGCAACCGCAGAGCGGGACGGAGCGTAGGGTGCTACGCGGGGTGGCGGTGCGCGCGGCTGCGCTCATCGCGAGAGGTGCGCATCAATCATTCAATCATTCAATCATTTCCCGCCCATACCCGCCCATACCCGTGTCGAGAGAATGAGCCGCCCGCGTACGAAAGTGATGAAACAACACTATAAGACTGGAATTACCGTCTGACGCTAGAACGTTTGGGGCTATGGAGCCCGGCCCTCTAGGCGCTGTCGAGAACCGGTTATCGCCTGATTCGTGCAAAGGCTCTCTCTCTCTTCACTGGGATCCGTCTCGTGTGTTTGTGTTTACTTCAATCTGTTTGTGTTTACTTCGTTCGATGTGTGTGTTTGTTCGCATGTTGGCTCGTTGTTTCCCGACTGAATGCCTGTACGTGTCTCTCACTAACCACGCAGGCGTCGACGGCATGATCGACGAGTCCCTCAGTGGGCGGCGGGTCCCGCCGAGCGAGATGGAAGTCGCTCAGGACGCGGTATCCGTCGCGTACTCCCTAGTCCAGCGGCACTTGGCGTCGTTCGGGAAGCTAAACGTCCCGGGTTCGAATCCGCTGGGGGGCGAACAGGGGCCAAACGCCATCGCGGAGGTGTGTTTAGCGCTCGCGAGGACGCTATCCACGGAGGCGTTGTCGAGGGAAGCGGCGGTGAGCGCGGGTGTGACTTTTTCCGCGTTGGGCGGAGTATCGGCGTCGCCGGCGCAACACGCGTGCGCGATCGCCGACGCCTTCTTTGGAAAGCATGAAGGGGACATGGGCGACGATTCGGATTCCTGGCGCGTGGCCAACGGCTTGGACTCGCCCCCGATCGATTCGGTGTGCTTGGGAGCTGGGAGCGGAACGGAAAAAATTAAAACGTTCGCGTCGCTCGCGAGGGAATTCACGGCTTTCGGGGAGCTCGCCGCGGTGCGCGGTGCACTCACCGCGTTGAATCCCATCGCGTTGGCGTGTCCACTCGTACGGCCGGCAGGTACGGGCACGGGATCTAATTGGTGTTTGCTGTTGGACGGTGCGTTACCCAGGATTTGCGGTTGGATGGAGAACCCACGGGACCAGCACTTCAAATTTCACGCCTCGGCGGCGTTAAAGTCCGCTCTGGCCCGCGCTAAAACGTGCGCCGACGAATTCGATGACTTTACGATACCGGATACGTTGATCGATCGGATCCTGACGGTGCTGTGGGCCAACTGGGAGGACCCGCTGACTCAGACGGTGAAGGAGATTCAGGGGGCGTTCGGTCACTTACTCGAGTTGAACAAAAAGTCTCCGGACTTTCTGACTCGCGTCGCGAGTCAGCTCATCGAGCGCGGCGCGCACAGCAAGGGGCGGTACGTACCCCTCGCCGCGCTGGTACCGAAGATGGGCGCGCGTAAGCTTCTGGAGTTACGTCCAAACCTTCTGGAGGAGTCTCTGGATGCCATGCGCGACGACAGCGTGTGCTGCGCGGCGGGGACGCTGATCAAAGAACTCAGCGCCGCGCTCCTTTGCGAGATGGAGAGCGAGGAACGGGAATCGGCAAACCTGGGAATCGAACCCGGGACCCCGAGCCAAACGCCGTCCGAGCGGTGGGTCATCGGCAACGGCAAAGGGAAGAAGGGCGACACGGACAAGGGCCGTGCACGGGGCCGCGACGAGGTTTGCATTCGAACGGGCGGCGGCGCAGCGCTCAATAAATGGCGCGAGTGGTGGATCCCCGTGACGCTGAGCGCGTTGTTGCGACCGGGGCGTGAACGCGCCGGGTGCGCGCAGTACGCGCTTCCGCACCTGATGCGACAGGATGCCGCGTCGATTGTGTTCCTGCTGGAGGGCCTCAAGAAGGAGGTTGATGAGGAGGCTGATGAAAGCCAAACAAAGGAGGCTGATGCGAGCCAAACAAAGGAGGCCGCCGGGGACCCGACGGCCATGGACCCGATGGCCACGTTCAAGATCCCCGGTGTGACCGACGAAGACGACGACGGTTCGGATACCGGCGACGGTTCGGATGACACTGGTGACGGTTCGGATGACGAGCGAAGGTCCGCGGCGTTGGTCGCGCTGCTCAAACGCGCGAGAGCCGCGAGTCTTCTCGACGCGGACACGGGAGTCGCCTTCGTGTGCGAGTCCGTCTCAATCGCCTCCGGGATCCAAATGCCACCCGGCCAGACCAAATACCCCGTGGACGAGCGTATGCTCGCGGCTGCCACCGTGTGCAGGGACCGAGGGACGTGCAAAGAAGCGCTCGAGCTTTTATGCCTCGACGGTAAGCGATCTAGCCTTCCCGGTTTGCTCGAGTTGCGTTTGCTTCGACGCGCTTTGCCATGCGCGATGCGAGGGGAATCCGCCGCGTTTCGCAACGCGCTCGGCACCATGATCCGCGGGCTGCTCGGCAGGATCAAGGTTGGCCAAGGGCGCGTCGCGGCGAACTTGCGTGCTAAGGGTAAGGGGAGCAAGCTCCCCGGGGGATTCGCGTGTGAATCGGATTTTGAAAGTTCGGTGATCGCCGCCGAGCTCGCGGGTGAGTTTGTGGAGTGGCTGATTGACCTATCGTTGGCGTCCACCTACCCCGGGGCGCCGTACGAGCGCAAGTACATGGCGCTGGACATGCTCAACGCCGTCGCGGAGACCTGGGGCGTGGGAACGTTGGACGACAAAGAGCTCGCTCCGGAGAGCTCCGAAGACCTCCGGAGGGCTTTAAAGTTGGAAACGTCGCCGTACGTTCGGTGCCTCGGCGCGGACGTCACCACGTCGCTGCTCGGCGCGCTCGTGGACTCGTGGGACCGGCTGCGCGTCTCCGCGTTCACGCTGCTGTCCAGGCATCCAGCTCCGCTTCAAGGGGTGACCACGGTGGATGAATTCGCGGCTCGAGCTCGATGGGCTCTCGGTTTGTTGAGATCGCCGAGGGTACGGGAGAGCGACGCGGCGGCGCTTCTGATGCGTCTGCTGCTGCGTAAATACGCCGTGGACCTTGGGTGGGACGTGACGTTGTCCCCACGCCCACAGGCGTCGGTACGCGAGTGTGAGAAGCGGACGAAAGGGGAGACAGCCGCGCGACTTCTCGGTGAGTGCCCAACCCACAAATTGGTTTTTTTCACAAATGCATTCGGTTTTCCCCGGTGGAATCGGTTTTGGGTGGACGGTCCGAGGATGTCTGCAAACATATTTTCTAATATGTGCTAGTACTGTCCGAGGGCATCGGTGAAGTCACATTTATGCGCTGAGGACCGCCCGCCCCGTCGACGTACCCGCGCCACTCGCTGCCTCGTTCGCTGACGACATACCCGCTCACGAAACTTTTCCAACTCGCAGGCACGATGTGCGACCTGATCGAGGTCGAGTGCGTGAAGGCTGAGTGCGACTTACTCGCCGCGTGCAGGCAGTCCCTGGCGCACGGCGCGCTGCTCGCCACGCGATACATCCTCGCCGAGATTGACTTCAACGCGGGTTGCAAGGAGGGCCGGGCGGGTCAGACCGAGCTCAAGGTGCGAAACGTTTTTAAAAACGTTTTTTCATCCCCCCGCCCCGTAATCAGCCACCACCAAAGTCCGCGCGTTCGCGTCGCGGCGGCGAAGACGAAACCCAGGCTCCCTCTACTGACCAAGCAGTGAGGACGACGACCGGCTGAATCGAACAATAAATACCCTGGCCAGGACCGAGCCGTCGCGACCGGACCCGACATCATATTTCAACCCGATATATTTTCCAATTCACTCAAATCGACTCACCAAAAACGTCACCCATCGAACCCCATCGATTCATTCAGGCTACGCTCGCGAGGCTTCTCGAGTTACTCAGCCGCGTCACGCGCGTCGCGTTGGCCTCCATCGCCTCTCCCGACGGCGCGCTGCTCGGAACGTCCGCGGGTGAACTCGCCCCCGACAGGCTGGGCGGCGGGTCTGGGCAGGGCGCCGCAGCAGCCGCCGCAGCCGCCGCCGCCGTGGGCGCGACGGCGTCTCCATCGACGTTCGATGACGACGATGAGGAAGTTCAAACCGTGACTAATCTGGCACCCGACGCTCAGACGATCACCACCGCGTGCTGGCTCACGATGAAAGAGGTGAGCCTCCTCATCGGTGAGCTCTCTCGGGCCGTCCCGGGTGACGACGAGACCTTGCTGGAGCCCGCGTCGCTCAAAGCGTGCGGCGATCACTTGCTGCACGTGCTGCTGAGTATGAAGCACAACGGCGCCATCGAGAAGACACGCGTCGGGCTGGTTTGCCTCGGCGAACGATTGTTACAGTCGTCTAATCCGGCGCTGTCGTCGTTGCCGGCCACGTGGCTCGAGTCGCTGTTCAAGAAGCTCACGTCTCCCGAGCAGGGTATCAAGGATCTCATTCGACGATCCGCGGGTCTGCCCTTTGGGTTCACCGCGGTTTTCCTAGCGGAGCCGGCTGGCGTGCCCCGAAAGCTGCTACACGGAGCCATGGCCAGGCTGCTCGACATCGCGGTGCGTACGGGCAATTGGACCGATGACCCGCGGTGGAATCCACCGAAAGCTCCTTCGATTCGAACACGAACACTCGCGTTTGCTTTTGCACTTTTTGTTTTTATCATGCGGCGGCCGTCGGCGAGTTTGCGGCGATGAATGCTATTAACTCTCTTACCGACTCCCTCCCGAATGAACTTTCGGGCAACTTGGGGAATATTTGTTCGCTTATACAAAACCTGAGCCGCGTGACGGACGCGCCGGGCCGCCGCCTGAATACCCGTACCCGACCTCTCTCTCTGTTTCTTTCTATCCTTTGGAACACCCGTTTGGAACACGCGGCGGCGAAGACGAAACCCAGGCTCCCTCTACTGACCAAGCAGTGAGGACGACAACCGGCTGAATCGAACAATAAAATACCCTGGCCAGGACCGAGCCGTCGCGTGTTTGGACCAAGCTTCATGACTAATCGTCCACCCGTGATCACGCCTGAATTAACGTTCTGAACGCTAACCGCAATTACACCGCACCCACACCACGCGTTACCATAGGCTGACGACGGCGAACACGTCCGCGCCGGCGGCGTCGCCGAGGGCACGAGCGAAGGGGTCCACGTCCCGCAAGTTCACGCGTTCAACGCGCTGCGTCAGGTACGTCTTTCTTCTTATTTACGTACGGGCAATTTGACTTATGATGAGGCTTTGTGTTTTGTTTATTCACAGGCGTTCAGCGTCACGGAGATCGCCACCGAGACGACCGCGTTTGTCTCCCGAGGTGTCGAGGTTTGCGTCCGGGGTTTTAAATCCCCGCACTGGGAGGTCCGCAACGGCGCGACGCTCGCGTACGCCAGCTTAGTCACCAAAATTTGCGGGTACGGGAACACGCACGCGCCCGCGGCTGGGGGCGCGAGCAGGCGCATGGTCACTGGGTTGGAATTTTTCAAGCGGTCAGTTTCTTTTCATTCTCGTATGGGCAATTCGACTTACGTCGTGTTTTGTGTATAGGTATCCCGCGTTGCACCCGTTTCTGTTGGCCGAGTTGACCGACGCGGCGGATGCGCTGGAGCGCCCAGGGTCCCCAGTGCACCCGAGCCTGTGGCCCATCCTCGCGATGCTCTCGCGGCTGCGGCCTTCCAAGCCCATGGACGCGAATACGTCGGATGATACATCGGCGAGGACAAAATCTGAAGATCCGTTGTCGCCCGCGGCTTTCGTGCCGGTGGTCAGGCGGTGCGCCCGTGGACGGCCCGCGGCGATCAGGGCCGTCGCCGCCCGGGCGCTGGCGCCGTTGATCGACCCGTCCGACGTGGCATCCGCCGTCCGCGTCACTCTCCGGAACGTCCGCGAGAGTATTGCTTTTAACCGACAAGACGAGGACGTCGACGGCGGGACCCTCGGCGGTAAAGTCCCGAGCGTCGGACACAACACCGCGCACGGGATCATGCTCTGCGTCAAGGGCTTGTTCGCCCCCGAGGGACCCGCGACTGCGTTGTTGAGGTCGGGGCAGTGCGACGAGGTTGTCAACGCGCTCGCGAGCGCCGCGGCGGGTTTGGAGAACTGCGCCTACCTGGCGACCGAGTCGCCAGTAGCCTCAACCGCCGCCGAGTGGCTGGGATGCTGCGAACACGTGTTTGAACTCGCGGAGGAGACGTTGGGGGTGGTGGACGCTCGGGACTTTCTGGAAGAACTCCGGACGCTCGCGTGGAAAGCCACGGAGCTCGCTGAGGGCGACGAGCGATTCGGCGCTTTCGTCGCCGAAAAGTCAAAACGGTCAAAGAAAAGTTCCGAGGTTGACGAACGTTCGGAAGACCTCGCCCGAACTTCGGTGGCGCCCCACGACGTGCTCTGGGCGAAGACCGCCGCGAGGCTCCGGACCAAGCTCGCGCTCACCGGCGGCGTCGGCGCGTTGCGCACCGATAACTACATCTCCGTCGGCTTGTTGACGATGACGCTCGTCTCCGAGACGCTTTCCCGGAGCGTTCGGTACGAAGCTCGCGGTTCGTCCATGAAGGCGTTGAGGGACGCCGGCGTGGAGTCCGTCGGCGCACAGCTGGACGTTAACATGTTACGCACGCATCTCGCCAACGTGGTGTTGCCGCACGAGTCACGGCACAGCTGTAAGCGCCGCGCGCTTCAGCTCCTCGGCGACTGGACGGAATTTTCTTCGGCTGGCGAGAATTCGGGCGGCGCAATGGACCGATGTGCGACTGAAGAGGATGATGCCGAGTGGTCGATCGTGGAGAGGCTGGCGAGCTCCGACCCGAACGAGCGCGTGCGCTGCGCGGCGGTCGCGTGCCTCGGCAAGCTCGCCGCGTCCCGCGTCGCGCTCTGGGAGCGAAGCACGAAGAGTGGACCGGAAAACGACAACGCCGCGTCTCTGGTGGCTTTGATCGAGGCGGGGTGTTCGCCGGAGCGTCCGGAGGATGTCCGACGGGCCGCCGCGGAGGCGCTTAAATCGTCCACCCTCCTCTCCGCACTTCCGCAATCGCCCGGAGGGCAGAAACGAACGAAGGATGAAGACGAGGGTACGATTATTTACCACGACGATCCGCGGGACGGTCCGATTCTCGGCGCGCCGATTCTGTCCGCGTGGCGTTCGGCGCTGGAGCTTCTGGAGGATGAGGACGAGGACGTCCGATCCGTCGCGAGTGACGCCGTGACGGCCGTCTCGGGTCTGAACATCCCTCGCGACGTCTCCACCGAGACGTGCCTCCGCCGAGCCTTTAAAGCGCTCGCCAAGAGGCTCGCGCGTTGGCCGCCTTACGAGCGTTGGCTGTTGACGTCGTGCGCCGGAAAACGCGTGTCAAAACTCGAGTTGATACATTCAATCGACGACATGTGCACGGTTCGCAGGCTGTTCGACAGGGAGGCGGATAACCACCACGCGGAGCCGTTGCTCTTGGCGCAGCTCGCGGCGTCTGTAATCGCACGCACCGATGCAATACGCGTCGACGTTTGCAGTGAAGAACTAGAGGTCGCGATCGACGCGATCGAATCGATAACCGAGGCGCTCGTGTCCTCGGTTGAAACGGCTCCCGATGAAACGGCTGGCACGCACGGCGGCTCCAATGCATGGGAGGGCGGCGCGACGAACCACGAGGTTGCGTTCGCGCCCGTGTGCCGCGCGTGCCTGTGTGTGTGGGCGCTGGCAACCGCGCTCGCGGCTTCGGGGGTGAGGGAATCGCAGCGATCGATGAATCCAGAGCGGGTTCGATTGATCGACGGGAAGATGGCGCGGTGTGCTCTCGCGCCGATGGCTGGCGCGATGTGGGCGAGCGCTCGCGTGGCGTTGATCGGGCGCAAGGACTGGAGGACGGGGGAGGAGACGGAGGTTTCTGGTGGCGCGTACGCCAACGTGGACCCGTGTTTCCTGCTCGAGTGAGAGTGAGAACACTTATTAGAATATTCCCATAAGGTATTTTTTATGCCATTAGACTAGTGATGAGTGCGTGCGTTCTTCCTCCGTTCGTTTAGGAGCGGTCGGTGGCGGGCATCCGCACGGCACCTTCCCTCGGCGCCACGGGCCCTTGCGAGAGCTTGTTCACGGTGAGGTACGCGCCTCCCAGCGTGGCGATCGCGAGTAGGACGCCGACGAGTGTGCCGATGCCGAACGACGGTCCATCCACCACCTCGTAGTCTTCCCCTCGCACCGCGTCCTCGGTCACGCCGCCCACGCGCTCGGGCGGCGGCCTTCGGTACCTCCCCTCCTGAAGCGTGATGGACTCGGGACGCGAGCCGTAGGACTCCGGCGCGGTCGCCTTGCGCCCGTCGGGGAGGTTGCTGACGAGCTTGCCGAGGATCCCGGAGGGCGCCTCGCCGTCGCCCGTGCGATAGGAGGCGGAGTCCGCAGCCTCCTCGTCCGTGGAGGACGCGCGGATGTTGACAGCCTTGGTACGCGCGGTCTGGGTCCGACGGCGGATGGAGGCCTTCGCGCGGACGGGCGCGAGGGATGCGGCTTGGGTCAGGGCGAACATGGTGTCTCGGTCGCGCTCACTGAAGTGCCGATCGGGTGAACTTTATTGGACGTGGCGACACGTTATCATATCCCAAGCGTTGGGGTGACCTGGGCCCTCCGTTTTCGCGCAGGCAAAAGCTCATACAGGACGAAAAATAAAAAGGCAATTACGGTCCTCTGTGTACACGCATATCGGTTCAAACTCTTAAAGTATGTGATTAATCCCAGTTGTTAGTTACTCTGAAGCACTTTACAATCTTAGGTTTACCCACAATTGCCCACTCTCCGAGGCACGACCGCCGCGTTCACCGCCCGTCGCCATGTCCTCCACCGCGGCCCGCCGCGTCGCCCAGCTCAACGCGCACCTCACGGATGCCCCCGTGGACCAGATCCAGCGCTTCCCCACCGCCGCGGTGCGCTCCCGACCCGACCCCGCGCGCGCCCCCATGCGTCGCAACAACGCCCGACGACCCAAAAGCCCCGCGCCTCCAAGCGTCAGCATTGCCGCGTCAGCATGCCCCCACACACACTGACGATCCAACCCCATCGCACCAACACCACGTGACGCAGAGGAAATCCCCGGATGACATCGTCGTGGTCTCCGCGCTGCGCACCCCGATCACCCGCGCCAAGAAGGGCGGCCTGAAGGACACACCCGCCGACGACCTCGTCGCCACCCTCCTCAAAGCCACCGTCGATCGAACCGGACTCGACGCGTCCGACGTCGGCGACGTCGTCGTCGGATCCGTCCTCGGGAACTCATCCCAGCGCGCCAACGAGTGCCGCATCGCCATGTTCCTCGCCGGATTTCCCCAAGAAGTTCCCGTGCGCACAGTCAACCGCCAGTGCTCATCCGGCCTCCAAGCATGCGCCGACGTAGCCGGTGAGTATTTCTTTGTTCTGTAACTGTTTGCCTATACGAACTTTGTGTTTCACAGCCGCAATCAAAGCTGGGTACTACGACGTGGGCATCGCCGCCGGCGTGGAGACGATGACGTCCAACCCGATGAAGTGGGAGGGCGGCATGAACCCACGCGTCGCATCATCCTCGGACGCGCAGTCATGCCTCATACCCATGGGCGTGACGTCCGAGAACATCGCCGAGAAGTGGTGCGTTGTTTTTATTTTCGTGTTCGTATGGGCAATTAGAATAAAGCGTGTGTATTTTTCACAGGTCAATCACCCGCGAGCAGCAGGACACGCTCGCGGCGAGGTCGCACGCTCGCGCCGCCGCCGCGCAGAAAAGCGGCCGGTTCGACTCGCAGATCGTCCCGGTCCGCACGCAGTGGCGTGATCCAAAGACGAAAGAGGTGACTCGCATCCTCGTCGAGAAGGACGACGGCATTCGCGAGGGCACCACCCTGGTGAGTTTTTTTTGTTTTTTAATTTTTTCTTCCCCATTTTTATTTTATCCCCATTTTAGTCTTTACATGGGCAATTGGACTGAGCAATTCGTGTTTAACTCTCACAGGATTCCCTCGCCAAGCTGCCCGCCGTTTTCAAGAAGGGCGGATCCACCACCCCGGGAAACGCGTCGCAAGTCTCCGACGGCGCCGGGTGCGTGGTCCTCGCGCGGCGTTCGTACGCCAACGCCAAAGGTCTGCCCATCATGGGACGGTTCGTATCCTTCGCCGCTGTCGGTGTCGACCCCAAAGTCATGGGTGAGTTTCTTTTTATTTTCATATGGGAAATTAGACTGACGGCGTGTTTTGTTTACAGGTATCGGCCCCGCGGTGGCCATCCCCGCGGCGATCGCGAAGGCGGGTCTGCGATCGGTCGATGACGTGGACCTCTTCGAGCTCAACGAGGCGTTCGCGTCGCAAGCCACGTACTGCGCCACGAAGCTCGGGCTCGACCCCGAGAAGGTGAACGTCAACGGCGGGGCGATCGCGCTGGGGCATCCGCTGGGCGCGACGGGCGCGAGATGCGTCGCCACGCTGCTGCACGAGATGAAGAGAAGATCGGCGAAGAACGGAGTGGTGAGCATGTGCATCGGGAGCGGCATGGGCGCCGCGGGGGTGTTCGAGCTCGAGGCTTGATTTGACCATACGGATTTCACGCGTGGATTCGCCCGCTCGCCGAGCGGTTGAAGACACACGAACGCACTGTAGACTACACATCGCGATTCTTATCACTGCTACACCGTTTATAACGAGGAGAATATCATCATCCCTATGCGTGATGAGTCACCCTAACGACGCGCGAATTTATGTTTGAGCCGCCAGAAGCTCGCCTGCGCCTGTACCTCGAGCTCCGCCAAGCGTTTCACCGATGGAGCGTACGCCTCCAGGTGCGCGGAAATCTCCGAGTTGACCTCTCTGTTTGCCCTGCTCTTCCCGTACGCGCCGATCGATGCAGCATCCCCCGCCCCCCCCGTCTTTCCGTGTCCCAGCTTGTCGAGTAGCTCTTTCGGTAACGCCAAGGTGGCCGGATCGATCCGTGCGACGGGCGTCTTGATCCGCGCTTCGATGTCCTTCAACAGCCGCGGCTCGTCGTACCAGACACAGTGTTGAGCGCAGTCCTGTGGACTCGGGTCGAACCATGGCTTGTGCCCTTTCTTCTGGCAGTACCACACCCGCTCTTGACACGCGGCGACGATGGAGATGGCCAATCCCATCGTGTCCGCCCTGCCCACGCGCCCTATGCGATGCACGTAGTCCTCGCTTTTGTCCGGCAGCGTGACGTTGATGACGAAGGGTAAGCCCTTGACGTCCAACCCGCGAGCAGCGACGTCGGTGCAGATGAGGAACCGGACGTCCCCTTCCTTGAACGCGGCGAGGTTACGCCTGCGCTCGTCCATGGATCGTGACCCGCCGAGTACCACGCAGCTGTACGGGTTCTCCGGGCCGCTCTCCGCTTTACCCCGGAACTTTCCGCCGCCGCCGCACTGGTTCAAAAAGGTCTCCACGTTGTCGCAGTCGAAATTGGTCCGGCAGAAGATGAGGCACTGGCTCATCGCGTGTGCGTCGATGAGCCGTTTCAGAACGTGCGGCTTGCGCTGCTTGATCGCCTGCGATCGACTCGCCTTGGAGCGTGTGTCCGTGACGTCGTCGTGCTTGTGCGCGTTGTCAGTCGGCGGGTCTGGGTATGAATCTTTAGAGAGAGAATCTTTTCCCGAGCCAGGAGCCGAGCCCTCGTCTTGATCCGGGTCCACAAAGACACACGCGTGATGTACGGTATCCGGAACCGCGTCTTTCCCCTTCAAGTCCACCCACGTCGGCTGCTCGCACAGCCGCTGACTTAATTCCCCGATGTCGTTCGAGTGGAGCGTCGCGCTGAACAGCAGCACCTGCAGCCGGTTAAATCCGCGCCCGCTCTTCGGCATCTTATCGAAGAGCTTGAGAATGGCGTCCCTGTTGCCGGAATCCAGCAGCCTGTCCGCCTCGTCCAGCACGAAGAACCGCACGCCGCTGACGTCCAACCGGCCGGACTCCACCATGTCGATGATCCGCCCGGGCGTACCCGTCGCCACGTCGCATCCCGCCTTCAGCGTTTTCACATCCTTGGAAACATCCGTGCCTCCCACGAAGAGGCCGCATTGGATCGCGGGATCACCGAGGTGGCGGCTGAACGAACGGAAAAACTCGTGCGTCTGCTCCGCGAGGTCACGCGCGGGTTCCAACACGATCGCCTTCGGCGTCCGGACCCGCTTATCTGTATCCTCGTCCTCCGTGGTAACCGCGCTGTCGAAGTTTGAGGACCCGACACGAAACTCCCCAGGGCCCGCAGACGCCACACCTTTATACCCACCGGGCGGCGGCTCGAACCGCCACGGCGCCGCGCCAAAGTTCACGGAACACTCCGCGTTCTTCAGGCACAGCACGGGGAACAGCGCCTGCCGTTTCAGCCGTTTCGGAATCTCAAACGCCACGCCGAAGTCCTCGCCGTTGATCTGGTAACTGATCAATTCCGCGTCTCTGTCGACGGAGACCCCGAGGACGTCGCCGACACCGTATGGACGCCCGTACTCCGTGAATGCCTTGGCGTGCGACTTCTTACCGGTACCGCCGAACCCAAAGCCGTGTGAATCGGTGCCGAGTCCGTCCAGTGACCCCGCGGTGGTGCTCCAACCGCATCGCACGAGCCCGTCGTCTCGGACGACAACTTCGTAGTGATGGGCGCCCTGGACGACGCCGACGGTGGCGCGCGCGCCCGCCCACTGCGCGTGCGAGCGCGCCTGTACCAGCGCGACGCCCTTCGGTAACGAATGGTGAGCGTTGTCGACGGCGAAGAGGGAAGTGCGGTCGTCCACGCTCACGCGCACCGCCGACGCGCCGGCATCCGCGCCCGAGCACGATCCCCCATCGGGACCGTCCGCGCGCGTGTCCTTACCCCGTGCGTGCGTGGCGGCGGCGTCGCGCAACGCCTCGTGGACGATCTGCAGCACGGGCATGCCGAACGCGCCGGTCTTTCCGCTGCCCGTCTCCGCCGCCGCGAGCACGTCACCCCCGCCGAGGATCAACGGCACCGCCTCGGCCTGCACCGGGGTGGGCAGGAGCCATCCCGCCTCGTCGGCGGACCGGATCAGCTCGGGGCACACGCCCATCTCCTCGAACGCCGACATGCGCGATGAGTGTGTATCGTTCTCTCGCACAGCTGTGTTCCACGCGTGACGAGTGCGGCCTGACCTCCGCGCGCGCGCTGGGTCGTCTCGTCGCGCTCGCCGCCGCGAGTCGAGATGTGATGATGTTTCAGAGATGTTTTTCTCGGAAGATCTCACTTCGAGGGGCGCGCCGACCTCGCGGATGGGGTTGACGACGGTTTGGCGGCCGCGCGTCAGGATAGACGTTCCGGATGTCGGTGATGCAGAGAAGACGGATACATCGAGAGAGGAGTTGAGCAAGAAGGGCACGAAGCGGAAGAGTGCCCCGAAGCACCACGGGCCGTGCGAGCACGGGGTGAAGTACCGCTCGAAGTGCAAGGTGTGCAGCGCTTGTCCGCACGGTCGTCGGCGCTCTGAGTGCAAGGATTGCGGAGGGGCATCAATCTGCGAGCACGGTCGTGTGCGCTCTCAGTGCAAGGAGTGCGGTGGGGCAGGAATATGCGAGCACGGTCGTCGGCGCTCTCAGTGCAAGGAGTGCAGAGGGGCATCAATCTGCGAGCACGGTCGTCAGCGCTCTGTGTGCAAGGAGTGCGGTGGGTCAGCAATCTGCGAGCACGGTCGTCGGCGCTCTGTGTGCAAGGAGTGCGGTGGTGCATCAATCTGCGAGCATGGTCGTACACGCTCTAAGTGTAAGGAGTGCGGTGGGTCATCAATCTGCGAGCACGGTCGTCGGCGCAACAGATGCAAGGAGTGTGGTGGGGCATCAATATGCGAGCACGGTCGTGTACGCTCTGAATGCAAGGAGTGCGGTGGGTCACAAATATGCGAGCACGGTCGTCGGCGCAATACGTGCAAGGAGTGCGGCGGGGGATTGATATGTGAGCACGGTCGTCATCGCTCTGGGTGCAAGGAGTGCGGTGGGTCAGGAATATGCGAGCACGGTCGTCAGCGCTATTTCTGCAAGAACTGTGGCGGGGGTGCATATTGCGAGCACGGTCGTCAGCGCAGAAGATGCAAGGAGTGCGGTGGGTCACAGATATGCGAGCACGGTCGTCGCCGCGATAGATGCAAGGAGTGCGACCGTCGTTGACGATTGATTTACTTTGCTACGAAGGTAAAAAATAGTTACCCTAACACTTCCGCCTACACCGCCATAGCCTTGAGACTGTCCACCAAAGCCTTATCCGACCCCGCCTGGCCGTCCAGCTCCCCCGCCAGCCGCTTGAACGTCTTTCTCATGTCGTGCGCGTCCTCGCCGTCGGCGTAGTACTTCGCCTCCACGTCGTTCTGCGCGTACCCCAGCACGTCCACGTAGAGATGGATAGCCGCCGCGTTGCTCACGCGCACGTGCAGGGAGCAGTACTCGGCGTCGAAGGTGCCTTGCATCGCGTCGTGCGCCGCGCGCATCAGCTTCGCCGCGATCCCGAGCTTGCGATGCGTCCTGAGCACCGCGAGGGAGGTGATGTGTCCGTGCACTGTGGTTGAATCCTCGTCGAGTTTCGCGAGGACGTAGCCGACGATGCGCCCGTTGCTCTCCGCGACGTACAGCAGCGACGGCCACGAGAGCGCGTGGTAGAGGTAGTACTTCATCTGGTAGTTCTCGGGGAGGCACATGAGGTTGCAGTGTTGCATGGACCACAGGTCATCGAGCGTCGCCGGACGGATGCACACCATGATGGCTCTGAGATCCTATTCTCTTCTCCCAATCTGAGATCCGGGACCGGACGTCGCGTCTCTTCGGTCGACGCCGGCGGCGGTGTGTGACGGCGCGGGGGGTATCCGGCGACGCGATGAAGGCGCGGGGGTGTCGCGCGGGTGAATCCGGCGCGGTGATCACGCTGAAGCCGCGCGCGCGGTATTCTGGCGCGGTTCACTGACGGGCGGCGGCGCTCGGGGACAAGGGAGTCGCTGATGAGATTAATTTTTGGCTTTGATTTTTGGCCGTCTCGAGTGGTTCTCATCTGTTGCTATGGGGGCTAGTTCAGGGGCTATCTATCCGCGTTGTGAAGGGTCCCGCCGCCGGCGCGTCGCGCGCCCGCCTCCTCTATGAGCCCGGCGTCGACGTCGCCCCGCGAATCCAGGCCAACGACGTCGCCCGCGCGTCTAAACCCGGCTCCACCGCCACCGCCCCCGCCATTTGATTTTGATTTCGACGTGCCCACCCCATCATCTCCTTCGCCCACCCTTCCTCCGTCCCCGCGCCCGTCGCCTCCGACGAGCGCCCACTCGTCCCCGTCGTCGTCGCCCCTCGGCAGCACCACCCGTTCCCGTTCCCGCGCGCTCCGTCCGAACGACCCGACGTGGTGCCGCACTGAATGCATGTGATAGACGAGCAACTGCAGCAGCGCGACGAAGACGAGAAGCGCGGCCCACGCGACGGTCTGGGTGCGCTTCTTCCTTATCGTGGGGTGATCCGCGCCGCCCATGGTGGCGGCCTCGAGGTCGCGTGGTGGCATGATCGCCGGACGCGGCGCGGGGGATCGGGCGACGTGCTCACGCGTCCCGGGCGCACCTTCGAGTGGCACTGATTATTTCAAAGTTATGCCATCTCTTTGGATAAAACGCTGACG
>Ga0302114_10001182_pt1 | contig 17425 bp, 27 predicted proteins | sample AG5_Surface_MG_FD_203107 | JGI IMG/M metagenome (GOLD analysis project Ga0302114, IMG submission 203107) | Marine microbial communities from Western Arctic Ocean, Canada - AG5_Surface | ecosystem: Environmental > Aquatic > Marine > Oceanic | place: Canada: Western Arctic Ocean | collected...
GCATATGGTATGTTTCAACAAGGACATGACCGTGAATGTAAGAACATTTTAATTGTAGACGATATCAACGATACAGGTGCTACATTTAATTGGATCAAAGAAGACTGGCCATCAGGTTGTATGCCAAATGAAGAATCGTGGAATACTGTTTGGGGAGGCAATGTACGCTTTGCAACACTAACAGAAAATTTAGCTAGTGAGTTTGATAAAGTAAGTTATACCTGTCACGAAGTTAACAAAGCAGAAGAAGATGTTTGGTTAGTATATCCTTGGGAGAACATAGGTGAATACTAAACCTTGGACTAATGCTTTAGTAGTAACAAAAGATTTTACAGTTTACAAAGACGCTTATCCAGTTACAGAGGGGCATGTTCTTTTTGTGCCTGAACAAGAAAATTGGCAGTCTATGACAAAGTGTTTCGAAGCCGCATACAAATGGGGCTACGATTGGGTTGAACGCGGATATTGTGATGCGTTTAACATTGGACAAAATGTTGGAGAGGCAGCAGGACAATCTGTTCCTTATCCACATGTCCATTTAATACCTCGAAGAAATGGGGATATGGAGAATCCACGTGGCGGAGTAAGACACGTAATACCAGAGAAAGGAAACTACAATGACTAAAGCAGGAGATCTAATATTAGAAGCTGCATTAAAACAAGCAGAAGGCGAAATTGCTGTACACCGAGCTAATATTGAAGTATACAGAACAATGCCAGCAGGTATAGGCGAACATTCAGACGTTACTGAAGCAGTAATTAATGAGCTAAACAAACTTGCAGAAGCTGACGATCGCATTGAAATGTTACAAAAATATTTTAATGGTTGACAAAAACCTAAATACAATGTATAATAAAACTTATATTGTGCATTGTATTTTAAACGGCAATCCACTGCCTAAACATCGGAGAAGTGAATGAGTAAAAGTGAAGAAATTAAAGGACGCCTAACACAGGCAAAACAACGCTATTGGGCTGGCGACAACATTAGTGCAGTATTGAAAGATGGTGATAAAGAAGAACTTATCAACGAAGCAACTACAGCATTTGAAATCGTATTAGATACATTAATTATTGATCGTTATAACGACCCTAACTCAAAAGGTACAGCAAAGCGTCTTGCTAAAATGTACTACAATGAGATTATGTCAGGACGTTATGATCCTATTCCTAGCGCAACAGCATTTCCAAATGATTCGACAGAACGTTATGAAGGTATGTTAGTAGTACGTAGTGAACTAAAAAGTATGTGTTCACATCATCATCAGCCAGTTCAAGGTGTAGCATACATTGGCATTATCGCCGCAGATAAACTTATTGGTCTAAGCAAGTACACACGTATTGCACAGTGGTGTGCTAGACGTGGAACACTACAAGAAGAACTTGCAAATGATATTGCTCGTGAAATACAATTAGCAACTGACGCAGAATCTTTAGGCGTGTACATTCAAGCAACACACGGTTGTTGTGAGAACAGAGGCATTATGGCAACTAGTAGTCTTACACAAACAACTGTACTTAAAGGTAGTTTTAAAGATGATGCAGGTACTAAGAAGGAGTTCTTTGACAACATTAAACTACAACAGGAGTTTGCACGATGATTGAATCTCCAGTATTTGAAAAAGGCTATCCATCGTACGAAGCAGTAAACAAAAAGCCAAGTATGAAACTAAGATACAGTGAAGCATTTTACAGTGTACAAGGTGAAGGTAAGTTTGTAGGAGTACCTAGTGTGTTCTTGCGTACCTTTGGTTGTAACTTTCGTTGCATGAACTTTGGTCTTGGTAAAAATGAACCTAGTCGTGCAGAGAAACATGCAAACGGTATAAAGTATAATCAAGAAGTAAAAGACTTACTTGATGATGGGATTATTGCAAAGACTGAAAAGTTTAACGATTTGCCTATCATTCATACAGGATGCGATACGTATGCAAGTATCTATCCTGAATTTAAAGACTTTAACAAACTTGCAGAGATTGATCAAGTAGTAGAACATCTACTATCGCTTACCCCAGAAGGTAAATGGACTATGAATAATGGTCAAGATATCCATCTTATTATGACAGGTGGTGAGCCGTTGTTAGCGTGGCAACGTCTTTACGTAGAGCTGTTCGAACATCCACGTATGAGAGATTTAAAAAATGTTACATTTGAAACAAACACTACACAAGTATTACACGATGACCTCTACAACTATCTCAACAATAGTGACAGAATTACAGTCACATGGAGTTGTAGCCCTAAACTTAGCGTTAGTGGAGAATCTTGGGAAGACGCTATCAAACCTGATGTTGCTCTTAATTATTCCACTGTTGCTGGCAGTGACATTTATCTTAAATTTGTTGTTGCTGATCGTGCAGATATTGAAGAAGCTGGCAGAGCTGTGCAAGCATACCGTAACGTCGGCGTTGAGTGTCCGGTATATTGTATGCCGCTTGGAGGACGCTCGGAAGAGTATGTCCTCAACGTTAAAGAAGTTGCAGAGGTTTGCATGGAAAAAGGATGGCGATTCACCCCTAGACTACACATCAGCTTATTCGGAAATGCCTGGGGAACTTGATGCATTACATGCAATTAAGCAAGAAACAAATGAAAAACTAGATAAAGCAATGCAAGCACCTATTAACGAAGATAGAATAAGAAAGGCAGGATGGTAATGAAAGATCCTAAAGTAGAAAACCTTGTAAAACAGTTCAAAACTGAAATTGCTCAAGTCAATAAAACATGGTACAAATTACAAGCAGAAGGCATGTATATTGATGTAAGCGCAGAAAGTAATGGGAACTATAACGAACCTAAATCATTTGTTGTTAAACGTATGACGCAAAATGTGGAATACTTTAAGGAGGAGCAGAAGTAATATGAAAAACTTTTTAAAAAAACTAACAGGAATGGATAAAGTAGAAGCTGAAAGGGCTAAAGTTGAAGAAGAAAAACTTGAACTACTGAGAAAAAAAGATCCTAAAGAATATCACACACGCAAAAAGGAGTCTTGGGTTAACGTACTTGATATGAAAGTAAACGAAGACAACATTCGAAACGGTTTCTTTGAGCTCGATTGGAATAAGTATTTTGTTATAGAATTAATTCAAAACGGATATGGAACTGAATCAGATCCAGAAGAAGAAATTGTAGACAGATGGTTTAAAGATATTGTGTATAATATGTTATCAGACGAAGGTTTAGATACTGATAGAGGCGCAGGATACATAAATGTTAAACCACTAAGTGAAGACAAGAGCGAAGTATCTTAATGGTTGACACAAGTCAGATCTGGTGTTATAATAGTACTATAATTTACACAAAGGCAAACTAATGGCAACTTACGTACTAGTAGATACAGCAAATACATTTTTTCGTGCAAGGCACGTTATTAGAGGCGACTTAGACACAAAAGTTGGTATGGCTTTTCATATTACACTAGCAGGTGTTAGAAAAGCATGGAATGACTTTAAGGCTGATCATGTTGTGTTCTGTTTAGAAGGTCGCAGTTGGCGCAAGGACTTTTATGAGCCTTACAAGCGTAACCGTAGCGATGCTAGAGCTGCACATACTGAAAAAGAAGAACAAGAAGATAAGTTGTTTTGGGAAGCCTTTGACACATTTAAAGACTTTGTAGGTACTAAGACTAACTGTTCAGTATTACAGAATCAGCAGTTAGAAGCAGATGATCTTATTGCTGGTTGGGTGCAAGCACATCCTAACGACAATCATGTTATTATAAGCACAGATGGCGACTTTGCACAACTTATTTCACCTAATGTTAAACAATACAATGGCGTTACAGAAACTACTATTACACATGAAGGCTACTTTGATAAAAAAGGCCTACGTGTAATTGACAAGAAAACTAAACTAGAAAAACCTGCACCTATTCCTGAGTTCATGTTGTTTGAAAAGTGTATGCGTGGTGATAAGAGTGACAATGTGTTTAGTGCATTTCCAGGTGTTAGAGTAAAAGGCACTAAGAATAAAGTAGGCTTAACTGAAGCCTTTGCAGATAAAGACAACAAAGGCTTTAACTGGAATAACATGATGCTACAACGTTGGGTAGACCATAATGGTGTAGAGCATCGTGTATTAGATGATTATAATAGAAATGTTGTACTATGTGATTTGACTGCACAGCCAGCTAACATTAGAAGTATTATCAATGATACTATTGAAGATGCCATAGAACAACCTAAACAAATAACACAAGTTGGTTTACGACTAATGAAGTTTTGTGCCCTATGGGATCTTCAACGTGTAAGCGAACAGGCTCAGAGCTATGCTGAGCCATTACAAGCGAGGTATATAGCATGACAATAAATGCAAAAGAAATAATTGACGGCAAGTTTTGGATTATCGAAAACGAAGGTAACAAAGTTGCCACACTAGCATATTCAGATGAAAAGTATATGGTTACTGATATGAATGGATCTAGATTTATAAACGATAAGAAAGAACTTGAAAAAGACCTAGGAAAACTAAGTTGGAGTTCTTTAGAAATTACTGAAGTTACTTTAGATGATGTACATGGATTTCCGACTAGTTGTACACCACACAATCCTTTATACGATGTAAAACAAAAATTACCATTGTTTACTAAAAGTACAAAATCAAAAAGTTTATACTGTGCAGGTTTTTATATTATTAGATTTGATAAAGGTTGGGTTAAGAGTTTTTGTCCTAAAGCTATTACAGTCGAACGCTATCCGTATAAAGGTCCTTTTAAGACTGCATTAGAAATGCGAACCGAATTGAGTAAAGCAAATGCAAAGTGAGCCATTAAACACTGTAGCAATACAACAGTTTATTTCGCAAGTTAAAAGTGCAGATGCAGGTCAGTCTAGAGATGTAACACTTAATATACAGCAAGCTAAGAGATTAGCATTTACGTTAGGTGAAGTTATGGCTAGATTAAACGGTGATTTAGAATCATTACTAAATAAAAATAATAACAAACAAGACGAAACTATAGAAGTAAGATTAGACGGCGGAAATAGCTGGTGACAGTTACTTATATGAAAGATGGCTCATCTAAAGCCTGGGACAAGACGCCACGTTCATATGAAATCAAATGGCCAGATGGTAAGAAAGAAATTTGGAAAGATATAACTGCACGAAATTGCCTAACTAAATACGAAAACATGGATCCATACGGAAATGGACTTGAACTAAGAGAAATAGTTGGCAAAGAACTACAAATGCAACAGATAATGGATAAAAAATAAATGTACCCGAATATTAGAAAAATACTTGCATCAGAGCAAAACAGACAAAATACTACAATAGAACTTATAGCAAGTGAAAATTATGCAAGTCAGGCAGTAATGGATTTGTGTGGTAGCATCTTTACAAACAAGTATGCAGAAGGATATCCAGGTAAAAGATATTACAACGGCTGTGAACATATGGATGAAATTGAACAACTTGCTATTGATGCTTTATGCAAGTTATATGATTGCAAGTTTGCTAATGTACAACCACATAGCGGAGTTGGAGCAAACACGGCAGTATACCAAGCATTAATGAAACCTGGTGATACACTAATGGGTATGGACTTAGCAAGTGGTGGACATTTGTCACATGGTGCACCTCCAACACTTAGTGGCAAATTTTATCGAGCAGTTACATATAGAGTAGGCGAAGACGGACTTTTAGATTACAGTATGATTGAAGGTATTGCAAAATTAAACGTGCCTAAAGTATTAGTAGCTGGTGCTAGTGCCTATCCAAGACAAATAGATTGGAAAGCATTTAGAGATATTGCAGATAGTGTAGGAGCAAAACTAGTAGTAGACATGGCACATTACAGTGGTCTAGTCGCTGGAAAAGCATACGATTCGCCATTGCCTTATGCAGATGTAGTAACAAGCACAACACACAAAACGTTACGTGGTCCTAGAGGCGGTATGATACTTTGGAACAATCCTGATTATACAAAAAAGATCAACAGTAGTATATTTCCAGGAACACAAGGCGGCCCACTAATGAATATAATTGCCGCTAAAGCACAATGTTATCAAGAAGCATTAGATCCACAATTTGAATTTTATGCTCGCCAAGTTGTTGCCAATGCTAAAGCAATGTGTGGAGTATTTGAACAAAATGGTTTTCCTGTACAAACAGGTGGAACAGATAGTCACATCATACTAATGGATCTAAGCAAAAGCAAACACAGTGGTAGACAAGCCGCAGATCTACTGGAAGCAAATGGTATTACAGTAAACAAAAACGGAGTACCAAATGACCCAAGGAACTTTTTAGAAACAAGTGGTATTAGAATTGGAACTGCCGCTGAAACTACAAAAGGTCATGATGAAGAATGGTTTAGAAATTTAGCAGATACAATTTGTAGTCTATTAGAAAATAACTAAAACACAAAAATAGTTAGTAAAAATAGATAAATATATACGTAGTTAATTAAAGGACAACGTATATGAGTAGACCTAAGCCAACTGTTTTACTAGAGTTTATAGATAAAAAAACATATAAAAGCGAGCAAATATTAGACGCTTATTCTATATGGGCAGTATTTTTTAAAAATAAACCATTTAATCTAAAATCTTCGCATAGTTTAACTAACTACCCTGGTCCTAAATATAAGAAAGTTTCATTTTCTAATCCAGGTCATGCAATAAATTTAGCAAAAAAATTAAATGACTTGTTTAACTGCAATGACTTTTCAGTAGTAAAGTTAACTGCAGGAGAAACAGTTCCATTGGATACCTAATGAACTGGAAAGAAAACTATACAAAAATATTTCTTAAGAATACAAATAAAAGTATTAACGAAGCAACCGTAAAACAGTATATTACTACATGGTGGCAGAACACACGATCAAAAGATACAGGCGGACTGCGTCTTACTGAATCTGGTTATAATTTTATTACTGAAGAATTAGAATTACAAACATATCAAGTACCTTATCCTAAGGACTTTAACTTTACAACTAATGTAATAATATGGATGGACCAATTTATAGATTGTCCTTACTATCTTGGTAAGCAAGGTATAGTTGTAACGAACGAAAAGAAAGCAATGGAATTGCATCTTTTTAGCGGCGATGTAAGAAAATACGGCTTAATAAAAGCTATGAACAGACAAAAAGATTAGTTTTTGGAAAAAAACTGGTTGACTTCTTCTCCTATTGATAGTATTATATATACATGCTTAGAAATTAAGTATGGCACTGAAAATAACTGTAGAGGAATACAAAATGGAAAATGTAGCAGTACGTACTGTAAGTCCTAATAGAGCAAAAAAGAGTATTAGGCATGCTTTTAAGAAACAACGCCCTATCTTTATGTGGGGACCTCCAGGCATTGGTAAGTCTGATATTGTTGGACAGGTTACTAACGAGCTTGAAAATTCAAAACTAATTGACATTAGACTCTCGCTTTGGGAGCCTACAGATATCAAAGGCATTCCTTATTATGCCGCAAATGATAATGTAATGGCTTGGGCACCTCCACAAGAATTACCAACAAAAGAAATGGCTAAGAAGTATAAATGGATTGTACTATTCTTAGACGAAATGAATTCAGCGGCGCCAGCAGTACAAGCGGCCGCTTACCAACTTATTCTAAATCGTAAGGTTGGACAATACGAGTTACCAGACAATGTTCTTATTGTTGCAGCAGGTAACCGTGAAGCAGATAAAGGTGTTACTTATAGAATGCCTGCTCCGCTTGCTAATAGATTTGTTCATATAGAACTTGCTGTCGACTTTGACGACTGGTTTACATGGGCAGTCAATAATGACATACACAATGACGTTGTAGGTTATTTGACATTTAGCAAAAAAGACCTTTACGATTTTGATCCTAAATCTCCAAGCCGTTCATTTGCAACACCACGTAGTTGGTCCTTTGTAAGTGAATTGTTAGAAGATGAACTTGATGAAGAAACTACAACTGATCTTGTATCAGGTGCAGTAGGCGAAGGCCTAGGCATCAAGTTTGTTGCTCACCGTAAGGTAGCATCATCAATGCCTAACCCAACTGATATTTTATCAGGCAAGGTTAAAGAGCTAAAGACCAAAGAAATCAGTGCCATGTATTCCTTAACGGTCTCGCTCTGTTATGAACTAAAAGAAGCGTCTGATAAAGGCGATAAGAAATTTGATGTAAAAGTTAATAGTTTCTTACGTTTTATGATGGACAATTTTGAAACTGAATTGGTTGTTATGGGTATCAAGTTAGCCCTCACTCAGTATGCTCTACCAATTGATCCAGACGAAGTTGAATGCTTTGATGAATTTCATGAACGTTTTGGTAAGTATATTACCAAAGCACAAGAGGCATAATACAAGGAGTTTGGACGGTCTCCTAAACAAACCGTCCAATTTATCTTGACTTTCTATAGTAATTACGCTATAATAAGTACAAATAAGGAGAAATGGCATGACAATTGATACTAAAGAGTTTCAACCCAACCCAGACATTACACCACAAGAACTTGTAGAAATGCGTAAAAAGGTATTAGACAATGTTATTGTAGCCCGGGTGGGGCTTTTGTTACGACATCCATTCTTTGGTAATATGGCTACAAGACTTAAAATTGAAGCATGTGACGACTGGTGTCCTACTGCGGCCACTGACGGTCGTCATTTGTATTTCAATACACAATTTTTTAATGCTATGACAAATAAAGAAATTGAGTTTGTTATTGCACACGAAATTTTACACTGTGTATTTGATCATTTGGGTAGACGTGATGGGCGTAACCCTGTGTTATATAATATTGCTGCAGACTATATTGTAAATAATTTACTAGTACGGGATCGCATTGGAACAATACCTAGTATTGTAAATTGCTACCAAGATTTTAAATATGATAATTGGTCGTCAGAGTCAGTTTACGATGATTTGTTTGATCAAGCACAAAAGAACGGCGAAGAATTTGTAAAACAACTAGGCCAAATGTTAGATGAACACATCGACTGGGACGGTGAAGGCGATTCAAAAGGTCCTGGTAAAGACGGTGAAGATAAAGGTAAAAGCGGACCGCCTAAATATTCTAAAGAAGAACTACGTAAGATCAAAGAAGAAATAAAAGAAAGTATGATGTCTGCGGCACAGGCATCTGGTGCAGGTAATTTACCTGGTGAGATTTCACGTATGATAAAAGAACTTACTGAACCTAAGATGAACTGGCGTGAGATACTTCGTCAGCAGATTCAAAGTACAATACGTAACGATTACACATTTAGTCGGCCTTCACGTAAAGGTTGGCATACTGGTGCAATACTTCCAGGTATGAATTTTGACACTACTATAGATGTTGCTGTTGCAATTGATATGAGCGGTTCTATTGGAAATGATCAGGCCGCTGACTTCCTAAGTGAAGTAAAAGGCATTATGGAAGAATACAAAGACTACAATATTAAATTATGGTGCTTCGATACAAAAGTATACAACGAAGACGATTTTACTGCTGATAACGGAAAAGACTTAGAAGAATATGAAGTTAAAGGCGGAGGTGGTACTGAGTTTGATTGTAACTGGCATTATATGAAAGATACTGACTTTGTTCCAAAGAAGTTTATTATGTTTACTGATGGTTATCCTTGGGGTAGTTGGGGCGACGAAGACTATTGTGATACAGTATTTGTAATACATTCTAATCAAGATAAGGACTTGCAGGCGCCCTTTGGCACAACTGTACATTATGATGAAAACGCTGCTTAAAACAAAAAAACCAAATAGGCTAGAAGTATTTGAATGCAGAGAAACATCTGTTGCTCCGATGCATTTTGAATATATAAAACTACCTATGGCATATAATTTACAAGATAGTATTTCTAAATGGATTAAATTAAATCTAAGAGGAAGATACTATATTGGAAAGTCTCTTAGTTTAGGAGAAAAAGGTGTGTCTAATATGGATACTACACTAAGAGTAGGCTTTGAAGAACCAAAAGAACTATCATATTTCACTTTGGCTTGTCCACTTTTGAAATATAAGTAAATATTTTTGAATAATTAAGTATATAAGGAGTTTATAAATATGACCGAAGAAGTACAACCAGCTGAAGCTACAACCCAACCTGCTCCAGCAAACGAGAACCCAGTCGAACTTACAGTTCAAGACTTGGGTAATATCAAACAAATTATCGACGTAGCAAGTCAAAGAGGTGCGTTTAAACCTAATGAAATGACTACAGTTGGTACAACTTATACCAAGCTAGAAACATTTCTAGCAGCGGTAGCACAACAACAAGCAGCTACTGAAGGAGAAAAATAATGTATAAACACGTAGGTCGAATAAAGACCAATCAAAGAAAAGTTATTGTGGCATACAGAACTGTCCCAGGTGAGCCAGAAAATTGTATTGTAGTAACTACTGAAAACTTAATGGCAGAAGAACATGATGCTCTTATGAAATTAGTCGAAAGCGATGGTGGACAAAATGAAGATGTATTTGCAAACGCTATGGCAAGGGCAAGACTGCCTGATGGTAGAATTATATTAGCTGGCTTTCATGTTACAGGTAAGATGCAAAAAGTACCAACTGACCTAGTAGAAATGACACCAGACAGAAGTACTGTTATTAACCTTACAGATCTAAACAAAATGATTGCTGATCAAAGAGGTGTATCAGTTGAAGACTTAGCCGATATTGATGCAGGTAACCAAACACAAGTGTCAGAAATGGCAACTGTAAGTGATATGCCTATTGTAGAAGATGCGGTGCCTAGTACAGATGGTGCTGTTATAGACGATGCGGCATTAGCAGCACAGTATAGATCACAGGCAGATACTATGTTTAAGGAAGCAAAAAGACTACGCGAGCAAGCTGAAGAGCTAGTTCCGACTAAGAAGAAAAAGTCTGTTGCTGAAAGTGCCTAAGGCAAAAGATAAAAAGTTACCCCAGGACATTATAGATCATTGGCCTGAAGTTTTTAAAGATGTAGATATTAAGGTTGTACCTGTAAAATATCTACACAGCGTTCGTGTTTTCTTTACTGATGGTAAAGTATGGGACATAGATGTTGCAAAAACTAGAAAGAAAAAAGATGCAAATGACATTGAAAAATCACTCGAAGAATTATTTACTAATTATCAAGACAGTATAGACAATGTTGATTTTAGGCTCGATACAGCACGAGTTAAAGCTGACATTCAAGGTCGCACTAGAAGTTTTATGAAAAGAAGAAAGTAGTTTGTTTGAGTATTTGTATAAATACATATAGATATTCCAGGAGTTAAATATGGCCCTAAGACTAAGAAGAGGTACAAACGCAGAAAGAACTGCGATTACGCCAGAAGCAGGTGAACTAGTATACGCAACAGATACTAAAAAAGTATACGTTGGTGATGGAACCACAACAGGTGGTCTCATTGTTAGCGGACAAAACGATATTGTAGATGACGGAACACCACAGTTAGGCGGTGATTTAGATCTAAACGGTAATAACATAACAGGTACAGGTAACATAAACATTACTGGTACAATTACAGCCACAGGGAATATCAACTTAGGCGACGGAGCAGGCAGCGATATTATTGCTGTTGGAGGAACTATACAAGGTGCATTAACTCCAGACTCACAATTAGCATATAACCAAGGTTCAAATACTGCACGTTGGAACACTGGATACTACGGAAGTTTAGATGTTTTAGGACACGTAGAAGCAGATAGTATTAAAGCTGATCTAGTCAGTGACGACAGTACTCTTGCTTACAATCAAACAACTAAAGCATTTACAGGCACTACCTTTACTGGTAATTTAGTAGGTAATGTTACAGGTGATGCAGCAGGTAATCATACTGGAACATTTACAGGTGTTATTGCAGCAACAGGTACATTTGACGGCGATATTACAGGTAGTGTGTTTGGCGATGATTCAACTGCTTTAGTAGATGCAGTTAACAACTCCATGTCTGCAACAACAATTACTACTCGAATTATAAATTCTCCTATTGGTGTACTTGAAACAAATGCACTAGGTGCAAACCCAGCAAGATTATTATTTAATAGAGATAACACAGGCGCACTTGCAACCAATCAAAGTATTGGACGGCTGTTAACCCAAAAAACAATTGACGGAGTTGCAACAGTAGTTGCATCACATAGTATGTCAGAAGCTGCCTACAACTGGATACATGCTCCAGCCGGAACATACAACTACGATAACTATGTAACATTCCACCAGTCAGGTAAAGTTGCAATTAGTATGGGTCAAGCAAATATTACTGCAGAACCTGCGGCACACCTAGAAGTAGGTGGCGCAATTAAACCAGGTGTGTATGCTAATAATACTGCACGTGATGCGGCAATTACAAGTCCAGTAGCAGGTATGATAGTGTTCAACACAACAGGAACTAAATTCCAAGGTTATACTGGCAGTGCTTGGGTAGACTTAAACTAATAATATTTCGTAACACTCATTTATTTGTAGAATCGTTCTAATATTTCATTCCAAGGTTCATAGAAATTTATCTGTAAAAAAATTCTATCTGTCTTTACTTCAGGTACACCATGTTTAATTTTTGCATTAATTATTGTAGGCATAATATATATATGTTTAAAAATTTCCTTGTCACCTTCATAAAATACAATAGGACTAGGTGTATCTGTTAAAGGTAACATCAGGACAGCAGTTCTTTGAGGATCTATATGGGCAGGCATTATTCCGCCTGCCACCACTTTTGTAAATTTACCATCTTTACAATTTAATGTACTTAGAACTTCTTGTACGTGGATGTTATTAATATCAGTTAAATCAAAAAATTTACACTCTGTTGCCGTATTAAGATTACGTGCTTTTTTGAAATGAATATTTTCTTTGTATCCGTTATGATTATTTTGATAATCATAAAGTTCTTGTCTTGGGTAGATGAAATTAGGCTGTTCAATAATATATCTAAAATTATTCATTAAAACTTCCTTGATAATCAAAACTTATTCTGTAAAGAAATCTATCTCCTTCAACTTCATTTCTTTTGTGTATACTATGGAATTGATCCATAAAGATAAAGTCACCTGGTTGCCAATCAGTGTGATGATATATATACTTTTCTTGAAATACATGATCAAGTAAGTATTGCTTTAGCGATTCTTGATCTAACTCTTTACCACTACGTCTCCACATTTCTCTAATGTAATGAAATGTAAAATATAGCCCTTTACCATTATCGTATGGATGATTATATACTAATGGCTTTGTAACACCTTCGGGGTATATACGCTTATTCTCAAACATGATAAGCTCTTTATCACCTTCTTCTAGTTTGTAGAATGTATTATTCTTGAACTGGAATGTACAATCTACATCATCAACTATTTCTTTAATATCGTCCGGAAGTTCATTGTATGCTTGACGTGTATCACAGAAACTAGTAATACTATTTTTTCCAGGTTTAATACAGTACAGTGCTACACAACTTTCATTACCGCTTGGGCGTCCATTTCCATTACTATGCCAATCAAGTTCTTTATCTGCGAAGATACCAATTTTTTCTCCGTCTTTACGTTCATTAGTAACACGAAAGAGCCCTGGATAATCTGGATGCATAAAAAACTGTTTAGGCTTTAGTACGTTACCTATAGTTTCACATATATGTAAAATTCTAGATTCATCAAGTTCTTGATTGCGTACTACTACTATATTGTCTCTTACAATATTTCTACCAAATTCTTTAATTTCTTTGTCTGTTACATTATTAAAGTCAATACTAGTTTCAACGTGTACACTCAATTTTTTTCTCCTACAAGTAATCTTTCTTTATCAGGTAAGTTATCGTAGTCTATACCAAATATTAAAACAATACGTGTACTATCTGCTGGATTTATTACCCTATGTAACCATCCTGTATTAACAAAATATGCTTCTCCTAGTTGCATATCTAAGCTAACTTCTTCAGTTTTAGTTTTCCATTGAAATAAACTTCCAGTTGTTTGTGCTGGTATTTGTACACGACATAGTACACTAGTGTCAGTATCAATATGGTAGTTTAGTTCGTTACCACCGTGCATGACGCTTATACGGGCTCTATAGGGCGTTACAAACGCCTTTGTAAGGTACTCATCAATAACAGTAGTGTCTATATCTTTCCGCCAGTACATATAATTTTTTTCATCAATTGTATCTTCAGAAGTACATTGTTGGAGTAAAATTTGCTTATATGTTTCACTTGATGTAAAAACACTCTTTACATCACAGTGTTGAGAGATTTGATAATTATCACCGCCTAGATCGTTGCCCGTGTAGCTAGTTGCAATTTGTAATATTGATTCGATTACATTTTGAGGAACGTCAGTAGTAATAGTACCGTGTGTTTGCATTTGATGGCGGCGTGGACCATTATTTCCAGAAACTCTTCTTTTTTTAGTAGCTTTAATTACACAAGAATTAGCCATAATAATCTCTCCATTTATTAACTGGCATGCTCTTTAACGGAAGTTTACTAGAGCCGTTTCTTACACACACTGATTGCCAACTATTTTTATCTTCATCGTTTGGATAGGTTTGATACAAATCATCAAGCACTCTCCAGTCACTAAAATATATATCATTTAATTTAATAGATAGCTTTTTTATTGAGCTTTTCCTTCTAAGATACTCTACACTAAAAAATACATTACTAATATTTTGTTTATCAATCCATTCTAACTGTTTTTCTAACATAAACATAGCTGGAGTTTTTTGTTTTTCGTATGCTAAATGATGCCTTCTGTAATTAGGATGATAATACGTTCTTGTTAACACTCTTGCACAACTATCTGGAAAGAAGTGTGTTTGTATACAACTCATTGCTATTAAATCTTCGTTGTCGTCTACTAGAAATGTCCAATAAGGATACAAGTGATATCTATTTACTACACTATATGCTAAGTTAGGATTGAACCATTCTCTATTTCTGTCGGCAGAATTATAAAACTGTTTGCAGTAATTAAGGAATTTATCTTCGTATTGATTAAGCTCTAATATTTTCAAATGTAAAATCCATTAGTTTATCCTAATTGCTTTGATAAACCATGCAGTAGGATCAAGCTCCCACCATTTCTGTCCTATCTTATAGTTACCTGCTCGATTATGATGATTCTCATGCCATCCTTCGCCAGCTGTTAAAATATTTCCTATAATAGTATTATTAGGTTTACCGCCTTTGTGACCTAGAACATTAAGTAACCCATAGCCGTGAAACGCTAATACAACTGGTACTGCATACCCAAATATCATAAGTAATGGATCAATAATAGTAAAAACTACTATTATAGCTATATTAAGTTTAAAGTAATGAACATGGAACCATCTTAGTAACCGATCCTTTAATAACCGTTTAATGAACTTACGTTTAATTTTAAAATCGTATCCCCAAGTATTAACGTACACAGGAAACCATCCTTTAATTGTCGCACTATGTGGATCATCTTCTGTATCGTGATGTGCATGATGATGTCGATGAGTTGCGGCCCAAGTCATAGCTGGTCCTGCTCCGCTAAACATACCAAGAATATTTATTGCATACGGATACCATTTTCTAGCTTTAAAAGAGTTATGACTATAATATCTATGATAGCCTCCACTTATTGCTACTATAGCAATAATCTGCCACCAAAAAAATCCTGCAATAAACATCCACCATTCCCCATATATAAATGCTGGAATAAGTAGTAGATGGCATAGTGTATGATTAATTAAAAGTTTAGTAGTGTTTTCCATACTAATATTTATTCGCCAACGATTTTATATACAGTTTCAAACTTAGGTCTATTATAAACCTTATCAATGTCTTTTCTATCGTAGGGCACTTGTTTCATTGCTCCTGTTCTTGGATCTAAATATTCAAGATCGTTACTAGCATATCCTACTCCTATTATAAGGCGTATCGGTTGATCTGCGCCAAATAATTCAGCACATCTCTTAGGATTATGAGTACAATTTTGTGTAATGCCAGTGTTTAATCCTCTGTTTTGCAATCCTAGCATTATGTATGCCGCTTGAACTCCAAATTCTACATGATCGTACCTTTCCACAGAAGCAGATGTTCTATTGTAAAATTGATATTGTACCTCTGCTTCATATACATCTCTTTGACAAAATCCTATCAAATACGGTGCAAGAACTTGAGGGTTTCCTCGATCTGTTTCGGCTGGCATCTCGTCATTACGATGACAAATTGTCATAATTTCTTTTCTACGTTTAGGGTCGTCATTTTTTATACATGTGATTGTAAAAGGATATTTTAAATTTTTTGTCGGTGCTTGCATATAATTATCATACAGCACATCTTTTATAATCTGTACATCTACTTCCTTAGTGTAGTCCCAATTATAAGTATTTGTCCTTAATTGTATAACATCGTTAAAGTCCATTAATTTTTCCTTTTTGGTATTTTACTATCTGCACTACTAACACAACTTTTTGTAATACATGTCTTAGGTGTCTTAAACAACGCAAAGCCTGTTTCAATGTTGCCTAGTGGTGCATCATGACAAGAATAGCTTCTTTTTATGCTACCGTCTGGCTCGCGTATTATAAGTCCGCTGTAACCGGCGTTACACCGCCATCCTTCAAAATTGTTGAAATTAAAGGCATTAAAACGTTCTGCTTGGTCCATATAGTACTTATCGCCTTTAGAATCTTCTAACTCTACTTGCATATGCCAGGGAACACTTGCATCATTTTTGCCTTTAACATCTGTAGGAATTTCAAAAGTAGGCTTTGGACGGCCTTCCCATTTGCGTTTGCTTTCTGTGTATGCACGTTGCGGCATTCCGTTGTACAAACGCTTTAGGTTGTCTTTTGTATACCCGTCTACAACTCGACTTGCTGTAGGGTCGCTTTGAGGCTTTAGCGTTACGTTTATGCCTTGCTCGTGAAAGAACAATGCATTTTCCCAATCACGTTCAAACCAGTCTGGTACCATTACCATATTAATAGTAACTTGCACGTCATGCTCTTGACAGAAGATTAGTTTGTCTGCAAAGTCTTGCATCTTCTCAATGCTGTTTACATGTTCTGTATGCAAACTTGCTGTAATACTTGCTCTATGAAACGGCTTAACTGCTTCTACATATTCTTCATGCCACTTCATATTACGTGACATATTTGTTGTCATGTGTACACTAGTGTAATTAGTATTCCTAACATCATTAGCGAGATGGTTGAGTATGTCCAAGTAACCAGGGTGAAAGGTAGGCTCGCCACCACTTAAACTAAAATGAAAACTGTTAAAGTTATTTTCCCTAGCTTGCCTTTTTATTTCATCTATTGTTTTGAGACAGAGCTCGGTAGGACGGTGGTCTTTACGATCACTGCGGGCGTAAGGCCAACAGTAGCTACATTTGTAGTTACAGAAGCGGCCAAGTAGCCAGCTGACAGTAAATAAATCACGGTACAACAAAGTACGCTGACCAACACTAACGATGTCGTCAAAGGGTATCTTTGAAAAATCATAATTACTCCATTTTAAATCTTCAGTCATAG
>Ga0302114_10001188_pt1 | contig 17381 bp, 19 predicted proteins | sample AG5_Surface_MG_FD_203107 | JGI IMG/M metagenome (GOLD analysis project Ga0302114, IMG submission 203107) | Marine microbial communities from Western Arctic Ocean, Canada - AG5_Surface | ecosystem: Environmental > Aquatic > Marine > Oceanic | place: Canada: Western Arctic Ocean | collected...
GAAACGAGCAGGACGTTGCGAATACACTGTGGTCCTTCGCGATTGCGGGATACTTGGACGAGGGGAGAGACTTGGTCGAGAAACTGTGGAACAGGGCGTGTGACGGTCGGCTGCAGTTCAACGACGACAACCTGCAGCAGCTCGCGTTGTTTTATGCCGCAGCTCATATCGAGGAACCGAATCTCAACCTTGAGCCACCGCCCGAATCCCTTCTCGACCAAATTGAGGCAGCCTTGGCAAAATCAGGCGTAACCGACTCACAAGCACAAAACCTAGTCTCCAGCACCCTGACCGAGCTCAACATCGACCACAAAATGGAGGTCTCACCGTTCGAGAGCAGCAACGTCACCTTCAACACCTCCACCATGCTGAATATCGACATAGTGATTTCCAAGAACGACAACAAAAACATTGCAATTGAGTTCAACGGACCGAGCCACTACCTACAGAGCAACGGACAAGACGTCGAGAACGGCACAACGAAGTTCAAACGAAGGCTGCTGGAAAAACTAAATTTCACCTTGGTGAGCATCCACTGGGACGATTGGAGAAGGGCGAGAGAAGCCAACACACGCAATGCCTTCTTGCGAAATTTGATAAAGTAAAAGAGTTAAATACGATTAATCTTCATTCTCAGATCCCACACAGGCTCAAGCGCTGCTTCGTCCGACAGCCTTTTTCCGAGCGAACCTGATTTGCGTCAGCCCTCGCGTCCGCCCCCCCCCCCGCATCGGTGCGGTTGGTTGCGGTCGATCACTGTAGCCATGGTCCTACTTTGGGGAGCATCAGCAGCAGCAGCAGTAGTTGTGTAAGTGGGCGAATACAACTGCGACCACAACCTAAACAGCATTTTCCTTCCTCTCCTTGAGACTCCACGGCCATCTGAAAATCCCCTTTCAAACTAAGGTTATCTTTATAAGGCTATCTTAACACCTTAAAAAAGATAAAAAATTTCAAGATTTTCGAAATTTTTAACCAACATCATTCTCCCCTTGCTTCAAAGCGTTGTTATCAACCCCCGCCTTCTCCTTTTTTGCATATAATATATATACTATTCTGCATGTTCGAAGGAAAATAAAATCGCGGCAAACAGCAACTTGCAACACCAACCCCAAATTATGGGCAGGACTAGAAAGCTAACCTTCAGCCCCCCTCCTCTTTCCCACTCAAAATTTTCTTCTGCCCTCACCCCCAACTCCTCAATCACCGAGAATGGCTCCCTTGCCTCCATTGGCGACGCCGCCCCCGGCCCTCGGTTCCTCCGAAAAACGAATTCCACCGAGCAGCAAGCTTCTGCCCAAGAAGCCGCCGCTGCGATGCAAGCTGAGTTCATCTCCGAGGAGCTCACCGACCAGCAGAAGTTCGATCAGATGAAGACGAAATTTGAAGGAAAGGGCTCTCACTCCCAAGCACGTGATCGTCGAAAAGTTTTTGTAAACTTTCAACGTGGCAAGAGGAACACAACTTTCCTTATGTCTGGTGGGAAGCTCTTCCAGGAGGGGAAGGAGCCGCAGCAGCAGCCGCAGCAACGGCTGGGCTGCTCGCGGTCGAGGAACACCTCGATGTTGAGTGTTGACGAGGACGCCAGCGATGACGAATTTAGTTGGACAGGGAATGGGAACGGGAACGACGAAAATACTATAAACAGTAACAGCTGCAACAGCAAGCTTAGTAGCGAAGTATCGAATTCGAAGTCCTTCCCCGTGAAGCGTCTCTCCCACTTGGGGGGCAAGAAGAAGCCCGGCATGGCCGGCCTCGCAAGCAGGCGTATCTCCAATAACAAAAAGGCCCGGCTGAAGAGCGCCGTTCAGAAGATCCACAAGCTCGGGCTGCTGGACAACGGCAAGAACTCGAGCTCGCTAGGAGGAGGGCTCAAGAGGGTTCACGAGGACGGCCACGGCCACGGCCACGCTCACGCTCACTCGCAGCACAGTGATTTCATGGTAGGGGTCCATGGGAGCTCAGACGCGGTAATGCTGGGGGGTGGGGCGAAGATGATGGCGGAGAATATTGCGAGCTGGTGGGCCAGCGTAGACATGGGGGACAGTCAGGCCGTGCAAACGATGGAAAATCACGTGAAGAAGTACCGGAAGTTGGAGGCGGAGAGGAGTAGGCGCGACCGCCTCTCGAAGAAAGACCTGAAGGAAGTGTCCTGCTCCCTGTCCGTAAAATCCTCCGGATTGATCCAAAGCTGGAAAGCCAGCGTCGCGAACGGGTCCGAGTACTTTATCTACCCCACCCTCGTCGAGCGCCCGCACGAGCAGCAACCTGTTGCTTCGCCCGTGCCAGAGGCCTTGGAGGAGAAGAATGAGGAGACGGAGAAGACGGAGAAGACGGAGAATTCGAGTTCGGACGACCCCCCAGCGCAAACACCAACACCACAAACACAAACACAAAAAATCCTCTCCTCGCCAAAAAGCGCAGCACCTCCAGCGATAACCCCTCAAACCTCCCTCCACTGGAAGCTAACAACCTCCGTCGACCCTCTCTTCTCCCCCCCCTCCCCCTCCGAAATAAAGCTCAACTCCACCCTCGCCCTCGGCGAGACTACGCTGAAGAACAGGATCAGGTCAGACTACGAGAAGAGCCTCACCCAAACCCAGGCCCAGGCCCAGGCCCAGGCCCAGGCCCAGGCCCAGGCCCAGGCCCAGGCCCAGGCCAATGACAACGACAACGAAAATGACAATGACAAAGTAAGCACCTTCACGTGCAAAGTAAGCACCTTCACGGGCACGGGCTCGACGGTGACGAACGCTCTTTTGGAGGAAGTGTTCCTCCGGCCGAAGAGCTCCGAGGAGCGGGCCTCAAGAGGGGCGGGGGGGGGGGCAGCGGAGAGCCTCGAGAGCTACGCGCAGGTCATGAAGCGAACCAAGACCCAGCTTGTCTTCCAGCAGAAGGCCAAGGCGCTCAACGTGCTGAAGGCGACGAGCTGTGGCAGCGGCAACGACAATGACAACAGCAACAGCAATAGCAACAAATTGGGTGGGGAGAGGGGGGCAAGGGGGGGGGTTGAGGACAGCCTCGATAAAGTGCGGCACGTTCCGATGGAGTTCCGGGACGCGGAGCTGGCGCTTCGGACGTACATTGTCAGGGCGAAGGCGAGGGAGAAGATGGAGAAGATTATGGGGAAGGGGGCGGGGGTTGTGGAGAATAATAACAGCAGCATCAGCGGCAACAGCGCGAGAGTTACGAAGAAGATGGTGTTCAGCATGAGTCCGGATAAGAGGGGGGGCGAGAGGACGAAGGAGAAGAACGATGCGAAGGAGAAGGAGAAGGACGATGCGAGCGTCACCCGCACCCATAACTACTCCTTCGAAGTTCCCGACGACCATCAGCTGACGCCAGTTGTCTCCTCCCCGAAGACTCCCACGAGATCTTTCAGGGTGATAAATACCAAACACACAACGGGGGACAACACCAATAACGAAAACTATAACAATAACGACACCAATAACGACACAAACAATGACAAGCAAAACCAAGAACTCGCAAACCGAGCGTACTTTGACGCCAAGGAGGTCGACAAGGAGTTCATCAGCAAATCGAGCCGAGACGATTTCTTCAAACGGTACAAGAGAATCAACGAGTTCATGGGAAAGTCCGACGCGTTCATCCCGCCTCAAGCGGGCAAAGGCAATTCCAACTCCCCCACGTCCCAAGCCCGAAGAACCCTCTCCCCCACCCACTCCCTGAACCGCTCCCTTCTCATCTCCTCCCCCGCCAATACCTCCCCCAACTCCCTTTTCACCAAGACCAAGCAGGTCGAACTTCGAGAGAAGGAAAAGGACCGCAAGGTGAGCCACCACACGTCCACATCTACATCCACATCTACATCCCCATCCACATCCACCACACTAACACCCCCAACACATATAGTCGATAGACGAGTTCCTCAACTCGTGCATCACCTCCAACCTGGCGCCGGAACCCTCTCTCATCAACAAGATCGCGGGTGGGGTGGGAACGCTGGTGGGTGTTGACGAGGACGATCTCGAGCAGCGGTACTTGAACCTGGCGAACTACGGCTTGGGGAGCGATAGAATTCTCGCCCTGAGTCGCGCGCTGAAGAGCATAAGCTTCATCAACCGCCTCAACCTCTCCAACAACCGGCTCACGAACGACTCCGTGAGCGCGCTTTGCGCTAGCATCGGAAGGAAGGATCGGCTTGTTGAGCTGAATTTGTCCGGGAACAAGCTCAACCACTTGTCCTGCGATGACTTGAAGAACTACGTGAAGGGGTCGGTGACGATTCAGAAGGTGGGTTTGTTTGCCACATAATTTTGTCGTATGCCATCCCAAACTAAACTCAAACTAACCCAATCCGATCCAGATCACGCTGGAGGACTGCAACATTGGCGATAAGGAGATAGCTGTGCTGATGCCGGCGTTCAACGCCTCCCAGCTCAGCCCCAACACCAACACCAACACCAACACCCCCCACCCGGACGAGTTCCACTACAACGGCGTCAATATACTGTCACTGGCCTCGAACAAAATTTCTTCCACGGGCGCTACGATTGTGGCCGCTTCGATTGCCGCATCCTCCTGCACCCTCACCGACTTGAACCTTTCCTACAACACAATAATTGGTAGCGGGGCCGCCGAGCTCGGAAACGCTCTAAACGTCAACAGCACAATTACGAACTTGGACTTGAGCGTCAACCGGTTGGGCTGCACGGGGGGGGTTCCCATCGGGGCGAGCTTTGCGAACAACAAGACGCTGCTTTACTTGAACTTGGAGCAGAACAACATTTCGACCAAGAGCACCTTCGTCATTGCGAGCAATTTGAGGAGGAATAAGAGCATGAAGAAGCTCATGTTGAAGGGCAATAACTTGGGGGAGCAGGGGGGAAGGAGCATGTTTAGGGCGATTTTCGATGGGGTGCCGTGCTTTGCGTTCATGAGCGGGTGTTCCTTCGCGATAGATTCGACCGAAGGTGAGCCGTGAGCGAAGCGAGCCAGAAACACCATACCATACACAGGTTCGCTCGCGGACGGCTAAAATCCACTACCTAACCTAACCTAACCTAACGTAACATAAAATTAAACCTCCTACACACCTTGCTCGGCGCAGGCTTCGACTACACCTCCCCCGATGGACTTTACACCCTCAACCTCTCGTCGCCTTTCGACCTCTCAATCTTCCACGAGCTCATTCGAATATCAAGATCCAATCCGCTCTGTACCTTCACAAATGTGAAGCATGATAAATCCTCCCTCCAATTCGACGTTGCCACTGACCTCGAAAAGCTCCCTACAACCGGAACTTTGGAGGTAAGTGAGCGTTTAACACTCCCCCCGGAGTGAACACTAAACTAACAATCCCCCCGGCGCAGTTCACGTACGTTGCGAAGAAGGCAATGCCGACGGAGCAGACCGATTCTCTCTCGGAGAGAGCAATTTCCACCTGGATCGCAATCATCTCGCACTCGGCGAACGAGTCCGACCGAGCGAACTGGCTCAAGCTCGCCATGCGCGACCACTACGTCACGGTGGCGCAGGTGAAGAGAATTTACCACACCCTCGAGGACATTTACAAGAAGTCGGATGACATGAAACTGAACATTGGAAGGCTGAACGGAAAGGACATCTTGATGGCCACTTGGAGCCGCGTGCTCGACAGCGCGAACAAGTACTCCTTGCTGAAGTACATGCTCCCGAGCGACGAGGAAATGCTCTTCCTGGCAAAAACGCTCGGTTTCATGAAGTTCTCGTTCAACCTGGTGAACCCAACGGGCCATTGGCACCTCAAGCTGAACAAAGGTGAGCGATGAAGTGCGAGAAAAGGCTACAGACGGCTACATCCATTTCTGAACTAACCCACTCAATTCGTTTGGCTCGCTTGGTTCGCTCGGCGCAGAGTCGCACATGGAAGTGTTCCAAATGCTGATTGCCATAGAGGGGAGGGAGCGGAGCAACAGCAAGGCGAGCGGAAGGGGTGACACGAGCCAGAAGGTGAGCGAGCGAGCCTTGAGGAGGACGAGCATACTCGCGATGACTCGCGATGAATCAACACCCGCGAAATGGCTACAGACACAATGGCTGCTACATCCACTACTGAACTAACCCACTCAATTCGTGTGGCACCTTCTTTGCTCGGCGCAGGGGAATTGGACAAATTTCAGGAACGAGAAGTACAATTTGTTGCCCTACGTCATTCAACCCGGCGAGATTGAGCAAATAAAAACTGGCGTGATTGAGTTCGACTACGTTTCCACCACTCGCTGCGGCGAGGACGATAAACCCATGGAGGACAAGGAGTTCAAAGAGTGGTGCTTGGTAGTGCTGGGTGAGCTGGAGAGCAGCGAGCGCGTCGGCGGGGTGATGTGGAGGTGAGCGAGCAAAGCGAGCGAGCGACTGTGAGCGAAGCGAGCCAGCAACCCAATACACTAGTTGTGACAAGCTCGCTTGGCTCGCCGCTCGCCTTGTGACAGAAAAGTGCGAAACGCCGTGTGCGAAATCACTATTCATGGCTTCATCCACACTACTGAACTAACCTACTAAACTAATTTTGGTCGCTCACTGCTCTCATTTTTCGTTGAAAATGCGCCTCGCTTCGCTCGGCGCAGGATGAATTTTCACCACGCCGTGAGCGAGAAGCTGTTCACTTGCGAGCAAGTAGTCAAAATTTTGAGCAAAGTTGTGAAAGGGAATGACCAGGCCAAGGCTGCAGTGAGCTGCTTCAGCAGGGTGGTCGATCTGGAGAATTTCGACACCATTTTGAAAATGAAGGACGACCAGCAGGAGGAGGTGAGCGAGCAGAGCGGAGTGGAGCGGAACTGGGGGGGGGGGGGCTTAATTAAACTAATAAAATTTACTTCCCTTGGCGCAGCTGCCACCCTTGGTGAAACTGCAAATCATCAACTCCTTGGGTTGGCTGAACGTTGGGAACCCGCTGAAGCCGGAGCACGACTACGAGCTCAAGCTAAACCACCAGGACCATCGATCGATGCTCAAGTTCATAATGGGGCTGGGCAGCAGCGAGCCGGGCAGCCATTTGAAGGACATGGCCAACACGGACGTCCACTTGACTGACCTGTACGGCAACGGAGGGCTGGTGAACACGGAGAGCGACAAGTACATTCACCTGGGGTTCTCCGAAACCACAACCACCGACAGGCCAGATTTCAAGCTCCGGGCAACCCACATGGACAAATTCCTAATCGGGAGCAAACCAGACTTCACAATCAACAAGGCACGCATCTTCAAGATTGTCAAGTTGTACGAGGAGCTGGTGAAGGAGGTGAGCGAGCAGAGCAGAGCGGAGTGGGCGACATCCAATACCAAACTAAACAATGTAATATTCCGCTCGGCGCAGAATAAGATCACGGGGGGGCCGATCGATCACCAGTACACGCAGATGATTAAATTGAGGTGAGTTGAGAGAGGGGGTGGGAGAGTGCGAGACCACGGAGGAGGAATATTAACGCAATAAATTAATAATTTAATCCAGGACGCAAATGGCAAACAAATTGAAGAGCGGAATCAAGAAAATATTCAACATGAACAAAGTCAAAATGACCAAGGCGATGCAGAGAAAGAGGGAGGAGGAGGAGCTGGCGAAGGAGGCGGAAGAGAAGAGGGTTAAGGACAAGAAAAAATCAGAAGAGATGAGAACGAAAATGCTCGGGAGGCACAGGGGCGCGATCCAACCGGGTCAGACAACGTTAGCATCAGCTACGACGAAGACGCAGGAAGGGATGCGATGAGAGTGATAATGAAGGGAAATTTTGTGAGGTTAATGTTTACAATGACGATAATTGCTCAAATTTTTATTTCGGTTTGATGTTTTGCCGAGATTTCCTCAATTTGGTCGAAAAGGGATTTGGGCGGTCGCTCAAGGCGAAACGGCGTAAAATTCACTAAAATTCCTCAATCTCCTTTTGCACCTTCCGAATCTTCTCCAAAAGCCGCATCTTGTTGACCTGCGCAGGCTCAAAAACCTCCTCCCTGGTGCGCTCTATCCTCTTGAGCTGCTCGCTAACATTTACAATTTTCTCATAAACTTCCTCGGTGTTGTCTTCCCCGCGGTCCCCCCTGAGCTCGTGTAGTAGCTGCAGGCCCTGTTCTATATCCCCCCCGAAGGAGTACTTGAGTATTGTCTGGATCATGACTTCTCGCTGCTGAGAGCACCGCTCCCGCTCGGAGAGCATCGCCTGCATGCAGTCCCTCATGGCTAGGTAAATTTCGGTGAGGATGTTGAGATTTGTTTCGCGGGTGTTGCTCGTGATGTTGTAGTTGATATTGATGGAGTTTCGGTGTCTGGTTTTGACTGGGGGGTCGTTGTTATATAAAAATTCGGGCTGCTCCTGTGGATGCTCCTGCTCCTGCTCCTGCTCCTCCGCAGATTCCCCGGACCAGTCACAAATTCCGCTCGCAACCAACGCCTCAAACTGCTTCAAATCCCCACCGTGCTTGCACTGCAGCAGTCTCAAATTGAAATCGACAGGCACCTCGACCTCGCCGATTGGCTCGTTCGTCTCCGCGTCAACCTCGACCACTTTGATGACGTTGCTCAGCAGGCTGATCCACCTCGCCGTCCCACTCCTCCGCTTGTTGCCGTCGTCGCTGTCCGACCAGACGACAGTCCAGGCGATGGCCGTCAAGCTGTTGTTGGTGAGAGTGTTGAACAACGGGAGGGTCGAGGGGGAGGAGCATTCCAGCAGCCTGAGGGAGCTTGGGTTTATTGGAACGACTCCTGACCACTGAGGGTTTTCCGCGTCCGGGACTACGATTTCGAGGAAGGTTTTTATTGTGTGTGTTGGTGTTGGTGTTGGTGTTGGTGTTGTTGCTGTTGATGCTATTGTTGTGTTGCTCGACTTCGTCTTCGTCTTCGTCTTGGTGTCGGTGTCCTTCGCTTTTAAGCTCAGCCCCTTGAGCGCTCTTTGATCTCCCCTGAGCTTCGAGTTGTAGATGAAGGGTGGCGATTTGGCATGCGTTACCGTTTGAATGTACTGGTAAGCAGTGCCAATGAACCAACCATTCGACTCATCCAGCAAGTCGACAATCCACGTAATTGGGATTTTTGTTGTTGTTGTTGGTGGTGGGGGGGTGGATGTGGAAGTGGTCGTGGATGACGATGAAGCGGGGGTGACGGACAGTTCATCGATGAATGATTGGAAAGCGTGTGTTTGAATTTCTGTCTGTGCTTCTTGTGGTTGGGTTTGATGTGAGTTTTTGGGGAAGAGAGTTTGTTTAATTGGATCTTCCATTTTTTCTGGGGTTTTTAGTCAATTAGATGGCAAGGTTGGGGTTTCGCAGCGTGGTTACAAACAAATATAATGACAAAACCTTTTTTAGGAATCTCGGTTTTTTTTTTTGGACACTTTTTTTGGCTGCCTCAACTGTTTATATACAGTGAGAACTACCCCTTAATCCAATTTTCTCCCGGCCACTTTGAAGATTCCCCCCAGCCCATATCATTTCATCATGAAGTCGTCCTTTGTTCTTGTGGTGGCAGCAGAACTATCGCTTGCCCTTGACACTTGCCGAATTTTACCTTGTAACAACCACCTATTAGCCTCCTGCGTTGAGTCACAGTGCACGTGTACTGGAAACAATGTTCTCACGAGCGATGGGGAGCGTTGCGAGGCGGCTGTTGGAGGTGTTTCCTTGGGCGATCGACTTGTATTGGAAAACAATTGGATCGAGCACGATGGAGTTGGAGATTACGTCCACCTCCCACTCACTTCGGCCAACGCAACCTCGTCCGGTTGGACCGTTTCGCCTGCTTGTGTCCCTGGGTTTGGCGTTGAAGCCTCAAACCCCTCGTTCGCGAATGGGCTGGTCAACATTTATTTTCAAATAGATGGAACGATTACTGGATATGAGGTGCGGACCCCCAAGCACAAGCTGAACCACGATGTCTGTAAGGACGACGAGGCTTCAGATGGCAGCAGGTGCGCAATACTTTTCCGCAGGCAGTCCGACATTAACTGCGACGGGGAGATGAGTGATGGTTTTGGAATTGAGGTGACATCAATTGGCGACCGGCTGCTTTTCCCATATTGGGAAAAGACTGGCGGTGAACTCCCCTTAAACACTGTGGACCTGTTGAGCCACTCCCCCCCCTTCATCGACGCGGAGTCGTGCCTAGCGAACATGGGCCATCACTATGTGTCTCCAATGGCGTCGACAAATCCGGTTATTCCTATGTACTACGAGAAGAGTGGCATCATAGGTGTGTGAGCGCGACTATCAAACATTACATTTATTTTTACTCACTCGCTCCCCCCTGCTCCATTAAAAATGCGCCTCGCTTCTTTTTTGCTCGGCGCAGACGGGCTTCTGATCACAGACCCAATCCCTGACCATCAGCCAAGTCCTCCATTCGAAAAGTTTGCGGACTTCAGCGATGCGATGAGCTTGCACTTTTACTTTAAGGAGCATATGGGGGCTTGCGATAAGTAAAAATATCTGTGTTGTTACAGTATAGAGAGGTGGTTGATAAATATTAATATATAGAGATTTATATAAGAACAGATTGCCCAGCTGAACAGTGCTCTGAAAAAGCACCATCGTCTGAAAAAAAAAAAGAAGATACAACATCAAATCTCCAGCGGCTTATCAAAAATCTCCTTTCACGGCTCTCCGCACTCGCCATGTTCAAATTAATATGGGTAGAGAAAGCAATACCACCATTGGCAAACTCTTTAATTCGATCTTTGGAAACTGACACTTCCTCGAAACACCCTCAAGATGACAATGCTGGCGACATCATCATGCACGGAATGGCCCCTCTCTCCCCTCATGCTGCTGCCGGTCTCCTCCTCTTCATCCTCCTTGGCCTTCTCCTGGCGAACCTGGCCGAGACAGTTTTGCACAGATACCACATCTTCTCAATTCCTGGCTCGGGGGCCATCATGTGTTTGGGGATTGCCACGGGTTTCTTGGTGATATGGACGAACAGCGCGTGGGAGGTCGAGCTGGAGTTTGACGAGCACATGTGAGGGAGCGAAGCGAGCCTTGAGGACGGAATCGATGTTATTGGTGGGCCGCCGCCGTCCAAAGTCCGACTCCAACAATATTGGCTCTGATGGCTTCGCCAATCTTGATCCAACATAGACGTAACATAGACGTGGATGGATGCTCCCCGTGGATTCGAGAGAGTGACCGCGAATTCAAGCAGTTCCAGGATGCCACAGTTTCTCGGCCGACATTTTGAAATTGTTTTTGGGTTCAGAATGGGAATGGGAAAGGCCAAGTGGAAGGATGGAAGACGAGAATACGCCACTAACACCCTAAGACGCAGGTTCTCGCTCGTGCTACTTCCGATTGTCATCTTCCAGTCTGGCTACGCCCTCCCCCTCTCCCACTTCTTCAACCGGCTTGGGAAAATCCTCACCTACGCCTTCTTGGGCACCGGGGTGACCACCTTGTTCGTCGGCCTCATGCTGTTTGGGGTCTGCGAGGTGGGGCTCATGCCCGGCGCCCTGCACTTTTCGATTTGGGAGGCGTTTGCTTTTGCCAGTTTGATTAGCGCGATCGACCCAGTCGCAACCCTCTGCACGTTTGGCGCGCTGAAGGTTGAGCCCTCCTTGTCCATCACAATCATGGGCGAGAGGTGAGCGAGCGGAGGAGCGATGTGTGCAAAATTACTAAAATATGAACAAAAACTAACATTATTCCCAACTGCGCAGCGTCATCAACGACGCCGTCTCCCTGGCCCTGTACAAAACCTTCGAGGGCTTCTTGCTCGCGGGTGGCGCGACCGACGTCCCATCCCAGATCTTCTATTTCGTCAAGCTCGTGATGCTCAGCAGCTTGCTTGGCGTCACCGTTGGCGTCCTGTGCGCGTTCCAGCTCCGGCAGATCCCAATTAGGATCGGGGTCAACATGCAGGTGAGCGAGCCGCCGCGAGCGAAGCGAGCTAGTCACAACCGAACTAACTATTTTCATTCGCATTCGCACCTTCTTTTCACTCCACTCGGCGCAGGCGACGGCCATCATTCTCTGGTCGTACGTTGCGTACGCCGTGGCGGAAGCTTGCGAGGTCAGCGGAATCATCAGTAGCATATCGGCGGGGATACTGATGAACCATTACGTCAAAAAGAACTTGCTAAAGGCGCAGAGGGAGTACATAAATGACGTTCTCCTGCTCATGGCGAATTTCTGCGAAATGGCGATCTTCTACATGGCTGGTATAAGCATCGCGTTCTACAGCCGTGTGGCCGACTACAGCCTGGTCCTTTGGACTATTCCGCTCATTCTGGTTGGAAGGGCGTTGAACATCTTCCCGATCAGCTTCTTGTTGAACAGGGGAAGCGACGATAAAATCACCATGAAAGAGCAAGTTGTGATGTGGCACGCTGGCCTCCGCGGCGCGATTGCCTTCTCCATTGCCCTCCACTTCCCTGGCGATCTTCGCGACGCTGTGATCGACTGCACGAGCCAGATCATTTTGCTGAGCGTCTTTCTCCTCGGCGGGACCACCAAGCAGGTGCTGCGGAAGTGCGAGATCGAGTGTGGGGAGCAGGTCCAGGACTCGCACCACGACAAGGTTGTGAGGATCAGGGGGGCGATCGATAAGAGCAAGGTGAAAAGCATGTTCCGCAAGTTCGACCAGGACTTTTTGCAGAAGTACTTGGTGAAGCAGAAGCTGAGGAGGGATAGCGTGCATGGGGGGGTGGGTGGGGGAGATATAGATGGCATACCGGAGGACCAATTCCACGACTCCTTGCTGGAGAGCGTCGGAGTGAAGGGGGGCGGAGGGAGCGTCAGCTTGTTTGGGGGTCGTGGAACTGGATCTAGCGGAGGATCGAGTTTGAGTGAGGAAAGATCGCCTACTCTCGTGTCGGTGCAAACGTCGGTGTTGTAACAATATTAATTTGAATAAAAAAATACAAATAAAATGATATTTCATCCTCCCTAACTCCTCGCCCCCCCCCTTCCTCTCCTTCCTGTAATCCCCCTATCCCCACCCCCCAGAGCCAAAAATTCTAGAACACTTTCTCCGACGCTCGACCGCCGCCGCCTTGACCTGTTCTCCCCCCCTAGCTCTAACGCGTTAGTGTTCAATTGACGGAGGTTGGCGTCCGGAATGAACTCGTCGCCGACTGAGGAAATGAATTTTGGAGTGAACCACGCCGGTTGTGTTCGCTCCCACTCCGCCCAGTTGTCGCGCATGTAGGCGATCACCTCGTCTTTGATACTCTCCGTGAAGCTGCTGTGGTTCTCGAAGATTGTGAGCATCTTTGTCTCGGGATTGTCGCTCTTCCTGAACGAGTCGATGGTGGACTGCCAGCCCGTTATTGTTTGTGTGAAGGTGTGGTAGAATTCTGACTTCGTTACGCACAGGAACGCCACCGCGCACGCTAACCACGTGATCGCCAGGAGGGTGAACGCCATGTTTAGCATGTCAGGGTCTGCTTTGTTCTCTATCGCTGTACTCATTCTGAAGAAGTACAGCGAAACGAAGGGGTAGCACTGACTCACTATCGTCTGGAACGAGAACAGTGCCCCGCCACAGTCTTTCGGCCCTCGGAGGTGCAGCATGCCTTCACGTAGGGAGGGGAAGTGGTTAGACTGTGATGAAATCGCTTCTCACTCATTATAGCGCTCACTCACCTGTGTAATCCACGAGTATCTTGAAGATAGTGTGCACAACGAACGCAGCCGAATACTTTAGCCCGCCCTCGAGACCAACGATCCATACAACGTAGTCTCTCCTCACTATTTTGTAGATGTGGTACAAAGCTAATTCTGCAAGCATGATGCCGAAGGTAAGCTCCTTGCTCACTGAGAGGAGCAGAGCGGTTCCAATGGTGCGGCTAAGGTTGTGTAGACTGGCAAGCAGAATTAACAAAATGAACGTGATTCCACGTTCCGTGCTGCCGTCCTTGATGTAGCCGTAGAAAAGCGGTACTTCGTGTCTGTTTGCAACAGACACGTCCATGTCGTACGAGATCATGGCGCTCGAAAAGCCGGTGGTTAGGGTGCTGATCAAAATTGAGACCAAGAGAAATGTCGTCTTCTCCGGGGAGTTGATGAACATGTAGGCCTGCAGAAGACCTCCCGGTATGGCCTCAAGTGCTATTTCAATCATTTTCCCACATACCATCTGCGCCAAGCGAGCGAGGCGCATTTTTAATGAAGCAAGAGCAAGAAGAGCGAGCCAAAAGAATTGAGTGGAATAATGTAAGTTTAGTAGTGGTTGTAGCCATTATGTCTGTAGCCATTTCGCGTCATTCCATCCCTCAAGTCTTCATCAAGGCTCGCTCGCTTCGCTCGCTCACCTCCATAAGCGGGCTCATCACTGCTTCTTCGTCCTCGTGGCCGGTCGCAACTCTGTACGCATCCACTCCAGGTTTCAAAAATGTGACAACGAACGCAAATTCTCTCAGGATCACCCTCTTGCTTTTGTTATGGTTCTGCACATAGGTGGAAAGAATCTGTGCAGCAAGAGACGAGCCAATCATGGCAATCAGTGAATTTGCTCCAACCTTGTTGCCGCTCGCTTTATAGGAGATGATTACCCCCGCATCAGTTATCATATCCATGATTGAAAGAAGAGCGCCCAATGTCACACGCTTCACGAGCCCCATATTGGACGACGCGAGAAGCTGCTTTGCCACTGCCGTCATGATTGAGCCGAATATGGGAGAGTGATCGAAGAGGGGTTGCAGAATTGGGTTGGCAAGGCGCCACGCGTCCACGGCAACAGAAAACTGTTTGTTGGCTAGAAGGTGCTTCCGAAAGTTTTTTCCCAAAATAGACGCTTCGTTTTCGGTGAGATGTTTCAGCCTGCTCGCCTCGCTACCAGGAGACACCCGGGCCCTGATATTTTTTAGCGTAATCGCATTGGTGAGAACGTGAGAAAGTATTATTTTACTGTTGGGGCAAATTGCGAGGATGGGTGTGAGGAAGGCAGCATTCTCAGCAAAGATCCTTTTGACGTGAGCCGCGTTGCTCTTGTGATTGTTGCTTCGGAACTCCACCAGCCCTTCTGCAACTTTCTTCCAGCCCGTGTTGTTGTCGGTGTGGTTGTTGGTATTTTTGTTCACTTTCCTATTGAGAATCTCAGCATGAAGAGTCTTTCGATGAAGCTTCAGTTCCGCAATCTGAGCCGCGGCGCGGGCCTCCGCCAGCTCTTCCGCGCGCATCAGTTCCTTCTTATGATTCGCGTCACGTTCTGCCTGTCCCGCGATATGTGTCAAGAGCAGCTCATTCAGGGCGATATTTTGGAGCCTCAATGTCTTAAATTCCGCAAATATCAGCCGGTTTGTTTCTTGCTGGTTGAGGACGCCCGGTAAATTGTCCATTGCAACCCACCTCGTGAAACTCGCTGCTAATTATTAGAATTGGAAAGAGTTTTTGCTGTTAAATAATAAATACACAAGGTGACAAGATGTTATTAATAATTTTCAGAGATTTAAAAAAGGCAGCGGGCCTTGTCACTCTCTTATTACACAGTTTCCAACCATCCTCCTTAACCACCAAAACTTAGAGCCTGGTTTCAATATTAACATCCATAAATCATTTTGGCTTCTGCCATTCCAAACCAACTCAACTCAATGTCATCGACAATAGCACCCACAGCTCAATCAATAGAACGCAATAATAATTGCTCAGACGAGCAATCCTCCTCCTCGCCTCCACCACCGACAACAGCCGCCGGTCCAATCCATAGTCCCTCCTCTCCTGTCTCCACTTCAAACTCCTCCCCACACTTTCCCCTCTTCCTCCAAAACACCCACCTTTCCCCCTCAACCTCCCGACATTCCACCCCCGGCTCCTTTTCAATCTTCCTAAACCGCACCCCGACTGTCCAGATCGACGCCTCCCAGCTGCCTAACAAGCTGGTCATTCTGGTCAGCCCAAACAACCTGATCATGTTACAATACTTGCTCGTGACGTGCTGCCTCCCGGGCTGTCTCAGTGTATTGGCCAACCAAGCTGGGAGCTTTGAGGAGTTTCATTTCGAGAAGAGCAAGAGTGAAGAAAGTGGGGGTGGGGGTGGGGGTGGGGAAAAGGTGACCAAGGTAACAATGACGCGGACTACCCGGTCCTTCTCCTCTGTGCGGAGACACCCTACGGTGCTGGTCGAAGACGTCGGAACGGAGGACGAAGAGATGCTCGAGGAGCAAAGCAGCGAGAACTCAAACACTGAAGGGAGCAATGGAGGGAAGGAAGCGCCCAATAAGGCATTTATTGTGATAGATGGGGTCACGGGCCAAAAGACCAAGGAGGACAGCGTCATTATAAATCATACAAAGGTGAGCGAGCGCAGCGAGCGAAGCTGCGTCCATTGCGACGACCGAGCGGTAGCGAGGGAGGGAGGAGCTGCGTCCATCAAGCCGAGCGCAGCTGAAGGGGGGGGGGGTGGGGGGGAAATTCCCCCCTCCACAACCCAAGTAATTTCCACAACTAAAAAATCTCAATGCGCGACTAACCCGCTCCTAACTCCAAGATTATTACGAGCGGCTTCCAAAAGCCCTCGGTCGACCACGAGGGCGAAACGAGCTGCCTCATAAAGGCGTTTTGCTCGCACGCGTTGAGTTATGACGAGTACTCGTGGATCTCCAACCACTCTCCCTGTTTGTTGCCCGACGTGAGCAAGATGAGCGCCAAGGAGAAGAAGAGGCACAACATTTTGATGCTGCAGCTGAGGCTCCAGAAGATTCAAATCTTGCAGGAGCAGCAGGCGTTGGGCAGGGTGATTAGCGCGAAGGATCTGGGGGAAATTGCAATGCAGCCGGTTGTGGCGAGTGAGTTGTACAGGCTGCGGGAATCGGCAGAATCGACCATTCTAATGATGAAGGACGAGCTGAGCGATTTATAATAGATATAGATGACTTAGAGATGAATGAGGGGAAGTGAAAGGTGGAAGAAAGGGCGAAACACTGAAATTTGTTACTAATGAATGAACGGATCGAGCCATATATGTTCCAACTTGTTAAAATGAAAGTGCAAACTTTCTTACGCTACGCTACGACGTTTATCAATCATCGTGTGCAGGTTTGAAGTTCTGGTCCTACGCTGAATCGAGTCTCAAGAAATCTAATACCACACTCGTGGGCCCGTCTCCAGCTCCAGGCTCCTGGATGCACCGGTTCAGGAGGAGCATGCCCTCGTGGAGGATTCGCAATTCAACCTCACTCGCGGGAGGGGTGGTCGGCGCCTTGCACGTCTTCTTGTGCTTCTTCCAGGCTAGTTTCTGGCACTCGGCGGAGCAGAAGTAGCTGGTTTTGCACCGTGCGCAAGCTTTCGTTGTGGGAGTCTTACAGACGTCGCACTTGTGGGTCGGCTTCTTCAGCATGTCCTCCACCTCGTTCAGTTCAGCCTTGTCGTACTTCATGTGCTTGATGAAGGTGCAAGCGGTGTTGTAGGTGCCGAAGATTGACGAGTCGACGAACTGCTTGGGGAGGTGTTGTCGGAGGAGG
>Ga0302114_10001191_pt1 | contig 17350 bp, 20 predicted proteins | sample AG5_Surface_MG_FD_203107 | JGI IMG/M metagenome (GOLD analysis project Ga0302114, IMG submission 203107) | Marine microbial communities from Western Arctic Ocean, Canada - AG5_Surface | ecosystem: Environmental > Aquatic > Marine > Oceanic | place: Canada: Western Arctic Ocean | collected...
CAGCGCCTTCATGCGCTCGGCGAGCACGTTGTAGTTGAGGTCGTCGCCCATCCCGGTTCCGAGTTGGTCCTCCGGGCCGGCGCGCGTCTTGACGCATGTACGCTTGTACGCGGGAGCCCTGGTCGATCGGGTGAAGGCGATGCGACGCGAGGTGTGTTTGCGCGAGGCGAGCGCCCCGAGGGACGATCCGGCCGCCACGGTGAGGGCCGCCATGGTGAGGGCGCGCGGTCGTCTTTTGACCAGGAAGCGTCACGTCTTCGCGCGCAAATCTGCGTTTCAAACAGCCCGATTTTTCCACGTGGGCAGTCAATTTGCCCATACGAGATGCCAGCGAGGATGCCCACTCGGCATGGAGATATAGATATTTTCTTCAAATGGTCATCAAAGGGTCCCTACCGCTATTGTAGACTACGTGAACACTTCCCTCACTATGACTCACAGGCTGAGCGCGTACGCCGCCACCTTCGTCCCCGTGTCCGCCACGAACGTATCCCCAAACCCGCCCGGGTTATCCAGCACGTCAGCCGCGCACACCCAGTTCACCTTTTTGCCGTGTTTGAAAAAACGCACCCGCGAACCCGCCCCTTCGTACGCCCCAATAAGGTCACTCCCACGCCCCATCAACGAGTTACCCTTCATGAAACTATTCATCATCCATGTGTGTTGTTCGTGTCGCGCGTCGGCGTTGGACTGTATCTCGTTCGCGACGCGCCAGTCCCAAACACCCACGCGTTTGTCGTTGCCGCCGGTGACTAGATACCTACCCCCGCTCCACCCCGCGAACGCCACAGCGTTGCACGCCCCGGCATGCCCGATATCACCCAACGTACCTGGATCACGTCCCAGGAACAGCACGCGCCTCGTCGCGCCGAACACCCCGCCGGTCTTATCGGTCTTGTTTCCCCCTTTGCCGCCTTTTTTGTTACTCTTCGTCTTTCCGCTCGAAGTCTTAGCGCCCGGAGCCGGTAGGTCGAGGTCAACCAGCGCCACCGTCCCGTCCCCGCACGCCGCCGCCACCAGCCTTCTCGTCTCCGCGCACTCCAAACCGTTCGCGCACGCGACGGCGTGGACCATCGGAGGGTTACACATCGGCGCGGGGCCGACGGATGATTCACCGTCGATCGATGCGTTCGCCTCCGCCTCCGCCGCGGCTTCCGCGGCGGCGAGGTCACCGACGCGCCACGTGGCGACCGGTGTCGTCCTGGAGTGGTCCCACTTGCACACCACGCAGTCGAGCCCGCCTGATACCACGTCGTACGGTTTGTGGTCTCTGAATTGAGCGCCGGACGCGATGTTGACGTGTCCGTTTTTGAGAAGTTTGATTAGTTTTCCAGAGTGGGATGATGTGTCTGCGATGTCGACGACGGCGATCTCGCCGCCGTCGTCCGCGGCGCACATGCGCCGGCCTTTGTTGTCGACGCACACCGAGTTGACCTCGTCGTTGTTGAACGCGTAGCGGTGTACCCTACCCCGCGGGGCTTTTGCGTCGGCGTCGGCGTCTTTGTCGTCGGCGCCGTCGCGAGATTTCAGCGACATACTCGCGACGGCCGCCGCCGCCGAGTCGGAGGCGGAGGATGACGACGGGAGCGCGCGGATGTCCCAGGCGGTGACCACCTGTCCGTGACCGCAGAGCAACACGTGCTCCCGCGTCGGGTGCCACGTCACGGATGTCACCGCGTCGTACGCGTCGAAGCACCCGAGGTCCGCGGCGAGGCGATGGGTGACGGGCGAAGATGAAGCGCCCGCGCGGAGGTCGAGCACGCACGCGGCGGCGTCCTCTCCGCCCAGCGCGAGGGACGCGCGAGCGCCGTGCGGGGAGAGCGCGCAGCAGAGGATGCTGCCGGTGCCCTCCGGCGCGGCGAGCGTCCTGACCTTCTCCATGGGCGGCGACTCTCGGAAGTGGCGAGAGGGAAAGGAAACTCCTCGAGCGAGACAAAAAAAAACAAAAAAACTTTTTGGCTCGCCCCAGCGGCCACGACACAACCACAGACGCGCGCCGCTCTCATTCGTCGCGACCTTTCCCCCGCACCGACCCCCCCCGCGCGTCGGAGACTTCGCACGGCGCGATGAGCGGCGCGATGGTACCAAAGTCCTCGTCGTTTCCCGACCTCGGCGACAGCGACGGACGCCTCCGAGGAAACGACGGCAACGGCAACCACCCCCAGAACAACCGAGCAGCCGCGTCCCTCGCGCCGCGTCGACGCGACGAGGACGAGGGCCAGGGCTGGGAGCTCCAGCGGCTCTCGTGGGCGCGCGCCATCGGCGTCTTCTGGGTCTACGCCGGCTGGCTCATCCTCGACCTCGTGGCGCTGTGAGGACACACACCCCTCGTATCGTCCCGTGTCCCCCCTTCTCACACTCTCCGAGAAAAAACCAAACCTCGACCCACACTCACACACCAACACTCACACTCGCGCCGTGTACATGTATCGGACCCTAACTCAAGGGCCGTCGCGCTCACCGCCGTCGTCACCGACCACTGGATCGTGCCAACCGGATCCGCGCTGCCGTTCGTATCGCACGCGGGGCTGTGGAAAGTTTGCTTCACCGCAGCAGCGACGCAAGCCGACGGTGAGCTTATTTTAATTCACGTATGGGAAATTAGTATGACTGACGATATGTTTTGTGTAACTCTTACTCAGGACGCGAGCTGTCATCCGTGGACACCTTCGCCGACATCGACGATTGGTGGACCGCGGTGTCGGATTCCTACCTCGACGTCCCGGACACCAGGGCGTACCTGCAAGTCGGGTGCACGCGGACCGTCGCGGAGCTCTACGCCCACGTGTGGGGCGAAGACAGGTGAGAGTTTATTCTATTTGGAGTTTATTTTAATCATCATACGGGCAGTTAGTATGACGTCGTGTTTTTTGTAATCACAGGCTGGTTTGGCTGCAGATTTGTCGCTCTTTTGCCGTTTTATACCTCTGGTGCGGCTTCCTCAAGGTTGTCACGGTGACGCGTAACTACTCCGAGGCGAGCGCGGGTCGTTGGCTCAGCAGTGGCTTGGCGGTGTTCCTCGCGTGCGCGCAGCTGTGCTTCGGCGAGGTGGCCTGGTTCCTCTTCTTGGCCATCTTAAGGCGGGCGATGTCAGACGCACCCGCTTTTTTGGACCGCGGCACCTTTGTGCGTTTATTTTTAATTCTTTTTATTTCCGCAACACTCACCACTGGGCAATTCAACTGACGTCGTGTTTTTTAATTACAGGAAAACTACGAAGGGTGGAGCTTCTGGGCGTTTTTCGCCGCTGTTCAGGTGAGTTTCTTATATTATTTCCGTATGGGTAATTTGACTGACGTCGTGTTTTGTTCAGTTCACCGCTCTGTGCACGTCTCTGTACCTCTTCGTGGAGGTTGCGACTGGGTGCGTTGGGGATCGGAAGAGGCGGTTCGAGCGGTTCGATTGGCGCGGGGGGCGCCGCGGTGAGACGTACCACAAGATGTGAGCCGATGGGGAAGGTGCGGGGATGGGGCGGGGATGGGATGGGGTGGCGGAGGCGACTAGCGACTGATCAGTCGATCAATTTTCCATCGCCAAGAGACGAAAACGAAGTCGAAGATGTCCACAACAGCTTGTGGACATCTTAGCTGTCCACATCACCATACGGACATCTTGTTCACTTGTTGGCATTTTCGTCTCTTGGCGGTGGGTCGCGCGAGTCGCCTCCGGCTCCGGGCGGGTGACGCGCCAAACTCGAGCGGGACGCGAGGTGATTTTCTTCATCAGGATGTGCCGAGAGACGGAAACAGTGGTGAAGATGTGGTGAGAGATGTCGTTGAACTCGGCACCATCTTCATCGTTGAATAAAGCGTTTTCCGTCTCTCGGCACATCTTACGTTCACCTCGCGTCCTGGCGAGCTCGGCGGCGGCGACACGGGCACGACGTGAAACTCCCTGCAACATCACACGCGACGCGCCGAGAGACGGAACCCGACTCGAAGATGCACACTTCAGTAACTTGATGCATCTTCGGCCAGCGACTTGATGTATCTTTCCGTCTCTCGGCGCGTCTATGAGTTTCACGTCGCGTCCCGGTGAACGACGCGGGCGGTGTGTGCGAACGGAACGCGAGGTGATCAGCTCTCCGAGCTGTCTCTGGTTATTCTGATGCGCCAAGAGACGGAAGCCGCGGGGAAGATGGTGTATAAGCAATCTTGCGATCACCATCTTCTTTCGGACCGCATTTTCGTCTCTCGGCGCATCTGCGCTGATCACCTCGCGTCCCGTTCGTTCGTCTGTACGTGCACACAGAGGGCGCGCGCGTTCTAGTTCGACTTGTTTTTGATCAAGACTTTAATACAGTGATACAACAACTCATACAATGCGGCGTTACGCTCGCGGCTGATCGATTACTCTCGAACCCATTCATCAGCGCATTCTTTCTTCACGCTCTAACTCTTAATACGCGTGCTTCCCCCCCCCCCGGGTGATCCCGTCCTAGTGCCTGTACCGTCCGAAGTTTTGCTTCTGGCGGATGAAGCACATGCGCTTGGGCCTGCCTTTCTGGAATCCGTCCTGTCCAAACTCGAAGTAATCGCCCTCCGCGTTGCCGCTTCCGTAGTGCGTGAACCCATACACGTTCAGTTCGTTGACGAACGACGCGAATGGCTGCGTGAAGAGGTGCAGCGTCTTCGGTAGGAGCTTGACGAACTCCTCCGGTTTCCACACGATGAACGTCTTGCCATCTTTGCTCCAGGACACGATATCGTCCGTCCGCGGGTCGCTCACGATGTCGTGCGTGTGGCTGGTGGGAAAGGGGGAAAGGGGGGGGCGGTCGAGTCAGACGCGAGATATTTGCCACGCCCGCGCGCATTCGAGGGGGTTCCGCGAGATCTGATCTGGGCGGGCGGGTAGGGCGCGCACCTTAAAAACACCGGAATAGGCTTCATGGAGGCGAATGCCCGAGCCTGGAAGGCTCTCTGCGCGCTCGCCATGGTCTTCGTGGTCTCAGAATGTTACGCGCGTCGACTCAAAGCCGCGGATCACAAAGTGGCGCCGCGGGGGAAAAAGCTGCTGATGTGGACCTGATGTGGCGCCAAAGATTATGTGTCATCACGGGAAAACACGTGCAGAAATCACACATTTCATATGGGCAAACGTGCAGAAGAGGTCAGGCACGTGTAAAATTTGATTTGTCCGAGATTCTCGACGATTCTCCAAGATTCTTCCCTCACGTGTCAGTTTCCATGTGCTTTTCTCGGCTGCTCCCGTCTGTCAACAATCATTCAGTGTCGGTAGCGCCCCGTGGTCACAGCAGGCGTCGCGGCGGTCCGTGGCCAGGGTTTGGACCCCAGGCGCCGACTGGCACGCGATGGTCGACGCCGGGATCCTCCGCGCGGGTTTCGTGCTCGGCACGTTCATGCTGTTGGACCTCAGCAAGTACTGGATCGGACAGCTGTTCGGCACCCACGCGGTGTGGAGCCTGACGCAGGACGTGCGGGCGCTGCGTCACCACGTGAACGACGCGTCCATCACCCCTCGATCTCACGCGCACAGGCCCCGCGCGCGCGAGCGGTTACTCCGCGACAAGGAGCGGCAGCTGCTGGAGCTCACCACCCCAAGCACGCGCAGGGCGCTCTTCTACAGCCATTACCTCAGCGTCCTGAAGGGCATCTGCGGAGTGATCACTGTAGTGATGTACTGGGGCGAGCCGCTGTTCAGCGTGCAGCGGGCGAGCGTGTGGCCGTGTGGCCGGTGGCTCGCGGTACCTCACGGGCACGAGTGGGAGGCGGGAGCCGTGGGCGTGGCGCCGTGGCTGGTGCTATCGGCCGCCGCGAGCGTGGCGTTGTGCGACGGGCTGGTCGGGCCGGTGATGAACTTTTGTCTCTCTCGAGCAGGGTGCCTGGACAACTTCGTGCTCGTTGGGAGGTCACCGCGGGCATCGATGGCCGCGGGCGAGGACGATGTCTTTGGGGGGAGCAAGAAGACCCGGTGACGCGTCACTGTACGATGGCGTGCTAACTCGTTGTACACCGCTAAGGCTTTAACGCTAAAAGAATGAACTCGTCGTCAATGGCTGGACACGAGCTCCTCCAAAGCGACGAACAGCTCCATCTCCCGTACCTCATCCCTCTCCCGCGGCTGCGACGACGACACACCGTACGTCGTCGGGGACACTAAACCCTGTCGGCTACTCGGCGTGTGTACTGGCCCGCATGCGGACGACGGCGTCGCCGCTCTCAGTATCGCAAGCGACGACCCGCTCGTGGCTCGTATGAGCGACTTGTCCCCGAGCGGCGTCCTCTTCGTCGCCGAATCATGAGAAGACCAATCAGTCCCCTTCCTCTCGCTTAAAGGTAACCGCCGCGGTAAGTCAGTACCGTGTAAGCCGTGTGTGTCGCGGTTCACTACGAACGGTGGGAGCGACGCGAGCGCCGCGGCGATCGGCGAAACCGTCGGCACTTCGTCTTCGTCGTTTTCCGGAAATTGATTCGACGAGGCGGTTCTCGAACGCAATCCGTCGTAGAGCCTGAACCCAACAGGCGTCTTGTTCCCCCGCGTATTAGGGTTAGGGTTAACCCCATTTGCGTATATGTTCTCCTTGTCGTCACCGTCGGAGTCCGAGTCGGAGTAGACTTCGTGGGTGGGCGGGTTCGGTGAGAGGTATTTGGCGCCGACTTGATGCCCCCGGTGACGCATCGGTTTGTTACTTTGCGTCGACATGGGCTTCTTGGACGTGGACGCGTTCCCTCCGCCGCCGAGGGTCCTGCGGCCGATCCCTCCGCCGCTCGCGAGTGACGCCATCGCCACGTGTGTCCCGCGCGGGGTTTGGAATCCACCGCGCGGGGTTTGCTGAACGGCGCCCGGCGGCGTCGTCGTCGTCGTCCGCCCCGAGATTCGTTCGTCCGTTTCTCCATCGTTCGCTCGATCGTCGGTACGGCCCCCCCGAGGGGTGGTCGCCGCGCCCCCGAAGATGAGCGGTGGTGACCCGCCCTGTGGAGACAACGCGACGATCGCCCTGTGGTCGAACGGCCTGACCGGCGATACGTCCTCAGCGTCATCAGCGTCGTCGTCGTCGTCGTCGCGTCGTGTGGATGCCTCGCCCATCAAATCTCGGTTGGGCGACACTCGGTTGGAGGACGTGCCCATCTTTCGCCAGTTTGCGCTCCATCGCGCCACCTTACGGTGCCACGCCTTGGACGTCGCGCGGCTCACGCGTACGTACACTAGGCGCACGAGCGTCCCGCGCGCTCGCATCCGCCCCAGGCACCCGGAAGATGACGCTCTCGCATCGTTCGCGACGGCTCGATCGACGACACTTTCCTTTCCTTTTCCCCCCGGAGATGCCGACACCGGGAGTTTCACGCGTTTCTTCCCTCCGCGGACGAGCCACGCGGTCCATCCCCCGCGCCGCAACTCGCGTCCGCCCTCCTCATCCCGGTCAAGGGACGGCGGCTCGGACGAACCAGCCTCCGCCTCCACGGCCATCGCGCCGCTCACGACTGAGACGCGCCCCCGATGGGGGGACCTCAGTCAACGGAAAAGTAAAGTTGGGCCGTGATTATTTAACAAAAAATACAAGATCTGAAGATGTGGTGTCGTTGGCGGGCACTTCGGTTGGCGCGGAGATGTTGACGACGGTTTGGCGGCCGCGCGTCAGGATAGACGTTCCGAATGTCGGCGATGCAGAGAAGACGGATACATCGAGAGAGGAGTCGACCAAGAAGGGCACGAAGCGGAAGATAGCCCCTCCAACAAAGGGGCCGTGCGAGCACGGGGTGAAGTACCGCTCGAACTGCAAGGTGTGCAGCGCTTGTCCGCACGGTCGTCAGCGCTCTAGGTGCAAGGAGTGCGGTGGGGCATCAATATGCGAGCACGGTCGTGAGCGCACTCAGTGCAAGGAGTGCGGCGGGTCATCAATATGCGAGCACGGTCGTCATCGCTCTAAGTGCAAGGAGTGCGGCGGGGCATCAATCTGTGAGCACGGTCGTCAGCGCTCTCAGTGCAAGGAGTGCGGTGGGTCACAAATATGCGAGCATGGTCGTCGGCGCTCTCGATGCAAGGAGTGCGGCGGGGCTTCAATCTGCGAGCACGGTCGTGTGCGCTGTCAGTGCAAGAACTGTGGCGGGGGTGCATACTGCGAGCACGGTCGTGAGCGCAGAAGATGCAAGGAGTGCGGTGGTGCATCAATCTGTGAGCACGGTCGTCGGCGCACTCAGTGCAAGGAGTGCGGTGGGTCATCAATATGCGAGCACGGTCGTCATCGCTATTGGTGCAAGAACTGTGGCGGGGGTGCATACTGCGAGCACGGTCGTGTACGCACTCGGTGCAAGGAGTGCGGGTCGAACAAATGACGAGATATGTAATACAGCTCGCTCGTTTCGGCACATCTCTCGATGATTTAATAACACGTCTGCGTCGTCGCGGGCTACGCCTCTAATAACTCCCATCACTCACTTCACGCCTTTCCCATGAGCCGCGCGAAGAATCCACCGCCGGACGACCCCTTAGGCTTAGCACCCTCCCTGTTGCTCCCTTCCCGAAGCTCCTCCGCCAGCGTCTTCAAAGCCGCCAGCCCAGCCTCCGGAGACGCCGCCTCGCCGAGCGCCTTGACGAGCGCGGAACCCACGATGACTCCGTCGGCTCCCCACTTGACAACCTCCTGGGCCTGCTCCTTCTTCGAGATGCCGAACCCGACGGCGACGGGCTTGTCCGTCACCGACTTGAGCGACTTGACGAGGCCTTCCACGCGGGACTCCACGCCGGAGCGAACACCAGTGACTCCAGTGACGGAAACCTGTTATATACAGAAAAACACGACGTCAATCGATTTGCCCATACGGAAATAAATAAAAATAAATAAAACTCACCAGGTAGATGAACCCGTTTGATTTGTCGGCAATCTTAGCCATGCGTTCCTCGGGTGTGGTCGGCGTGGAGAGCAGTACGAGGTCGATGCCGTTAGCCTTGCACACCGCGCTGAGCTCGCCGGTCTCCTCGAGGGGAATGTCTGGCACGAGCAAGCCTTTCGCGCCGGCGGCGGCGATTGATTTCACGAATGGCTCGAACCCGCGTTGGTAAATCGGGTTGAAGTAGGTGAAGAGCACGATTGGGGCGGTGATGTCGGGTGAGACTCGCGCGACGAGGTCGACGACGTCGCCGAGGGTGGTGCCCGCCTCGAGCGCGCGCGTCGCGGCCGCCTGGTGGGTTGTGAGGAATGGGGATGGATTCGATCCAAAGGTCAGCGAGGCTTCATGAGATGGAAAAACTGGTGACCGGGAGCGGCGGTTGGGCGTCGGGACGGTCTGGATAGGGTGCGATTTGATGATCGACGGGTGGTGGGTGGAGGATGGGGCGGGAAGGCATCCTTGGTTTGTGCACCGACCTGGATGGTGGGACCGTCGGCGAGGGGATCGGAGTAAGGCACGCCGAGCTCGATGACGTCGGATCCCGCCTCGTCGAGGATGCGGACCGCCTTCTCGGTGGTGTCGATGCCACCGTCGCCCGCGCAGATGAACGGGATGAAGGCGCACTGCCCTCGCTTCTTGAGGTCCTCGAAAGTCTTGGGGATGGACAGCGTCTTCGCGGCCATGGCGCGGGTCACCACGGACTTACGCCCGGTGGACGCGGAGGATCGCGCGGCGCGAGTGGGCGCCACCTTGGCGCCGGCGAAGGCCGAGGCGTGGAGCGCGTGCGCCATCTTCTTCAGGAAATCACAGCTGTGCGATTAGTTTCGTGGCGATCGATCGGTGCGTGAGACGCTCCGGCCGTGTGCGTGCGGGTGGATCCGGGGTACGATCCGGCGGCGTCACGTGGAGACGAGGCGCGACGGCGATGCGGCGACGCTCGTGAAGCGGCGCGCGTGGCGTTGTGACTGACCAGTCGCTGGGTTGGAGACCGTCCTCGACTCCAGCCCTAAACCCTCCGCCAATCAAAAATCTGCGCCGGAGATCTCTCCCGATGAAGTGTCGGAACCTTTCGAGCATCGATACACAGCTGTGATGCTCGCGCGGGTGGTGACGTCGCTCGCCATGTCGCTCCCCGTCGCCGCCCCGATCGCGGGCTACTTCACCTGGAAGCTCTCCTCGAAGGTGGCCGCGTCCAAGCGCGCATCGACTCCGTCGCCTATCGGCAAGTCCTTGAGCAGCCGTAAAGGGTCATCCTCGTCTCTTCGCTCCAGGGGCGTCGACGTCGGGACTGCCGCTGCCGGCCCCGAGTCCGCGACGACGGGAACCGACGCGTTCGCGCCGACGACCGCATCGCGCGGCTCGCAGATCAAGGCTGCCGCGGTCGACGCCGGGTCCTCGACCCCGAGGCGCATCGCGGCCGCGGCGGGCTCGCAGACCGCCGCGGGTATCGACGCCCCGTCGCCGCGCGTGCCCATTTCAGGCCACATCCCGGGCTTCGCCGCGCGAATCGCGCAGTGCAACGAGATCACCGAGGCGGACATGGCAAAGTACGTCCCGCTCATCGTCGCGGGGAAACACGTGGGCGCGATGCAGCGCTCGTTCGCGGACGAACTGGTGCGACACGGCGACGGAGTCTTCGCCGATGTTACAGACGGTGCAGCGAAAGACGGTGACGCATCGTCGAGCGTGGTGATGGATCCGGACGGTACGCAGACGGTCGACGAGCGCAGCGCCGCCGCGGCGGTGGTCATGGACAAACTCCGAAGCGCCGGGGTCATCACCGGGTGGCGCGATGAGCTCTTCCCGGTGAACGAAGGATACGGGGAGCCGCCCGTGATGCTGGTGAGTTTATTTTAATCCTCGTGTGTATGGGCAATTAGAATGACGTCTGATCCTATCTGACGTATGTTTCTTTTACTTAGGTGGAAAGAGCGGCAGCGTCGCTGCTGGGCATTCGCGCGTACGGCGTTCACATCAACGGGTACACGACGGCACCCGACGGCACCCAACAGCTGTGGGTCGCGAAGCGCTCCAAACTCAAACCCACGTTTCCCGGGAAGCTCGATCACCTCGTCGCGGGGGGTTTACCCGCGGGCATTCCGCCCATGGAATGCGTGATAAAAGAGTGCGGTGAGGAGGCTTCTATTCCCCCCGAGCTGGCGCGTATGAGCCGGCCGGTGGGTATCATAACGTACAACGCGAATTACCAAGGATGTTGCAAGCGTGACGTGCTGTTCTGTTACGACTTGGAGCTGCCGGTTGATTTCGAGCCCGTTCCGGACGACGGCGAAGTTGAATGCTTCGAGCGGTACGATGTTGATCGGCTGATGCGATGCATTTCGAACACGGAGGAGTTCAAGACTAACTGCGCGGTGGTGATCATCGATTGGCTGGTGCGGCACGGGTACTTGTCGCCGGAGGAGCCCGGGTACGCACCGCTGGTCAAGTCCATTCGGCAGTAGTGCTAGCGGTTGAGGATAAATGAGGATAAATGAGGATAAATGAGGATAAATGAGGATATATGAGGATACACATCCTCAACCATAGGCTAGGAGGAGTAAACGGGTTGTTAGTTAAGCGTTAGTCCGTTCGCTAGTGTTCGCTACAGTGTTCGTTCGTCCTCCTCACTTTCGGCCGCGGAGCATCCTCGCCGCGCGCTTGCTCACCACGAGCTCCTCCTCCAGCGTCCGAATCCTCGCATCCTTCGCCTCAATCGCCCGAGTCAGATTGTCAATATAAGAGTCAGCGTATGAGTCGTCAATAGCGCCGTCAATCAGAGTGTTATCGCCACCGACGTCGATCGTCCCGGGCTCCAGGTCCCCTCCCAACGACACCACACCCTCCGCGTTCGGGTCGTACACATCCCCGAGTGAACACACGGAACCTACCACCACCACGCACGGCGACAACTTCGCGCCATTCGTCTCTTTCACAATCGTTTCCAATGTTCCGCGGTAGATCGTTTCGGATCGCCCGCACGCGTCGCGGATGACCGCCACCGGCGTGTCACCGCCCTTGCCGGCGTCGCTCACGAGCCGTGTACACACTGCGTCGAGTGATTTACCCGCCATGAGGAAGACGCACGTGTCGATGCCTCGAAACGCGGCGAAGTCGATTTTATTCGGATCGTGCGCTGAAGTCACGCAGAAGTGTCGGCCGTCGTTTACGTCGGTGAGTGGGAATCCCGCGCGTAGGGGCGCGGCGAGCGCGGAGGAAACCCCTGGGACGAGCTCGTACGCGCATCGTGCGTGTGTGAGGGCGTCCATCTCGCTCCTGGCGCGTGAGAACACCGCCGGGCATCCGCCCTTGAGCCTCGCGACGACTTTCCCTTCGTCGCAGAGTTTCACGAGCAGGGCGTCGATGTCGGGTTGGGTCCATGAGCGGTCGTCGCCGCCGCGCTTGCCGACGTGCACGCGCGTCGCGGACGGCGGCGCCTCGTCCAGGAGGGACGCGTCGGACGCGCCGAGGTCGTCGTGGACGACGACGTCGCACGCGCGGAGGAGGCGGAGCGCGCGGACGGTCAGATGGTCGATGCCCCCCGGGCCGGCGCCGATGAGGAACACCTTTCCTTTCCGAGATGGCTTCATGGACGTCGACGCGTCATCCGTGCTCGTGGTCCCGTCCGCCGCCGCGCGCGCGGGTTTAGCGAGGCGACGGCGAGTGTACCCAGGTGGGCGGCGCGGGGGCACCACCGCGCGGTGGGGAACGGACGCGGCGAGCACGCGGCTCATCGCGCCTCGAGTTGTGGCGCAATTGATTGTTGTTAACTGATCACAGCGCGTTTTTGTTAGGTCATCAGGCACTACCGCGACGCGCGAGGCGCGTGGGCGACGATGGCCTCAGCGATGCTCGCCTTTGCCCCGATCGCCGCCGACCGCATGTCCCGCGGCCGGGGCGGCGACTCCCGCGGCGGCAGGGGCTCGAGCAGGGGCGGAAGAGGATCCGGAGGAAGAGAGCGCGGCGGTCGCGGCGGCGGCGGTCGGGGGGGGCGGGGCCGAGGCCGGGGCACCGGGCACATGAAGCGCGCGGGTAAGCAGTCCCTCCCGCCGCACGTGCTCAAGGCGGTGGAGGAGAAGGCGAGAGTACGAAGGCTCGACGAGCGCGCGTTCTTCTGGGCGGAGGTTGCCGCCGTGGAGACCGGCGTCGGGGGCGCAAAGTCCCACGGACGATGCCTACCCGACGAACTCGACGACGTCTTCCCCGAACTCGTCAAGGGTGCCGAAGGGGGTGCCGACACAGCTGTGCGTGACGACGACGCGACGGTCAGGCGTCTCGCGGAGGCGTACGATGACGTACCCGTCACCGTCGACGACCCGCTCGCGGACACCGGCGCGGTACCACCCGTGACACCCCTCCCGCCCGGACCAAAAGGCGTGGATGAATTGATGCGACACCCGCTCATGACCGAACCCGCCGCGGATGAACTACGGACGAACGTGAGGGAACGGTGCCGGTTCGCATCCCTCACGCCGATTCAGAGGCACGCGGTTCCACTGGCGTTCGAAGGACGGGATATCATCGCGAGCGCGGCGACGGGAAGCGGCAAGACGGCGGCCTATCTCATACCCGCCATAGCCGCCATCCTCGCGAATCAAAATGATGATTCATCAATCGATTCAACCGTGGACGATGACGATTCGATGGACGAGGAGGGTGCCGATGGTGCCGAGGGCGCCGACGTGGAGGCGAGGTCTGTCGTCTCTTCTACGGGGGCTGGGTACGGCAGGAGGCGTAAAGGCGGCGCGGGAACGCCGGAGTTGGACGAGCTCAGCGAACAAAGTGGCTTTCTCTTCGACGACGAAAGTGAAATTACCGACGACGATGACCAAATGCCCGTAGAGAGTCAGACTCCCGCCGTGTTGTCGGTGGAGGATGAGCTGGACGCGCTGAACCCGCCGGGTAAGCGGACGCCCGCGCGGCCGCGGTGCGTGGTTCTCGTCCCGACGCGTGAGCTCGCGCACCAGGTGACGACGCAGGCCAGACGCCTGTGCTTGTTTACAGGTCTGAAAGTCGCATTGCTTCACGGCGGCCAATCGGTGAAACCCCAGCTGGAACAACTCGCGCAAGGGCCGGACATCCTCGTCGCCACCCCGGGACGGCTGCTGACGTGCGCCAAGGACGAGCCGTACTTGGACTTGACACGTGTCGGCGTATTAGTGGTGGACGAGGCGGACCAGATGCTGGACATGGGATTCGAGCCGCAGATGCGCGAGATCTTAGTCGGCGGGTGCGGGGTTCCGCCCCCGAGGTCCCCGGTTCGATCCCCGGGTGGGCCGATTAAAGGAAGGCAGAGCCTGCTGTTCAGCGCGACGTTCCCGCCGAACGTGCAGAGGCTCGCGGCGCAGTTGGTCATGGCGCCGGGCCAAGGTCGAGGAATTTACGGCAACGTCGTCGACGGCGGTGAGTTTCTTTTTATCTTCGTACGGGCAATTAGTGTGACTGACGTCGTATTCTTTCTATTTATCTATTTACAGGTGTCGCACCGCAACCGGCGAAGGTGTCCGTGGGTAAAATCGGCGGCGCCGCCGCGGGAAACATCACGCAGCACGTCATCCAATCCGATCACCTCCGCGAGGCGAAGATGGACTTGCTGCTCGCGCTGTTGAAGGCGTCGCCGAGTGAGGAGCGGACTCTGGTCTTCGTGGCGGGGAAACGAGACGCTTCGTGGGTGCGTTTCTTTTAATCTTTGTATGAACAATTGGACTGACGTCGTGTTTTTCTTTTCTTGTACAGGTGCGTCAGCAGCTGCAACTCGCGGCGGAGTCTGACGAGCGCGCGGCTCGCGCCGCCGCCGCGCTCGCCGGCGTGAACGGCCTCACACAGGGTGCCGAGTCGGGTGCCGACACAGCTGTGCCGGCACCCGATCTACGAATGTATTCCTCCGATGAGCTCCACGGGGATTGCTCTCAGGGTGCCCGCACCAGGGCGCTGGACGCATTCACATCCGGAGACGTCCGGATACTCGTCGCCACCGACGTGGCGTCCAGGGGTTTGGACCTACCCGAAATCGGCCACGTCATCAACTTCGATTTGCCCATCGACGGACGCGATTTCGACTCGTACGTTCACCGCATCGGTCGCACGGCGAGGGCGGGGCGATCCGGCAGGGCCACGTCCTTTTACGTGCCCGGGTTCGGCGGTAGCGGTAACGGTCCCGTGTGGCGGGCGTTGATCGAGACGATGACGGAGACGAACCAGGTGATTCCGGAGTGGTTCGCGACGCTTCCGGACGCTCGCGGGCCGCCGCCGGGGGGGAAGGGGTACATGCGCGTCGGCAGAGGCCGGGGCACCGGCAGAGGAAGGGGGAGGTATTGACAACTCGTTTGGGAGAATATAATTTAAAATAATTTACTCGAGACGACGAATCTCTTACTCTTACAATACAACCCTGTTCAGCGATGACTCTTACGCCTACCTGGACCCCGACTTTTTGTGCTGGTTGACCCATCGCCTGAGTAATGACCTGTGCCTCAACACCGCGTCCCGCTCACGTGTCTCCGCCCTGTCCCACGCGTCGTTGAACGCCACCGTGCACTCGGCTCCGCTGTGAATAAAACACGACGTCAGTCTCTAATTGCCCATACGTACATAAAAATAAACTTACCCTCCGTCGGCGACGCACTCCAGTTCATCCTCCGCCGCCGTCGCCAGCTCGTCGATGCGATCCGCGCGCGCCTTCTTCACCGCGGCTTTGGCGATGAGCCGTTCTTCCTGTGCGCCGGTTCCCGACGCGAGCGCCGCGAGTTTCGCGGCTTCGATTTCCTCCGCGGCGGCGAGGTATCGTTCGGTGCATCTTGATTGTTCCGATGAGTTTGACGCGTTGATCACGCACTCGGTTTCAGCTTCTTCGGCGGCGCGTTCCATCTCGCGGAGGGCGACGTACATGTCGGTGACGTTCGTCTTGGGTTTCTTACTGCCGGAGCCGGATGGAGCGGACGTTGAGGCGGCGCGAGTGTGTGTGACGAGTTGAGGCCGGCGGTGGGTGAACCCCGCGGCTCCGTTTCGATGCGCGGGGGGCCGGGTGCCGCCCGGGGTGTTGGTGGAGCGCGATGGGAGTGGGGTGGTGATGCGCAGTTGCGCGATCGGCGCGCGGAGGATCGGCGTCGACATCGTCACGATGCGAGTGTGTGTCGAATGCGTGAGTGTGTGTCGCGTGTAGCGCCTGTCAGTCCAATGGAGCGGGGGATGGGCCGGGTCAGTCGACGCGTTCGATCTGACGAGGATCGGAGAGGTGCCAAAAAAAAGCGAGCGGAATGGATCCAAGCGACGCGGGGCTGAAGAACGAGCGCGGTGATCCGAGCGGACCGGGCGCGTCCGAGGGGTCCAACGGGATGATCGCGATGCTCCGGTGACTCACCCGTGGAGGTGCGATGCGCGCGGCGTGGTTTGCCCCCCCTCGTTTCTCGCTGGGATATTTGTGCTCCGTTGGCACTCAGGCTGACGAGGCGATCCTCCGCTGAGATTTTGGCTGGCGCTCAGATCCAGTGGAGGAGCCAAGAAAAAAAGCCACGACGGCGCCACACCTCGCGACACTTCGCCACGTATCGCGACCATGTCGACCCTACCCGACTCGTCGATGCCCGATCCGGACGAACCTACGTTTGATCCCGGCTTGGACGTGGCGATCCTCGTCTTCTCTCACGTCGAGCACGTCAAGACGCGCCTCAACCTCGCTCAGGTTAGCAAGTTGTGGAGGGAGGCCTTCTCGCAAGACGGTGGTTGGAAGCGTTCTTTCATGCCCGACAGCACCTTCGTCACCTACGTCGCTATGGCCGAGAGGGAGGCTAGGGCCATCATCACCGTGCTCGGGCGATCCGATGACCCGCACATCATCGTCCCGGAGATCGAGACGCTGACGCGCAGCATTCTCGTGCGCTCCGTGGAGGAGTACAACGACTTCTGGAGCGGTGAGAGGAAGCTTGAAAGACAACGAAGTCCTATCTCTGCCTAACGACAGGGTCTTCAACCGTGCGACCGTTGGGTGTTCCGTAGAATCATCAATCTCAGTTTCGAATAAACAGTGACGCATCTACAGTGTTATTAGACTCCTCTCGTCATCAATCGTCGTCGGAATCCGCGAGTTGTCCGTCGTACGCGTCAAATGTAACAACCTCGCTCATGTCCCCGAGCATGCCCGTGTAGTGCCTTAAACGGCCGGGGATCCGAAACGGCGCCCTGTGCGACGTGTGCCTGCGATGTACCGACGACCCGAACCGGCGCGTCGTCTGCATCGGCGTAGGCGCGAAGCCGGAGGCGTAGGCGCCGTCTCTGTTAGTCGCCTCAGAGCCGCCAGCCGGCGCTTCGGGGTTAATAACCCCCGCGGGTTTCTCCCCGATGTGTTCGCTGACCCGCGGGGAACCCCGGTTGGATCCGAACCCGCGACCTCCCGTTCCCCCGCCGACGCCGCTACCGCTCTTCTTGTTCGAATTCGAATCGTCCCCGTGGGTACTGTTAGTAGGGGCGCGCTCGGCGCACTTGAAAATTTGCCCGTCGGTCCCCGC
>Ga0302114_10001198_pt1 | contig 17313 bp, 7 predicted proteins | sample AG5_Surface_MG_FD_203107 | JGI IMG/M metagenome (GOLD analysis project Ga0302114, IMG submission 203107) | Marine microbial communities from Western Arctic Ocean, Canada - AG5_Surface | ecosystem: Environmental > Aquatic > Marine > Oceanic | place: Canada: Western Arctic Ocean | collected...
GAGAAGGAACCATTTACAATTTCTTCAGCCCAAACACAAACCAGTGTTATATTGGCTGTACCACAAAAGATCTAAAAACTACGTTCACCCATTTACGTGCATACTCCAAAAGAAATAGAGGCGTGAGCATGCCTGGTTCGAGTCGACAACCACACGCGTTCGGTGTGTTCCACCAGTTGTAGATTATAAACGAATGGAGCGACTTAGGCCTCCACAGAACACGATTATTCCTCGATAGGTGTAATTCTACGCTATTGATACGAGGAACAAAAGATCAACTTCCACCGTTTGCTTTTGTGCTCGATGAAAACGAGCCATTTACTGGTACATCGAACACTCTCTCGGGCGAAACTCGGGTACACGCACCAAAGGTAAAATCGTACGCGGAGAAAAAGCAAGATTTTGAGAAGTACACGTGTCGAGTCGACGATGTTTTGGTGTACCCTTATACGGATAAGGCAGGAAACGTTCAGCTTTATAATAGGACACAACTTCGTGAGAAGGAGTCACATTTGATGTACGTGCGAAAAGCAGAAGACGAAAATGGCGACGAAAAAAGTGTTCGATGTCCGTTCGTGAAACGGTGGTTAGACGACGAAGAGAAGCGTACATACAGAACGATGGGCGTGTACCCGAAGGAATGTCCCGTCGATGTCTATAATAAATGGGAGGATTTCGAAATTAATAAAAAGAGTATTCCAAATGGCGAAGGAGACGCACAACCATTCAAAGATTTACTTTGGGATTTGAGTGGTAGTGAACAAAATAGTTACGAGTATATTTTGAAATGGTTGGCGTATCTTGTACAGTATCCCGAAGAGAAACCACAGACCGCTATTGGAATCAAAGGTAAGTACGGGATAGGCAAAAACTTACTGTTTGGACTCGTGGGTGAGGATATAATGGGGAGCAAACATTATTTCGAGACTTCGAATCCACTCGATGATATTTTTGGGACACACGCAACACAGCACGAAGGAAAGAAACTTATATTTGTCGACGAGATGGAAGTTTCGATCCAAAGAAAGGTAAGCGAACGCATGAAGGCGTTCATAACAAACAAAAGTCTAACGATAAACCCGAAAGGCATTTCACCATATAATGTCGACCATTTAGCTGGGTACATCTTCGCGGGGAACGGTTTTTTAGTCTCTGTTCCAGAAGGGGATAGACGCTTCGTTTTATTTGAGGCGACTGGTAAATACATTCACAGTTCGGGTGAAGGAAGAAAGTTTGTGAGAGAATGGTTCGAATGGAAGAAAGACTCGAAGAATTTGAAAGCCGTGTACGATTTGCTGATAAATACAGAAACGAATATTGAGTACTTAAAACACGAGCGACCCGAGACAGCATATTATAAAAAGGTAAGACGGCAATCACTCCCACATATAATTAAATGGTTAGATTACATGATATGGGACGAATTTTCAGACAAGTTCTGTACGAAAAAGAATGGTAAACGACTCACCGACCCAGACTTTGAAAGTAAGGTAAGTACGGAAGACCTAATGTTTCATTTTCTCCGTACGTTCAACGACGAAAGAATTCGCACGAACGCAAGAAACTTTGGCAAAGATTTACAAAAATTCAAAGATGAAAGAAAACTGCCCTTTACAAGGTTTAAACTGACTGGAGGTAAGCGTGGTTGGGTGTTTACGAGAAGAAAGGTATTCGATTGGTTAATCGAGAATGATTACACAGAACACGTACTGAATGAAGAAGGAGAAGATAACGGTGGCATACCGATGCCCGTCGAAGATGGTTTCACATATGGTTCATATTAAAATAAAAAATATTTTTTACAATTCCTTACTTAAGTGTATAAATCCCCTACACCTAAATAACGAATGAAAATGTAGTACAACTCAACGAAATACTGGAACGCCGACAAAATACACTTTGCGATGAAATTGAGAAGAACTTCGGTATTAAGATTGCCGAAGATGACGGCGTTTTAATCGCGATGAAAAACTGTTTTGAACGCCTCCTCTTTCGAAACCTCTTTTTTTTCCCGCATGGAGAGGGCCCGAAGCGTCTTCACGACTGGCTTTATGCCATATTGTTTGAAGCTTTTCCCGTCTGCAGATCGCTCGAAAGTAGAGCCGGAGTACAGAATTTCATCGTCGACCGGCGAAGGTGCCCAAAATTTTTCTTTCAAAGAAGGAGCACTGCGAATCGAATTAACGAGACGGTCGCGGTTCGATAAGCGGTTAATGGCCACCGCGTACGAAACCCAAACACAAAATAAGGAGAGCGCCAAGACAACATTTCCTACCCACATAATCTTGAGGTTGTCAATAGTCGCGTCACATTCTACCGAAATCGCTCGGAAGGCATCCTTTACGTAACCGCAAGTCACTAATTTTTGTGTCTCCGGAACGATTTCAATCAAACGAGATGCGTGCTCGGCGGCATCTTTGGCTCGATTATATTCGGATGAAGCTATTTTACCGGCATACATGCGTTCAAAGTCAGACGCATCAACTACGTGTCGACGAGAACCAAGATTGTTATCCCAAGTGCTGTTTGAATAAACGCAACCTTTTTCGGGATAAAAGTAGTACCCGTCGGAATCTATGTCGTTGTTCAACAGGCCCGCATCTTTCGCTGAGCATACCGTTTTCGCGTAGTTTGTTTTGGCATAATTCTCAGTTGGACTGCAGGTTTCATTCACCGAAACAGCCACGTACTCCTGGCAAAGTAAAGGGAGCTCCCGAAGTGGATTGTTATCGACGATAATTTGGTTCGCTTCGTATGTTTTTTCCAAAATCGAATTTCTAAGCATGCCAATGGTATCGACGGCGGCCTTAGCGCTCACGCATGGTAAGATATCCATCATGTCCATTCGCACTTCACCATCCGGTTTAACAAATTCGTCCATCGACCAGCACATATCGTTCAAAAAAGTGCCCACCATGGTAAGCAAACCCCAGGAAATCCATGATAAAATCATAAATAGAGATGTGAAAACAGTCACTATGATGAGCAACTTCCATTGATCTTTGTAGACAAGAAAGGCAGAGAAAAGTATCGTCACGATCATGCCTCCTACACAGGCCCCTGCAATGCCTTGAATCAACGACTGCTGCTCGTTTACCAAGTCTTCAGCAGCTCCGTATATTTCCTTAATATCATCAATATCGTCATTTAATTCAGAAACAAACTCTGAGTACGTTAACAATTTCGTATCAGTTCCATCTACTCCCAAGGTTCTCTCTATCTCCAATGTCGCATTTTGCATCTCAGACACAGACTCGTTCGCAATCGTCAACAAATTTTCGCGCGATCCTAACTCTACTAATTGCGAAACTATTACACCAAATCCACACAAGCTCATGATCGAAAAGAAAAAGATGACTAACTTCGTCGTTTGCAGCTGCTTCGTTGTGAACGGTTTCGGTTTGAACACGTTGTTGCAAGAATCGAAGCAAATACCAAAAAACTTCGTGATGGACACTGTAACCGTCAAGAGAACTGAAACAATCGCCAACAGTAACCCAAATCCTGCGAGAACGAAACCTGGAAGCGCCTGACCCAGGAGCATGCCCTGATAATCTGCATCTTTCATCGGATTCTGAAACTTGCCCTTGTAAGTTGAGCCCGTGTTTGGATTATACCTGGGCATGTTGAATAACGTCTCTGGCAATAGCGATTCATCATTCGAAGTTTGTCTTGTTGGATAAGTATGATTCGTGTTATGAACCTCTTCATCGTGGTATGGAGCCTCAGCGATTCCCGTAGGTACCGCATCGTCATCCACGAAAGGCGGAGCATCATCTGGAGGAGGAGAAGAAGGGGGAGGAGCGAATAGGCTTCTCAACATTTCAATATCTGGAGGTGGTAATGGCGGGGGCGACAGCGGTGGTGGTGACGGCGGTGATGATGGAACTGGAGGTGGTGAGGGTGGAGGAGAACGACAGGAGTTTGTTTGCACACATGGCGGGGGCGGTGGTGTTGGTGGCGGCGACGGTAAAGGTGGCGGTGACGGAGATGGTGACGGCGGAGGAAAAGGCGGAGGAGAAGGGGACGGCGGCGGTAAAGGTGGCGGTGACGGTAAAGGTGACAGAGGTGGTGGTGGCTCTGGATGCGGCGGTAATGGAGCCGGAGGCGGACTTGGAGATGGAGGTGGTAAAAGTGGGGGTGGACTTGGTGACAGAGGTGGTGGGCTTGGTGGTTGACTCGGAAAGAGCGGGGTTGGAGGGAGGTCTGGTGCTGAAGGTGGCGGGCTTGGTGGCAACGGCTCAGGTGTTGACGATCCATTTGTGCCGCTACCATTCGAGAAGGTAAACTTCTCCTGCATCGGCGAAATGCCAGACTTAATGCAAACCATATTGCCATCTCTGTTTTGCAAAGAGAAAGACTCTGCGCATACATCACAGGCAGTCAAGTTTGCGCACGACGCTGTTGAAGCATTCGGACCACATGGTGTTGAAACACACATGATGCAACCTAGCATGCACCCAGTCGTGTCAAACGCTTCACTCATCACGGGATCAACCTTTGTAGAAGTCTCTTGGGAGTCAGAAGGTATACTTGTCCCATGTAAAACTTCTGATTCTGAGCCTTCAAGATTATCGTCAAATTGCGCGTCTGTTTCGAGCTGCTCTGTAAGAGCCACATCGTTCGAGCCAAACATCGAATTCGGTATGTTCAAGAGCGCACGCCCATTTGGAATTAAAGTCAAATCTTCAACGTCGCCACTTGGAACGAGAAAATGTTTATCAATCATGTTCTGCATTATTTTGAGCGTCCTTTGGTGTTGCGCAAAGTCTTCGCGGTTCTTCCTCGCAAACGTCATGGGGATGGTAAGTGTATGCGTCCTATTGAGCACGCTTTGTGAGTCAAGAGATGGCGTGGAAGCAAAATGTTCTCCTTCATCCAAGAGTTCGCGTCGCATAAGTTTCCTGGAAAAGCCGGCACATCTCTTGAATTCCGTCCATATACTTTCCGATTTGTAACTCATCCAACCATTTGCATAAAGCCCCTGCGGATCCGAGAGTCCATCCAAGTACACATTCTCTTCATCCACCCAGGAGTTCCACTGACCTAAAAATGACTTGTACTTTCCGAGCATACTCATCACGCCGCCAAAAGCTGCGCGAGGAGAAACCTTACCCGTACGCATCCAAATAGTCCACGCGTCGTTGCCTGCGCCAGTTGCTTCGAATTCCGGATACCTGTTCGAATTACCGCACTGATAATAAAATGGAGGAACGTTAAACTGCATCTTCGCAATGTGCCCATGGGGAATTTTTGTCATCAACTCTTCGAGATAATCGAGGATTTCTGTATGGTTCGTCCCAGCAAGCGAAGCGCCGCAGAAGTCTCTACTTTGTATAGCTTGTTCGCGAGTAGACGTTGGTCCACAACCAAAGAGAAATCTAAAGATAGAAGCAAAAGCAGCCTTCGATGTGGGACCATCTGATCGTGAGTAATACGTTCGAGTATCCTTTGTAATACCAAGAGGTTCATTCCAAGCTGCGGCGATTAAATACGGTTCCCAAGCTCTAACGATATCCATTCCTGAGCCGTGTGCACTTCTATAACACGGTAAGATTTCAACGTACATATCGAGCTTCAAACTAAGTTCTCCCAACGTTCCGCCGCCTTCCGAAGTGGCGAGCCAATCTATGGTGTCTTCCAACCACTTGATTGGACCAGATTCTGTGACTCCTCTCGGGCATTCAAACAAAGATCCCGCCGCTGTTATGAGCTTTTTGAATGTAGTTGGATAGTGTTTGGCAATCGGCTTGAATTGCTCGAAGCTTTTTTGGAACAACGTGTTATTTTGCAAAGTCGTCATACCCAGATGCGTAAAAATCAGTTCCCAGGCTTCTGGAACGTGTGGATTCGTCTCGAGTGCACTCAAAAGAATATTAGTAACGCGGGATAGAATAGAGTTGCCCTCGTTGTAATACACACTTCGAAACAAATGCATCGAGAGACGAACATCCAAATACGAATCAAGACCGACATTCATGGCCAAAGGTATGGAAGCAGCGTGATCTATAGACGTTGCTCGCGTTTTTATTGGACCAGAAATGTCATCAGTTTGAATCGGATTTTCAAAAGTTGTCCAATAACTGCTAAAAATCCAGTTGTATTTGTCCATTTCCCAGTGCCCATCGGGGGCCTTATCGAAAGCGATTGCAGCAGCATGTTTGGGTTGTCCAACCATGGCGGAAGGACTCCCACGACATCCAGTGTTGCCAACAGCCATGTACGCGAGACGACCACACATTCCACCATCTTGGGATAGTCGTGGAAGAGAATCTTTGTGCCAGTTTGATTCCATGCACTGAACTTCATAGCGCATGTAATTATCAGAGTAGTGTGCCCAAGAAGTGGCCAACCCTGGTGTCCGGTCAGCGTCTACAAATTCTTTCTTATCGGGCTCGGCAAGTTCATATCTCGACCAAACCCATTCGCACTCATCTGTCGGAATATGCGCAATCGCGTGTATCGAAATTAATGGCCAAGGAGCCTCAGTTACGTCAAAAGTTGACGAAGCATAGCTTTGTTCATTCTTCTCCAACAAAAACTTCAAAGCCGCGAGCGGAGAAGGATTCGGAGTTCTGGAGAGTGGTGCTGAGTTCCAGTTGTCTCGTCCTTTGTTAATGCGACACATCCTTTGAAATTCTTTCGAGATAGTCCACACGGATGGGTCGTCTTCTCGCGCTGTCGTTGAGTTCATGATCCCACGTAAATTACGGTACTTATGGGCAAACGATAAAACCAAATCTGCAATGCTGTCGTCATCGTAGAAAGAGGTCAAGAAATTTCTTAAATATCGCACATGCTCGATTACTCGCGGATGCATCGGCATCGAAAGCGAGAGAAATGACTTACGAAGTGGCACATCTTGCTTACCTCTTTGGTTCTGAATCCAAGTCCATACTGGATCATCTGCCGATATGCTTGAGGTATTCTTCGCGTCCTGTTCATTCAAATTGAGAACCAATTCTTCCAATTCTTCCGACCATGTTTCCGTGCCGATCACCGCATCGTAAAGATCTCTAGCCTCTTGAGTACCTACTTGGGGTGTCTGGGTCAGATACCCGCGTCTCATGAAAACGTGAGACTTAGAACTCCTTTCTAGAGTCTGAAACTTCAACGAACCACGAAAAATAAGCGAACATACTCCCATGGTTGCGCCTAGCTTTGGTTCAAACATTACACCTATGCATCCGACCGAATCTTTGCACACTTTCACACATGTATAGATCGCGGCAGAAAAGCTATGACTCGCAGGTGCGCTGCGGAATTCATAACAGACAAAATCGTCGTCTTTATCCATCGCGTGTGACAATTTCGAATACTCGACGGAATTTTTTAGCACGTCGTCCATCGCAGGTGGCAAAGAAGTTTCCAAATCTGAACTTGCAGTAAAGGTACACGTCTCAATGGCACTAGGTTTCGTTGTTGAGTTGCACGCGTGGTTAGAGTAGCACTGCGAAGTCGCAGAGCATGAAACGCCTCTCATCCTTATGCCACCAGTAGCTGGGGGTACTGCCCTTTTGCAATCCCCCCAATCACCCGTTGTCCAGCTCGGATTTGTTGAGCAGTCAGTGGCGTCGCCAACCACTCCGTATCCTTCTTCGTTTTCGATTATATCATTTACTCCAATTTTCAAGGAGCACGGACCGTTAGAGTGAACGCTTTTGGTCCAACCATTGAGACAAGTGCACTTATTATTCGAATGCCAGGGGATGTGTTTTGACATGACTTTTTCACACGTGCCGTGCTCGCACTCGTGCTCACACTGTAGACACTTTTCGTGTTTTAGACACGATTGAAGGTTCGCAGGTTCAGCAGCTTCGCATTGCGCTCGACTACTGATAGTCCCATCACTTTTTGCGCAGATATTTTCTCGTGTTTTTGTGTTGCGATCTGCTTGTTCTAAGCACACGTCGTGCGGCGCTTTTGTACACTTTTCCCATGCAAGCGGGGTCCACTTAGAACTTTTCCACCAATCGGAGTCTTCTGGTTTCGCGTAGCACTCTAAATCGGTATTGTTCCGACGAGGGGCGAAGCAGCAGCCAGAATCTTCGCACGTTTGTCTTCGAATGCTTACACTTTGAGCCGCACTGCGAGTACTTCTTTCGTACAAAGCGCACGGCCTGCGCACAGCCGATTCAGACCGACACCAGGGAAGACAGCTGAAAGTGTTACAGCTTCTATACGTCGCTGGTTTTTGTGCAATACCTCCGCAGAGAGCATCCTCCGCCTGACTGTAATCCTCGATCGAACTACCTTTTGGAGCGCAGAACACGTTCCGACTTTGCGAACCAACTCCGCAGGGTTTAGAGCAAACGCTCCACGGGGCAGTGTTCCACGTCAACTTATTAGAGTCGATAAAGATATGAAGAGGGTGTGAGCTCACTACAAACGCCTGTAAATCTGCTTTCTCGACTGGATGCTCATATTCGACGGGCGTAAAAATATCTGTGTCAAAATTCGAGGATCCCTCTGGTGCTTGTTGATCGCTGTTGATAATTCTACCGTGTGGAGTGTTTGAAGTTTTGCAGGGTTGAGCATACAAAATACAAGCGTTGCTTTTGTCGTTGTAACTCATTTCGGTACAGCTCTGATTTGTACACGCTGTGATGCAGGTATTTAGTGAGCTTTCGCTGCGCGTTTCGAGTTGTGTCGAAGCCGAACAGTTTCTCTGCTCGCACAATCGTGCGTATCCTTCATCTGGATCAGTGTGAGTCACTTTTGCGCAGCGGAGATGTCGCTGTCTATTTCCACCGAACCAACCCATCCATTGCGAAGTCGGCCATTGCTGTTTCAATTGCAAGCCTGGAAGTGCTATACCCGTCGCGACGAAACCATCGGGGCAGTTTGTGTAGAAAAGTTTACGAAAGTCGCCATGAGGGCATTGCTCGTGTGCAGCATTGATGCTTCGAGAAAGAAACGTACTATCGTTCGTCCACCCTTCATCTCCGTCAAGAATAAACCCACTAGGGACTCCGCAACGCGCCAAAACACCTTGCCGCGTGGGGTCCGTGTCATTGTTTGCGAATGCGAGCCCTGTGAGGACTTCCCCACCAGGGCAGAGGACTTTTAAACGGGCTTGATATCGATTCGCGTGCCACTCGTCCTGAGGAAAGTTATGAATCCTGGCATAACCATCAGCTGGCTCACGAAACAGAGTTTCGGACGAAACCCATTCATCCAAATATCTTTCGCTCCTTAGACAGAGAGACGTATTTCCAAAGAACGAACATTCAGATAGTGTACTCTCACCCTCTGCACACCGCATGAATTGAATCGGTCCACGCAACTCATCTGTTATCATGACAACTTCTTTACCACGGAACTTGGCATTTTGAAAAACAGGATCGAAACCAAAATGCCTCGCATTCGAAATCTCTTCGCAATCACAATAACCCCAGGTATTCTTATTGCCATCCGTATAACAAATGTGACGATTTGGCTCAGGTATAGGTCCGACCCAGCCCGAGGTATCTTGCGGAACGAAGCATATTTGACGCCAGTCGTCATCTTCGGACCACTCATCGCTGAAAAAGCCGTGCCAATTGTTTCCATTATTGCACGGAAAATTTTTCCCAGAACCACCACATGTAGACTTGTGACGATGAAGGTATAGGCCTCCTGTAAAAAATACACTCGACGAAGTGTTAATCGACACCGTACTTTCATTTTGAACAGAGAACGATTTTGGGCTATCTTTTGCTCTTGCACTAAGTCGCGGGAAAATTTTTGAATCTCCAGAAAGCGTTTCATACATGATCCCTCCACGAATCCCTCCACTTTCCCTCCAAGCACTTCCATCGTCAGGATTTGAATTTCGGAAGGTTATTCGCTCGCGTAAGCGTCTTAAATCAACAACGTTTGAGTCAAAATTTATCTTCTCGCTCAATGGCAAAACTGACGAATTAAAGCCGTTCAGATCAACATTCCTTTGCTTTTCCGAGAATGTGGTACGATAAAGTCTTTCACCCTTCAAAGCGAAATTAATCTCTGGCTGCCAATCCCATTGGTGAAGGCCACCACCTTTGAGTGCAAAGGAGCGAAGAACATAAACGAAAGGATATCCAGTAACTTTTCGAATCTTGATACTCTTCGAACGCATGCGACACACAAAGTCGTATCCGTGGACCCTGCTCCAAGCAGTCTTTAAATAACTGAAACCGACGCAACGGTCGTTAGCTACACAGCGCTGGGCGCAGAATTCAGCAAATCTCGAGTCTGATCCATGGTGCAACTGTGCATGGTTACCGGGGAGAGGGTAAACCATGTTCTCATACGAATGTAACAAGTATGGTGGGACGTGCTTGTAGAAATCGCGAGAACTGTACGATTCGTAAAGGTCACCACCAATTGCAATTGCATTGCTGTGCCTCTTAAATAGGTGAAAATCTTTGTCGACATCAAGGCTGCCAAGATCGTGCCACGAGGTTGGTGAGTTACAATCCGTGGAGGTATCGCACATGCAAACTTGATGCCTGGGATCTTCATAATCGTACCCAAAAATCTTGCTTCGACCATCCAGAACAAAGTCCTTCCAGAGCATGTACGGTTGATTGACGTTTGGAAGCTCTCCACGACCCCGAGTATAAGGCGTTCCATCCCGCTTTACACGTTCAATCGTTTTAAAATCACGAATCGGACCAATTAGAGTGTAGTTTTCTGGTCGAATGTAATAGTCGCTCTGTTTCTTCAAAGTAGTCTCGGCCGCCACTTCGACCGTTTTATCCCAAACGCCGACGCAACCCGTTCTTTCACCCTTCAGAACTTTAATTATCGCCTCGTCCGGAATTATCGCCTTGCCGCGTTCAACAAACAACACATCTTGCTTCACTCCCCCAATGGCAGAAGAAGAACCAAGAACGAATTGAACCTGGTTTAATCTGTACATCGGAATACAAACATGTGCCCCTTCTGCAAAACCGTACTTCGCACCTATGCCGGCGGCACAATGGGTGTGTTTCCCGCATCCACTATCATGATAAAATTTTCTCTCTGCTTTGCACGAACTTTGGTATTCTGTACAGGGCATCATTCTCCTGCCATCTTTTCGAATGGACGGACCATAGTCTAAAGCCTTGCAAAAACCGTCCATACCGTTTTCTAAGCGCAAAAAGAAGCGCTGATCATCGACTTCCTTTTCAAAAACAGTCTGAAACTTCGACGCGTTTCCCCAAGTGCTGACGGGATACTCCACGCCCAAGTAAGCCAGAGTCTTGTTATGGTAACTGCTCGGATAGAGATACGCAGTAGATCCTGCAGGGTTTGCCTGGTTCACTTTATATTCAGAACAACACGCTGGATATATGTATCCATAGTCCGCCGTAGTCTTATTAATGCAATGCTTAGAAGGACCGCTGGGTACAGAACTGACACCATGGCCGGTCCCTTCCCTCCAAATTCCAGTGGTAGCCTCAGTGACAAAAACTCCCTCACCGTTTTCTCCACAATCCGAAGAAGACCACAAGTAGGACCCAGGACAGGTAAGCACGGAATATTTTCTTGGTACTCCAAAGTAAATTTCGTCCGCGGTACACATGCGCGCACCTTCGTCTTCGCAATATTTCTTGGCTGTCGCGAAGTTAACCCCGGGATTGTTTTCAGGGTAAAGGTTCTCCTTTTGGTTCCAGTTATGCATATATTTCCAATGATCACCTTTAGTAAGATTCTGCCACTTGTTCGTAGGTTGAAAACATCCAGTAGGTTTTCCTGCGATATAAGCTGGATGATTATCACCTGAATTGATTGCAGCCCAGCTTTGATCTGGACCGTCGTCAAACTGTAGTGTTCCGCACTTGCGCAAGGACGGATGACCTCCTAACAATCCGTAGTTGCCAAGGCCATCTACACCACCGCCGGCATGATGCCAGATAGCCCCAGCATCTGCCAAAATATCTTTCACGCCCCACGTTGTGCCGAGTTCTTCGCAAGATCTAGTGACACCACACGCACCGAAGCACGTTTTCGATGTCTCCGGCTTTGAAAGCTGGAACTTAAAGCACTCATCGTCACCCAAAGCTTGCCCTGCTTCTCCCACGCATTTTGCAGTGCGAGTTTTCGTGAGCTTACATTCAGCAGAACCACCACCTCGTGGTGTGTAGGTCGGATTATCCTCCGACGGTGCGCAATCCGACCACGGCCCAACGATCCAACGACGTTGGATTGAGGCTTGCCAAACGTAAACTTTAAAATCCTTCGCTTTCATGGTTGTGGGTTCTGATCGTCTCAACCCGCAGTCAGAGAGTCTGCAAATTTTAGATGGTTCGTTGAACGATATCACGTTGCAACCAGGCGTGTTACGACATGCACTCATGCAATTCATCGTCGTGTTCAGCTTACTTGTAGTGATGTGATCACAACCTCCCGTACCTGCCACCATGAGATCTTGGCCCTTCCACGTCCAGCTGACTTTATCGGTCGGATACTCGCCGTAGGTGTTGTTTTCTGCGCGCAGTGCGTCGCATCCATCATCACCCGAACCCGGTTGCGGGTCTGCAAATCCGACATGATATTTGCAAGATTCACCCGTGCTCGTTGAACCTCGACAACACGTTGATCCACATTTTGTGATTGTCGTGTTTGAGAGATCGTCACCTTCTCTAGCGTCGTGCATCACATCACAGCCGGGAACATTCGATATGCTCGTACTGCGGTAGCATCGGAAACCAACAGTTTGCTTTGGTGACCAACAGCATCCCCAAGACTCGCATGTAGATCTTCGTGATGTCAAGGAAGCGTATTTTGACTCGTCGCTCGCATAATATTCATCGCAAGGTATTCGATCTCCGATCACAGGGACCGCACAACCCTCTGCGCACGAGTGTGTGTTGCATTCCTTCGAAATTATAGGATTTTTCCCACAGAATGCATCGTCCAGAGTGTTTCCATCAGTTCGATTTACACAAGCAGAGCTTCTTGTCAAAAACCCTCCTCCGCAGGTCGTTGAGCACTCACTCCACGTTCCAAACTCCCAAACAGCGCCAATAATGTCTTGCGCAAAGCAATCAGTGTAACCCCACGTGCCCGGGAGCGATGTCATGCAAAACGGTCGGTCGGAAAAATCAAGCGCCACGTCCCAGTACTCCTCGTTGTTGTATTCAAAAGGGAATTTGCACGGGGCACCGTTCGCGTTTCCTTCGCAAGTTGATAGAGCACGTGAGTAGACGGTGATTCCCGGAGATGTGACAAAGGCACTCGGCTTTGGAAGCGAATTCAACAACACTGCGTTGAACTTTGTTTCGGAAAGTATTGCTCTCAACGCTGGACTCACACTCCCTCCCCTCTTTTTCGCGCGTGCGTGCGCATTAGAAATGGCGTCGCATGTCGTGCCAACTTCGTTTGCTTGTAAACCCTGTCCGGATTCTATTGCCTCGATGACATCCCACTTCCGCGCGTCCTCATCGCTTCTCACGACGCCATCAGATGTCGCGCCGAGCGCATCGACGAGCTCTTCGCGAGATATTGCAGCAGAACACGTGTAAAAACCTGCGCACCGATGATCCGCGTTGCACACGTTTTTGATATCATCGATTGTACCATTTATAGCAGTATATACCGAATCCACCAAATCGCTCATCGGCAAAAACGCATTTTGGTTCTCCACGAATGCTTTCGGCACCCGTTTCTTTCGATAAAAATCGGATTCTTCGCTCTTTCTCAACGAGTATCCCCTCGCCACGAGCGTGCACTTCATCTCGTTCAACGCGTATGAAAATCCTGCGCACGCTTCTCCAATGTCATCGCACGTCTGTTCGCAGTTTTCCAATCCCGACACGCGCTTCGCGGCGAGTTGCTCGCCAACCGAGGCTATCCTCGACCCGTGATGAAAGTAGTTTTCTGTAGTTTTGGCGCGAAGAAGTCAAGCGACACATGGTGAGTCTCGCGAAACGCGGGTATCGTCAAAAAGTCACGTATCGCGCGCGCGCGAGCAAAGAAAGAAAGGGGATAAATAAACGGGGAGGGGGCATTTCGCTCTCCAAAATAGATATTTTCTCACCTCTGGACGAAGATTCCGCCAATAAACGTCTTTGGGTCCTTCTCCCACCGTCCGCGTTTTGTTCGCGAACCTCGCTCTCCGCGATCGTCGAGTCGCCGCCGTGAAAGATCACCGCGAATACTGCGACAAGGAAGAGGGCGGCAACGAAGAAGAGCGCGCCTCCTCGGGTTGTTTGAACATTGAAATCCGCCAGCACTCGATGCGTGTCGTGTCGACCGTTTTGTAAACGACGACGATTTTTCTCCTTCCCTTCGACCGCCGCGAGAATTGTCGCGTCGTCCCCTCGACGATGACGCGAACCGAGTTCGGGTCGCGACGACAACGACGCCATTTCTCGCGCCGGTCGTCCAAAGTTTTTTACACCAAATCGAAGGAGACAACGATCCTTTTTAGGTTATTAGGGGGATGTCGTCGACCGTTATTAGGGGGGAAGTCGTCGACCGTGATATCGTCGACCAAAAAAATCGGTTTCTATTTCTTTACTTACGAGTGAAGCCGAAGGCGACTTTCGTTGATTAAGATGATTAACGGGGTAGAGGAAGTGTTGATACTTCTTTTTACCGCGTTTGGGTACGAGTACTTGTTTTGAAGTGATGTCGTACGCGTTTGAATAGTGAGGTTATTATGTAACGGTGACGACTTCCTGGCCTTTTTTGAGTCGCAGTCCAAAAACGGCCTCGCCTGGGTCGAGCATTGGTTTCTTCGGTCCCCGGTGGCGCGCAAGTTCGACGATGATGAGAGCGTATACATCAAAGTCATGCAGAGTTTGTTCCTACCGCTTCCTGAGCTTCTGGAGAAGCGCCTCGTCCAGGGTCTCAAATGTCCGAATCCGAATTGCTTATCGTCTGCACATGGCGAGCCGCACGATTTTGCGATCCACGATCCATACGGTCACTTCACCGTATTCGGGTCGGGTAATAAAGCGAACGTGGCTGGCGAAAAGTGGTCGTCCGACACGTTCATCCATAACGAACTGATGAGCTATCTGGGGAATGAGTTCAAAAAGATACCCGGGTTGAGTTACACACACGAGTTTACGGATGCGATGGTGCACCCGATATCCCTGAAATCTGGCGCCGATGGGACGGTCGAACACGAGAGACTCCACCCCGACGGAATCCTCACGTCTGGCGACAGCAAGATCTTCATCATTCTCGCGATGTCCGGAGCGTTTAGCGAGTGCTCGCTTAAAACAAAAGCATAAACGTCTTCAGGAAGTTGCAAAGTTGAACAAGGCAGGATTTTGCGTTGTTGTTCTCACCAAGCAGGAAGGGGAGATACTCGAGGAAGGGTCGATCTCGATCTTCGATGAATACGGCAAACAATCTGCCAAAACACGATTTACGAGGGAAAGGAGTACGTTTGATGAACATCATCGCTATGAGGACGACGCTTTCGCTAAGGTGGCAACTGCCCGTTTGCAGAAAAACGCCCGTGCGCTGTCGCGCACTTTGCAAACTCGCTGCTTAACTATTCTCCTCCACGCCCTCGCGACCGGTCAAGAGGGTATGAAGCGTCCGACAAAGTGCAAGGATAAAAGGGTATTCACAGGTAGTAGCCCGGCAAGTCTGAACCCTCAGCAGTGCCCACGCCCACCCTCCCAAGGAGAGAAGAGCCGCGCTGACGCGGTGTCGTACATGGCAAAAAAAGGTGGGTAAAATTCTTCCGGGCGATATATATTACAAACTAGAAAGAGTAACTAGCATTGCTTGTTGTCCTAACTCCGTCCGAAGACGAAGTTTCCCGGGGCTATATCACACCCCTGGCGATTTTTTTCTTCTTCTGCTCAATCTGATCTGCTCTTCTTTATCTGGTTCTTGGGCGAAGACTTCTTCTTCGTTCTTCTGCTGCTTCTGCTGCTTCTGCTTCTGCTCTTTCTGCCGCTTCTGCTGCCGCTCTTTCTGCTAGCTGCCTCGCTATTTCTGCTGCTTCTTCACGTGCCTTCTCGTATTGAGCGCGCTCCACCGTATTATTCTTCGCACCACCAGCATCGCGATCATACACTGCCATACACCCTTCGTTGGAGCATCTGTACTTTTTCGCCCATACTGGCATTGCACATACCGCCAACATCAACACTTTAACCGAGCGCTCCGCTCTGACGCCACTTAAAGGCAAAGGCAAGCGCTCTCTTTCTTCCGCTGACGACCTTCCCTCTCCTACTACTGATAGAACAGAAACACAGAATACAACAGCAAAGAAGGCACCAGCCCGCTCGAGTACGACAGAAAACCCAACGAACGACGCTCTCCCGGCCGCGTTCGAAGACCCAGCAGCACCGACACCCTCAACCAATCCCTTCAGTGTGGATCCGTCGCGTGACCTGGACTTCGACCTCGAGCCGCGAGTCGACCTCCCAGATTTCCTTTCTGCCTCTTGCGCAAAAGTCGCGTCTTCGCCTTCGTTTCTCGACTCGTTTTTGCCCGACAACGACGACGACGTTTTTCTCCCTTCTACTGACGCTCCGTTGACTGAGTTCTCTCACAAACGGACGTTATGTTCTTCTCGTTCTACTGACGCTAAAACATCCGAGACCCCGGTCGTTGACGATGTAACTCACCCTCCTCCCAGCAGTTCCCCTGGTGAACAACAACAACAACAACGTGTATATAAAAAAGTGAATAAAAGAGTAAATAAAAAAGTGAAACGTGAGAGTTGAGAGAGAGAATTCTCTCTCAAAAATCACAATCTAGAGCACAGATCACGAAAACAATACTTCTGTCTTTGTAACAAATTACACCATTTCACACAATCACAAGAGAGAACAACACAAAAGCACACACAGATGTTCATCTCTCGAAAACTCGCATTCTCTCTCTTCGGGAGGAGATCCTCCTCGTCCTCCTCTTTGAGCGCTACTGTGTGCCGTCGAGCGATTTCTTTGTCCTCCTCTTCTTCTTTATGGGAAGAACGGGGGGGTTGTTTCGGCGTCAAATCGTCGTCGTCGTCATCGTCTGGAAAAATGTTTACGACGACGACTGCGGCTGCGACGGCGAGAGAAGCGCATCGCATTCATCATCATCATCATCGTAATCATCATCGGTTTTTAGGACAACAAATGCAACAGAAACGGTCGATATTCATCCAAACGCAATCGACGCCCAATCCCTCCTCCTTGATGTTTCTGCCTGGGAAACCGGTTCTGGAAGACTCTTCTTCGATGAACTTTTCGTCTGCGAGGGAATCGATGCGATCTCCACTCGCGAAATCTCTATTCACCATCGACGGCGTGACCGGGGTATTTTTCGGCGCAGATTTTGTGACGGTGACCAAATCAGAGGCGTTCGATTGGGAGATGTTAAAGCCGGAAGTGTTCGCGAAGA
>Ga0302114_10001199_pt1 | contig 17312 bp, 6 predicted proteins | sample AG5_Surface_MG_FD_203107 | JGI IMG/M metagenome (GOLD analysis project Ga0302114, IMG submission 203107) | Marine microbial communities from Western Arctic Ocean, Canada - AG5_Surface | ecosystem: Environmental > Aquatic > Marine > Oceanic | place: Canada: Western Arctic Ocean | collected...
TTCCATCCTTGGTCGGGATCGAAGAGTTGGTGCACGCGCTGGCTGTCTCACAGCCGCTTCCATCCCACCCAGGGTCGCATGTACATGTGCACGACCCGGTGGTGCCACCGACGATGCCGTGCTCTCCGCAATGGATACTACCGTCGCTTCCATCCTTGGTCGGGATCGAAGAGTTGGTGCACGCGCTGGCTGTCTGGCAGTTCGTGCCTTCATATCCCGGGTTACAGGCACCCGTGTACGTCGGGACGTACGACCAAGTGGTGGTGAAGTTGACGTCGCACGCGTCGATGTACCCTTCGGTCGCCATATCTCCGCACTCTTCCGGTCCTTCGTCCACGCATTTACTGAAGGAAAAACCCACGCCGCCTTGGTCGTCCGTGACGTCGATGGTCCCGTTAGCGACTTGCTCACCCTTGCACAGGCACAAGCAGTCGCCGTAGTAGCCGTAACCTGTTTTCGAGGGTGCGTCGACGGCGAATCGGAACGAGGGCAAAGGCGCCGGAGGTGAGGGCTCCGTATACTTGTACGTCGGCGCCGGCCCGTAGCAGCCCGATGAAGGCGATGACGACGACGAAAATTCATCCGCAATCTTGAAACCGTTGATCGCCATGAGGTCGTCGCAGCTGCACGTGTTGGGATCGGTAATGTCTCGCTCCGGGCATGGCAGCCTGTACACGCGAACGAAGCTGGCGGGGGAGCCGTCATCGGGATTTCCGCCACCCGCGATCATCGCGAGATCGCCGTGCACCACTACACCGCGCGCGCCGAGGTGGTCGTTGGCGACACCCGTGAATATCCTGTCGCGCTGAGTCCAAGTCGACGACGACACGCCGGGTCGGTCGCGGGTGAAAATGTACGCGGCGCCGGCGGAGCCGACGTTCCCCATCACGCCGCCGGCGATGATCACGTCGCCATAAATATCGACGGATGCACCGAGCTTCAACTGGACGTCGTTCGCCTGGCCGTGTGGCAAATCATGTTCACCCCGAAGCTTCTCAACCTGCGTCCACCCAGAGTTCGGATCACCTGGCACGTCACGGTAAAAGACGTGCACCGCGCCGTGGCTGTCCGTGTCCTGGTTTTGCGCGCCGACGGCGATCGTGTCTCCATCAATCGCGCAGCTCGAGCCCATCAGATTGGATGGATGCTCGTCACGCACCGTGAGCCATGCGCGTGGTGCCCAATTTGGAGGGTCAGAGGAGCTGCGAGTGAAGACGTAGGCGCTACCGACGTCCCCGCCAATGGCATCATTGGCGTAGTCTATCTCCGCGTTCTCTCCATACGAGCTGACGACGATCGTGTGACCGCTGACCCCGACCGAGTATCCAAACGCCGGGGACCATTGGTCTTGCTCCCCATCGAGGTGGATGACGTTCGAATCCCAGGAAGGCTCCACTTGCTGCATCTCGCTCGCCCGGAGCTCCCGCCTCCAGGTCCAGGTGGAATTATCCCGCGTGTAGATGTGGACGGTGCCGTGCAGGTAGCCGACGTTCGTGTTGTTCATCACACCGTCGCCGTCGTAGTCGATGCTCGCCCTCGGCGCGCCGACGACGATGGTATCTCCGTCGATGGCGACGGAAGTCCCGAATGGACCGTTATTGTGGTGAGCATAATTTGCGTTGATGGCGTAGTACGCGCAAGGGTCGGGCCCGGGTAAGAGCTTTTGGTCCTCTGTCTTGATGCCGGTCGTCGAGCTCGAAATTTTGTAAACGTACACCGCGCCGATCCTTCCCCCGCAGTCGAAATAATTTTTACCCTCGATGTGGCTGACGACCACGATACCGTTTGAAATAGCGACGCTCGCGCCGAATCCGATCCAATCGTTCCCCTGTGTAGCATCCGAAGGTAACAGTTCAGCGATTAGGGTGCGATTATCACGCGCGTACACGAAGACTTTGTCCTTCCCCTCGTGGCGACCCGCGATGACCAAGAAATCTTCGTCCATGTCGATGCGGACAGGGTATCCCAACTGCCCCTTGCTAGCCGGGAGAGGATCGAAGTCGAAACGTTCGTTCGAGGTCTCTGGAAGAGCTGCAATCTCTTCGGCGGCGAAATTCTTTTCGAACTCGTTCGTGCCGGGCAGTGAGTACACGAAAAGCGCGCCCGTGTCGGAGCCCGTGGCGTCAGGTTTGTAATTGGACGCCGCGACCACCAGGGTGCCATCCCGCATGGCAATTTTATTGGCGTAATTCGATTGCGAATAGGGTGAAGTTGGTGAGGTTCCAGAACCCCAAGTTCGTCTTTGGTAGAGCGTGGAGTGAGGCCAAATCTTCCCGCGAGGTATCCAACTCCCTGCCACGTCGACGGTGAAGATGTAAATCGCGCCCGGGGGTTGATCATACGTGCTGTCTTCTGACTTATCGGATTCAGAACTCACGGCGATGGTCCCTCCGTCGATCGCGACGGATATCCCAAATCGATCGCCGATTGTATCACTCGCGGTGTCCGCAGCAAACAGCGTGGAGGTTTGGACCCACTTGTACCCAGCGGCGGAATCTTTGCGACGCTGGAAGACCCACGCGGCGCCCCGATTACTGCACGCCCCAAATCCGCCCGCGACGATCGTGTCGCCATCGATGTCGATCGAATAACCGAAATGAGGGTGACCCTGATATGCATCCGGCATGGACTGTTCAAGAAGTGTCCAGTCGGGCTGCACGCATTCAGGTGGGTCAAGCACCCAAGCGCCGGTGTTATAACTGTAGATACACACGCGCCCGCGGTCGTATTTGAGGGACGATGTACCGTCGACCGAATATTTCCGCTCAGACACAACGACAGTATCTCCGTGGACGCGAACATGTTCGGCCCATGAACGCATCGGTTGAAATGCCCCCCCGAGGTCACTCGGCCTGGCCAGGGGAACCGCAGATGGTTCCCAAACGCCCTGTAAGGAGGCCCTGCGAAATACAGCCACCTGATTGTTACCGTTATCGGAGTCGTTATCAACATCGTAGCCCACAACCAGCGTGTGTTCATGAATGGAGACGCTGTGGATATTGGGAACCCCATCATCGTGGAAACTGGTACTTTCCCATTCCGAGTTGACGTCTCCGGGCACCTTCCGGGTGAAGGTCATGATGCGCGTTGGCCAATTCGCCGTCTTGGTAACCACGAAGGTCTCGCCGTGCACCGCGATTTCATCGGCCTCCCTGAAGGAGTCCAGGAACGGGGACTGCCAGTGCTCCCTCCATCCAGACGTCTTGTCACCCGGAACCTTACGAACATACAAGCGTATGCCGTACTCATACCTGTTGGAGACCTTATCTTGGGAGTTTTCATCGTCGTTGATCCTGAGAGCTGCGATGGCCACCATGGTATCGCCGTGCAGAGCTATCGATCGCCCGAATTGATTCTGCTCAATCACGCCGCCAAGATCGAGGCCGACATCTTGGCGATGCAGCCTGTCGACCTCCACCTCTCCCACTCGAAGGTCGTACGTCGACGGCTCGACGTTGGCCACACACGAAGACTCGGCGACGCCGAAGCTGCTCACGAGGAGGCACGAGGCGAGCAGGAGAGCGACCCTCCATGCGCCGCGATCGACGCCCTCGCGGGAGCTCTTCGAACGGTACGTACAGCGCGCGGCGGCGGCCGACATCGCTTCCACGGGCATCATCGCGAGCGGCCCGCGGGTTTCCTGCGGGGTGAAGTTGGAAGCGAGGGAAATAGTGTTCAGAATGGTGTTCAACACCCGCAACGGAGATCGAGAACGATAAAAATCGCAGAGGAACGCGGATCGTGCCGACGTATGCGAGCGAGCCGCATAAACCCGTTCCATCCAGGCGGCCCGAATCGTGGTCGACCTACGCGTTTCGTCCAGCGTGAGCGCGGGAGACCGCCCCGCCCGTCGGGGCTGAGCAATCAAAAAACATCGGGGGGAGGGGAGATATCATAAATTTGGCCCTCAAGTCCCGTTGTCGGTCACCGCGTGGGAACGCGAAAGGAGGGGCAGACGGGGGCGCAGGCGCGGGCGTACCTGCAACGATCGTCCTCTTCTACCGACTACTCTTACGTGAAAAAGTGCGCGCGGCGTCAACCGGTGCTTCACACCGGTGCTCCGCGGTCTGAGGGTTGGCCCGCCAGACCCCCCCGTTCTGTGATGAAATATTTTTTTCCGTTTAGGTTACGGGTCCGGTGGTGAAAAATCGCCTGATAGCAGTAGGCCGGGTCACGGGCGTGCGGCGCACAGGTGTTCCGCGCGAGTATCGGTCGAGATATTCCTCAACGAGGTTTGGGTACTCGCTCGAATTCTGCGCGCGCGTGCGTTTGTGTGGACCTGAGCGCTTCGGGTGGATGGGGGCACTTCGCGCGCGGAGGAAGTGAGCAGGTGCGCCTCGAGATTTCAAATGGGTGAAGAAGAACGCGCCGAGGACCGCGACGAAGGACCCGTTCCGAACGACGATCCTGACCCCGGGTTGGAATCGGATCGCGGTGATGTGACGGTCGGGTCCATAGACGTCGAAGACACCGACGACGAGGACTTCGATCCGACCAAGAAGAGCCAGGGATCTTCAGACGACGACGACGACGACGATGAGGGGGAGACCTCGGTCGACGGCGACGACGAAGACGAAGACGGCGATGAGCAGGACGACGACGATGAGCAGGAAGACGACGACAGTGACGACGACATGGAGGAGAGAGAGATGGACGCAGACGAGGTGGCCGACATCGAGGCGAAGCCCCAGTCACCCTCGTCGATGATGTTTGCAACTCAGCCAGATGCAGATCTCGTGGAGGGCCTGCCGGACGTGTCCGAGGCTGAGATGGAGGAGCTCTTCGACAGCGACGTGACGGAGACCGACGACGACTCTGAAAAGGAAGAAGACGACGACGATGATCCCGACGAAGAGGAGGAAGAGGAAGACGCGCAGCAAAGGGTCGACGAACGCGCGGATGACGTCGCGACGGAACTTCAACCTTCGGCGGAGGATGACGCTCGCGCCGCGTCGAGCCCACCGCGGCGACACGACGGGCCCGGAGACATGGCCGCCAGCCTCACGCCGATCCACCCGGCGTTTCGCCCCGAAGAAGAACACGCGCCGTCGTCATCCGACCCGCTCGTCGTTGGACAGAAGCGTCGCCTCCTCGGGAGCCTGGCGAGCGACGACGAGGGCGAAGACGCGGGACCGGCTAAGCGAACTCGCGCGAACCTGTCGCTGGTGGACATCGACTTTGACTTCATCGAGCGAATGCTGCCGCTGCCGGACGAAGACGCGTTCGGGGAGTACGGAGAGTACGACGATAAGGAGGAGTGGTCCAACTTTTTGTCTGCGATATCGCTCGACTTTCAGGTTCCCGAGGAGGAGGACGCGGGCGCGAGGGCGGACGACGAGGGAGGCGCCGCCGCGGGATTCGCCGGGGACGAGGAGGATGACGAAGACGACGAGGACTACGCCGTGGTCGATCCAAAAGCCGCGCGGGTCGAACGACGACTCGCGCTGGCGACGCTGCCTCCCGCCGCGCGACGCAAGACGAAGCGCCGCAAGACAAAGTACGTGTATCGGCCTAAATCGGAGCGGCCGCAGTACCGCGAGCGTCCCATCTACTCGTTCACGCGGGCTCGGTCGGCGAGGCAGGCGGCGGAGCGCAAGAGGCGAACCGCGGAGGAGGCTGTCGCTGCCGCGACGGGGACGACCGGGACGAACGACGCGCCGGAAGCGACGAAGGGTATCGATCGACCGCCGGCGCGTCCGCTCGCGCCGAGCATCCCGAGGGGCGACTTCACCCCGACGCAGGTCTCGGCGCTGCATAAGATGATACACGACCACGTGCAGCTCCTTCTTCAGACATACGCCCGAACCGCGTGGAACCAGACACCCGCCGCGCAGCTCGTCGCGCGTCGAACCCGCGGGTTGATTGAGCAGCTCGTGCAGGACACGAAGCAAAGGCTGATCATGAAGGTGCAGAGTAAGGCGCTGCCCTATCCGACGGGTTGGTTCGCGAGCCCGCACGTCGCGAGGCGGACGGTACCTGAAACGCAACCGGCGGTGAAACCTCGCGCGGGGCATACCGGGGTGGTCGATGCGACGAAATGGTGGCCCAAGGTGAATCACAGCGTTTTCACCGTGCTCGACGTCGCGCCGCTTCGTGATGCGCATCGATTCATTCAGGGCGTGGAGAAGGCGGGCATGTACCTGCCGGTGCCCGCGGGGCTGAGGGTGCCGCCCCCGCCCACGATGGTCGAGGCGGCGAACAGTGCTGACCCAGCGGCGGCGAACGCGGCTCGTGAAGACGCGCAGCGAGTTATCAGCGCCACAGAGTCTATTTTCGGACGGCTCAGCGAGCTGTTCCGCGAGGAAGGTGAGGGATCAACTTTTCCGAGTGCGAGCGCGCTCGGCTGGGGTTCGGCGGATACCGATACCGGTGAAGGCGGCAAGGGGAAATCGAGGACACGTCGCAAGCCTCCTCCCAACGAGATCGTGCCCTTCTACGTCCGCGTGCCCCGCAGCGTGGTGGCCGTGTCCAGGCCGCTGGCGCCGAAGTTCAATCCAAATCTTCTGCCGCGCGTGCCGCACGTCAAGATCGCGTCTGACGATTTTAACCATCGGTGGCTGCCCGCCGAGGACGAGCTCCTGGCGACGGGTATCCTCAACTACGGCATCAACTGGGAGCTCATCCACAGGACGCTTCTCCCCACCAAAACGGTCAAGCAGATCACCCAGAGGCAGAAGAACCTTTGCAACTCCACGCGGTTCAAGGGGGACAACTCGGTCAAGTCGGCGAAACAGCGCGTGATGCGTCCGCTCGCCGCTCACGAGATTGCGACGATCCAGGAGGCGCTCTTCCGCGACGGCGCGAGGTCAGGGGCTGAGGACTGGCACAGGTTGTGCTCGAGGTTTCTCCCGACGCGGCATCCCTCGTGTTTGGAGCGGCTTTGGCGCGAGGCGCACCCGGAAGGCCCTCCAACTTCGCACGGTGGCCAAGCCTCGTATCTCACCGGAAAAACCGACGCGGGTAACGACGCGAAGGACGCGGGTGAGCAGAGACCCTCCGCGGTGGCTTCCATCAACATGATTCACTCGAGCCTACACGACAACGACCCGACCGGTGCCCTCGGCGCGCCGCGACAGCCTCGTATCGGGGCAGTAGATACGCGCACGGGCGCCGGCGGTGCCCTGCTGCACCCGTCCCTGCTGGTCCGCGGCGAAGAAGAAGAAGAAGAAGAAGAAGAGATGGATCGCGATGACCGGGATGAGGACGCCGCCGCGGCTGAGGGGGTTCGCACGGGATCGGATGTGGTGCCTGATGTTTCCGGGCGGGCATTTGGTGACGACGAGGCAACCAGGGAGGGACTGGCGGAGGCGGCGTTGTCCGGGATGTTATTCGCGAGCGAGGCGTCGAGGGAGGCACCGGATATCATGTTTGAGCGGGAGGAGATGATGGACAGCGAGGACGAAGAGGATGACGGCGGCGGTTCGCGAGGCGGCGGCGGCGCTGATCGAGGAGGAGCGGTGAGACGAAAGCGTCGAAGCTCTGGCATGTTGAGGCTCGCTTCAGCGGCGGTTGGTGAAAAGCGGGACAGGGCTGAGAGGGAGGCGCTCAGCTCGGACGAGGACGAGGACGACGGATTGGAGCGAGAGGAGATTCTGAGCGACTCGGAATCGGAAGGCGCCGCGGAGCAATCCGAGCTTGAGGATTCCGCATCAGAAGGCGTGGGGGCGGTCGCTGCGACGGTGGAGGATGCAAACAAGCCCGATGTGACGTCGCGGCTGCCCGCGCCTCCTCAGCAGCCGCCGCCGCAGCAAGGCGGCGCCCGACCCGTCATCCTCGCGTCGCTGGACACGAACCCTCCACCGGATGTGGGCGTTGTCCCCGGCGCTCAGGGTGCTGCTCCAACGACGATGACGGGGATCGTCGCGTCGATAAACGCGGCGGGGAATAATCCGCAGCAGTTTAGTTCGCGGGAGCCCTTGCGACCGGTGTCACACGCCTGGACGCGCGATCAGGATCACGCAATTTTGATGGCTGCGCAGAGGAGCGGCCCGAAGCTCGAAACGTGGACCTCCCTCGTTGCCGCGGGAGGTGGGTGCATGGACGTGACGAGTGAGCAGGTGGCTGAACGCTTCACGTGGCTCTGCGAGCGCGCAAAGACGCAAAAGTGCTCGAAGCCGCAGACATACAACAGACGGAAGCCGCAGACGACGGATTAGTGCTTAGCTAGCCGGGCTTCTATTCATGCGCAACACCGATAGAACTGAATCTAGCTAGCTCGCCGTGTGCGTTCTCCATGCGACCTTGGTAAGCCCAGTATTGTTCTCCGTACGACATGCCGAACTCTTCCCCCGCCTTGACGTGTTTCGTGGTCACCACACATAGGCTCGGGCGACCGTCGTCTCCCTCGACCCTTCCCTCGATAATCAGACAGTTGGAAATTTCGCCGCCGTCAACCGGTCTCGAATCTTCTATCCCGCTCGGATCGTTGATGTACCTCGTGACCTCGGACCTCGCATCGTCGCACGCACACACTATTAAGTTCGTATTCGTCTCGGCATCCATCGCTCTCGTCGTGATTGAATACCTCGCGTGCTCCAGTCGACCGCCGAAGGAGTACTCGCATAGTTCATCAAACTCCTCGGTCGAGACGAGCACGCCGTCGTACGCGCCCACAACCTCCCAAGGCTTGAAGTCGCGCGTCGCGAAGAGCCCTTTCTGAACGTGAGTCCATCGTCGATGGTCATTCGCAGGTACGTCCCGCACTTCGACGCCATTCGAAGACGACGCCCCGATCATTGAACGACGCTCACGAAGCAAATCTCTCAATCGTGCCATCTCGTCTGCGCTTTCGCCTGAACAGTGCAACGCGACAGGGCGCCCCGCATCACTCTCCCACCATCTTGGCACATCCTTGGTGGTTTGGTAACCCGAATCGAACAAAGTTACGGTTCTGTCCAGCATCTGCCTGAGGCGTTCCCGCCCTTTCATTTCATCCACTGCTCGTTCCACCGCCCGTAACGACACCGCGCGACGCTCGATGTTCGCAGATGGGTCGCAGAGGACGAACCACGCGGTCGCGAGGACGAGCTGGTGGTCAATCCCTTGGTTCTCTCGCACCGACAAGGTCACTCTATCATCAACATCCGTATCCTCGTTGCGAGATGTACTGGGTTCGCATTCGGAGGACGGGTGGCCGTGCGGCATGCCCCCGGTGCCCCGTGCTGTGTGGAGAAAAGGGATGACCACGAGGCAAAAATCGAGTTTATTTTTGTTCGGCATTTCAAGTCACCGGTGCGAACTCTCCGGACGTCACGTCGACCCCGCGAGACACCTCGCAACCTTCGCGCGTGCGTCTAAATAGGATATATCTTTCGTCCTGCCCGCCCCCGGAGCGTCCCCGACCCCTCCCCCCGCCCCCGGCGCGCCGCCCGCGCCGGGCCCAACGAGCGCCCCGTCGCCGTCGCCGTCGCCCAAGAGGTGACGAGCGTTGAGCGGCGCCACGGTATCGAGCGTCGCGACCCAGCCCTTCCTCGCGTCGATCACGCCATCGTCCATGTCGACGTCTGACTCGTCGTGGTGCACCGCGACCCACGGGCAGTGTGCGCGATGCTGGGTCAGCGGATGGAATTCGTTGAGCGCGTCGACGAAGGCGCCGCGTTTTGAACCCCCGGGCGCCGCCGCCGCGAGTTGCTTCCTCGCGGGCGTCACATTTTCCACGTCCGATCGTTTACGCTTAGCCGCAGACGAGGAACCAACTCCAGTGGCGGACACGGTGCCGCCACCGTCCTCGGGTTGGGAGGAAAACTTGGGCGGCGGTGTCTTCTCGACTCCGCCCGGGGCTCGCGACCTCGTCAACCTTTGGCTCGGGCTCTCCTTGGTCGTCTCGTTCTCCTTGGATGCCGATGGAGAAGGCACACCGAAGGGAGACGACCTCTGCGCGCCCGATCCAAATGCCGGTGCCGGGGATGGCGACCCCTCAGCGCCGAAGGGCCTGGGGGATGGCACGTTGCTCGGCGACGCGCCGCCCGCGATGGAAAACGTGAGGCCCATCAGCGGTGGATTCGATCCCGCCGGTACTACCGCATGGGCTACCACCGATGGGCTACCACCGACGGATGTGAGCCCGGCTCCAGCTCCGAACGACCCGCCCATCGCCCCCATCAGCTGCGCCCCCGTCGCGATCGCTCGAGGTTTCTCCCGAACAGCGGAGCCGAGGACGGGAGAGGCGGCCTGGTCGGACCCCGCCGCGGTCACCATGGCGCCGGAGGGTTCCGCCGTGGACGTGGGACCCGGCGCGAAGTTCCAGGTGGCGCATCGCGTTTCGCACATGCGACACGTGATGATGCTACCCGCGCGTCTCCTACCGGCGACGGGAGACGTACCGACGTCCGTCTCCGCCGCCGCGTCCCAACCGCACAACGCGAGGAGCGTCGCCGTCTCCGCCGCCGCGCCCGCTCCCTCGACGAGCTCTTCGATGCGCTTCGCCGCACCGGGAGGTGCGCCGACGTGCGTGCCGGTCCTATTCAACGTGCCAGTGCCGGGTGTGGATGACCCCCCGCCGACCCCCGCCCCCTCGAGCATGGCCGCCGCGGTCGTCGTCTTCGGGAGTTGACTCGCTCGACCGAGCCGATCGCGCCTATTCTCAAACTCCATCTTGAGCTCCGCGTCGGTGACGCGCGGGAACCTGGCGAGGGATATCGGGCACGTCGCGCCTTTCCAGCCGCACTCTCGCTTGTGCTTCGAGTCCATGGTCGAGAACACCTTCGCCGCGATCTTCGCGGCTTCCTCTCGCGTGGCCTTCTCCGGGATCTTCAGCATGACCCGCGCGCCGCACGATTCGCACTCGATTGTGTCGCTCGCGACGTTGGCCCAGCCCCTGCGCGCGCACGGCACCGGGGCCATCGAGGGGGGCTTGGCGAACCATGTGCCGGTCTTGAAGGTCGCGAGCCTGCGCTGGAAGTCTTTGCGGTCCCCGGGACGGCACTCGCGCGCGACCGGGGCGGCCTTCCGCGCGCCGGACGATTCGCGCCCCGCTGTTTCCCCGGGAGCCGAACCCTCCTCGGCGAGCGCCCCGTCGGGACTGAAGTAGAGGAGGGAGCTGAGGGTGGCGCGGAAGCGCTCGGATGGGTCCGACATCTCGAGCGCGCGACGCACCTCTGAACCCGGATCGGGGCTTCGGTGGAGGTCGAACCCGTGCGCGCTTGTCTGAGAGCTGACTCGTCAAAAGTTATCTCATGGCAAAGAACATTCACGTTCAAATTCACATAACAACGCACCGCGCCGGTCCACACGTTTCAATCGAAGTGAGCGATGAGCGCGACTCTGGCATCTCGGAGCGCGACTCTGTCATCTCGGAGCGCGACGCCGAGCGCCTCGACGCTCGGTCCACGTCGAACGCGCCGCGTCAACCCACCCATAACGCAACGCCTCATGGAACAGGCGAGATTCGTGCGGGCTCAGTCGTCGCTCACCGGCGACGACGCTTCCACGTCCGGCTCGGTTTCGTTCGAGTCATACGCGCGAAGTGCCCTAGCCATGTCCGATGCGGACGTCGAGAAAGTTCTGGCGCACACCCCAAAACTTGCGGGCTACGATGTGGCCTCCGCCATCGCGCCCAAGGTTGACCACCTGTGCCAAGAACTCGGCGCGGACGTCGCAAGAGTCAAGAGGGCGGTGCAGCGCGAGCCGAGGCTCCTGACCGTCTCCTTAGCCAGGCTCGAATCCACGGCGTGTTGGCTCACGGACGAGTGCGGGGTGAAGCGCGGTGACGTGGGCACCGTACTGTGCAAGCAGCCTTCCGTCGCGTGGGCGAGCGTGGAGGCGAACCTCCGGCCGACGGTGAGGTTCCTGGTTGACGAGCTCGGCATGAGCCCGACCGCGGTGGCGCGCGCGGTGAAGCGCCGTCCCTCGATCCTACTGATGAACGTTGACGATAACCTGCGCTCTAAGAAGCGATACTTCACGGACAGGCTGGGGTTGGGCGAGGAAACCGTGCGGGCGGTGCTGGAAAAACATCCAGAAATTTTGGCGCTGTCCGTCGATAGCGTGGCAAAGACGGTGGAATTCTTCGCCAGGGACCTCGGGATCGGCGGCGATCGCGCGGTCAGACTCGTCACCAAGGCACCCGCGGTGTTGTCGCTATCGTTGGAGCGAAACATCGTGCCCACCATCGACTTTTTAGCAGTCGAGCTCGACCTCGGCATGGAGGGTGCGATAAAGTGCATAGAGACGCGGCCGCAGCTCTTGGCGTACTCGCTGGAGCGCAACGTGAGGCCCACGGTCAAGTATTTGGTGGATGAATTCTTTCCCGCGTGCGATATCTTCGACGCGGTTCAACTCGTTACCTACAGCCTCAAGGGACGGATCGTTCCCCGGGTTCGGATACTGAGGAGGAAGGGCATGATGTCGGAACAATCACTTCATAAACCTTCATACGTGGTTTGCATGCGAGACGATCAGTTCCAGAGGCTCACGGGCGTGACGCCGGAAGAATACGCGGTGGAAGTGACGAGGGCGAAAGATGAGGACGCAAAGGACGGCATGACCGAGACTGCGGGGGCGAGGTGAGATCCCCAAAGTGTAGAAACAGACTGTCAAAAATGAATTATCCTCTCCACCAATACAATCTTCACGAAGCCAGTGACTGCGCTTCACACCTGATGGCGGCGCTCGGGTCGTGTGGTGCGTGGTGGCGTCGCCAGTACCATGATCCTCATCCAGCTACGTGCCACCTCGCGCTATGCACCGTGCAGCTGCTCTTTGCGGGGATGCACGTCACGTCTAAACCGGCGCTCGACTTGATTCCTCCGTTCGCTTTTTGCACCCTACGACTCCTCCTCGCGCTGCCTTTCCTCTGGTGGCTGGCCAGGAAGGAAGGGTCACGACCGTTTCATCCGGCTGAGCTGCTCTACATACCGCCGATGGCCGTCGCGATTGGAATAGCTTACTCCTTCATCTTTGTGTGCAACCAGCGTTCGGGACCCATAGCTACCGCGATGGTTCAACCATTCATGCCAGTCTTCGCCACTGCTCTATCGGCGATACTTGGTGCGGAGCGGGTCCCTATTTTAAAGGTTGTTGGGATGTTGGTCGCGACCCTAGGGTGTGCAGTGGCGCTGAGGGTGTTTTCCACCCGCGTCGGTCCGGGTCCTCTCGATGTGTTTTTGCTAGTCGTGCAGGCATCGAGCTATGGGGTGTACTTGGTGCTGTTGACCAGAGCCCTCGGGAATATCAGGTCAGCAGACGCGTCAGCAGAGCGCGCGAAGCCATCACCCGGTCCGGTGATGTTTCTGTTTTCAGCCACGCTCCTTGCAGAATTAGGCATCGCGTGCGTTGGAGTGCCCGAGCTCGTTACGGACGTTGACTGGTCGCATCTTCGCGAATCGACGGCGGGAAGAAACGCTATACTGGCTGTCCTTTACGCGGGCATCGCGAGCTCCTGTTTCGCACATGGGTTGAATTCTTGGGCAGTTTCGCACGTCAGCGGTATTCTTCCCACCGTGTATTCCGGGGTACAGGTGTTGTGGACGATGTTGCTCTCGTACATAACTCTGAGGGAAGGTATTTCATGGGACCAAGCCGTCGGCGCCGTAATTACCATCTTTGGCGTCGCGGTGGTGAGCTGGGTGCGGGAGAAGGAGAGAAGGCTGGCGCGAGATGAGAAAGAGAAACTAGAGAAGATTGAGAAGGACCGACGAATCACGCCTGAGCGGAGGTTATCCCAGGTCATCGTGGAGCGACGGATATCGTTGGATGCTCATCCCGTCGTGTTGGAGGTGTGCGTCAGCGGGGCGAGCTCGGAGACGGAGCCTCGCGGGAGTCTGCCGAGGATAGATTCAGGCGTGGAGATGGGGAAAATAGAACGCACACACGCGTAGTAGAACACACCATAGCGATCAAAGTGTCGATGACAAAAAATAATTAGGCTTTCCCGGCGGCACTCTTCCGTTCCGCGATCCACGCGTCAATCTTAGCCTTCAGCTCCGCGTCGGGCACCAGGTCCTCCGCCTTCAGGGGTTGTCTGGTGAACGGATCCGTCTCATCCGTGAGAAGATGGCGAAGTATGTTGGAGCGGTCCATCGTCCCACCGCTCGGCAGCTTGATGGGATCCGTCATCAGCGTGTACATCACGGGGTCCAGGAATTCGTCGGGAATCTCCCCGAGGTCCGCCTCTTCCTCCTCCGCCTGAGCCGCGACGAGCCTGACGCGCTCGGCGAGCTCGTCGAACCTGGATATGTCGTGATTGGACTTCAATCCGAGCTGCCTAAGGACGTTGGACGTCTCCACGAACACCTCATCCTTGTAGCTTCTCCCGTCGGCGGCGATGGCTGCGACGAAAACCCCATCTTTGTCCGCGTTGAACAGGTTGAGGTAAATCTCCGTGATCATGGAGAGGAGCTCCTTCGGGTTCCAGCCCAACTTCTCCGGGTCCTTGACCTTGAGTTTCCTACGCTCGGGTCCCGCGAGGTACAGAAGAAAATAGTTGAGCATCGCCGCGATACGCTCGACCATCTCCGGGAGCAGAAACGGAGCAGCGATCTCTCGGCTGGTGTATCCCATCATACGCACGTGTCCACGCGCGAGCGTCAATTCGTTCCGAAGGTTCCTCTCGTTCTGCCTGTTCGCAGTCTCACGCTCCCTACGCTCACGCGCGGGACGTTGCGCCCACTCCAGCTGATTCTCCGTGTCTTGCTCGAACTGTCGTACCTCGGGAAGCGCCTTGAGGGATTCGTCCAACAAGAAAATCGCGTCGTTGACGAGCATGTTGACGAACCGAATGTAAAACGGAACGTCAGCCTCCGCGAGCGTCTGCCACGAGCGCTTGTACGAGTCCACGCGCCATAGGTAGTGGCACAGGTGGCCGATCTGGTTTCTGATGTTGAACTTGTCGTAGAATTGGTTCGCACCTCCGCCGAATTCGATGTCCACGTACAGTCGCAGCAGCGCCGGTATGAGGCCGTTCAGCGCCAGCGGGTGGCCCTCAAACAGATCCGCCATTCGAGGATTCCAGCCCCGGCCGCCCCTGTTCATGCCGTCCGGATCGTCCGGATCACCGGGCAGCCACGTCATGAGAATCTCGACAAACTTGGCACGTAAATACGGGTTCTTGACGTACTCCGGGCTGCCCAGCAGGAGGACAAAGAGGCTCATGAACTCATCCAGGCGCTCACCGTCGAGGGCGTGTCGCGTCGCCGGGTTCCCCTGAACGAACCTGTACGCGTAGAGGAGGAAATCGACCATATCCTCGAAGAGATACTCCGGGAGGAGTGCGAACGAGGGCGGGGGCGGGATAACCAGCGGAGATTTGACCGCGGCGCCGGATTCACCCATGGCGATAATCTCGCGGCCCAACGCGTTTCCGCCGCTCGCATCCTTACCTTGGGTGGCGACCCATATCAGCCAGGTAGCGGTGAGCCTGTAGAACTGCATGGTCTCGATCACAGCCTTGGGATCGTCGAGCACCGTCTGGAACATGGCGAACGACGTCTTGCAATCCTCCATCTCCTTTCTGATCTGTTCGATCTGTCGCTCCATCTGCGTGCGCTGAAACTCGTTCGGCGCCCCCCCCGGCACAGAGGACGCCATGTGCGCGCGAGTCTCCTCCTCCCACCCGGGCCTCATGTGCTCCTGCCGTCTGCCGATCTCCTGGTACACGCTGACCTGCTCGTTGACGCACTTGACGTAGCCGAGGTGCATGGCCCGCGCGGCGATGTGGAAGCACTCGCATATGAACCCGTATCCATCCGCGGGCTCCTCCGATTCCGGCATCGTCCCGGCGGACTCGACGACGTCGTGCTGCGCGGCGACTCTGGTCTCGTCGCTCAGATCGAGCCTGCACTTCCTGGATCTGACGTAGTTCGGGTCGATCTTGGTGAACTTACCGGACCCGGGGTTAAGGAAAGGCTGGGCGAGTCTCAGCGCCACCGAAGACAGGTTGGCGGCGCCGCCGTGGCTCCCGCACTCCAGCTCGCGAATCTGCATCTTCCCTCGGCCCTTGTTGGCGTCGCAGTATCTCGACATCCAGGCCACCACGGCGTCCCTGCACTCGCCACCGTGTCGCAGCATGGCGTACGTCGCGGCGTACAGACCGTCCACGATCGTGGTGCCGTTGGCTCGCAGCGCGGAGATCGATGCCTCGACCTCCCCGGCGCGGCGCTTCTCGTAATCCTTGAAGCACTGCTCGCGCACTGAAGGCATTCGAGCCAAGCCGGCGACGGCGCCGCCCGCAGCCTCCGCGATGCTGTCCGGGAGGCAATTACACGCGAAGAAAGGTCCGAGCAGCGAGTCCGCCTCGAATGCTCTGCCGCCCGAAGGTCCCGCTAGCATCGAAGGGTCGCTCATCGAGTCCGGTCCCATCATCTGCGCGAAAGCCGGAATCGCCATCATCTGTCGCATCCTCTGCTCCGACTCGGATCTGCGCCGATCGGCGTCGGCGGCGTCCTCCCTCGCGAGCCACCGCGGTCGCCGCGAGATGATCTCAGCGATGGACTTGACGGACACGAAGAGGCAAAGTGCGGTGAGCGGCGCGTGGAAGTCGCCCAGCGGGCTGACCGTCTTCACCATCGACGGGAGCTCGTCGACGACGGGGCCCAGCATGTCCTCCAGCCCTTCGTCTTCGAATCGGGCGGCGAATTCGGGGAGGAAGCCGTCCGGGAGCTTGCCGGGTTCCCAAGGGGAGGATGCGTCGAACATGACATCGAGGAGCTGCAGCACGCCTCTGCGCTTGGCAGCCTCCGGCTGCGGGAACATGTCCGCCATCGCCGGGTTGAGGAGCAGTCCGCTGTAGTTGACGCACAGCTCCAGCCCCTGGCGGAGGGCGGACGTGGCGCGCTCGGCGAACTCGACGTCGCGCGCGTTCAGCCTCCGAGACTCTTCGCGGCACCGGTGGTACGATCGGAGTAACCACGTCACCGGCGCAGCCTCCGGGTCCGTCATCCACCACCGCGACATCTCCTCGACGGGCGTGGAGAGCCGAGCGAAGAGCGCGCGCTCGAGCAGATCTCCGGACACCGTCAGCGGAGGCTCTGCGCCCTCCATCACCATCTCGGACGCGAGTGACTGCAGGTAGAGCGATTCGCTCGAGCCATCGCCCGGATCCGTTAGGGTGATCCGGAAAGCCCGCTCCAACACCTGGGCGACTCTCTCGTCCACCGTGCCCATCCTCTTGTGTGCGCTGTGTACTGCTTCTTCGAAGGCAGATCTGGAAGGAGCTGCCCTAAAAAAAGTTTCAGGCAGGATGTCATTTCTGTCACAATGCGCTGCGCTCTGCACTCGCGTGGGGTGAGAGTCACCCCAGGTGTTCGGTCCGCTCGCGAGCGTTGCTCTCGATCACTCCGGGTCCACTGCTCGTCGACAGGGCGTCAGGGTGAGCA
>Ga0302114_10001200_pt1 | contig 17311 bp, 18 predicted proteins | sample AG5_Surface_MG_FD_203107 | JGI IMG/M metagenome (GOLD analysis project Ga0302114, IMG submission 203107) | Marine microbial communities from Western Arctic Ocean, Canada - AG5_Surface | ecosystem: Environmental > Aquatic > Marine > Oceanic | place: Canada: Western Arctic Ocean | collected...
CAGTATGCCACAACGAAATCGTCCGGCGAGTTGGTAAAACCGTATCTTTTAACAACCTGCCGGGCCATTTCATTGCATGTGTATATGTCTTGGAAGGCCATTGTATCCGAGACCAGTTCACGCCCTTCGCCCAGCCCAATAAATACGAACAGGACGAAGAGGTGCATTATCTTTTCTTTGCTGTCTTGGCGCTTTGCTTGAATGCCTTGGCCGTAGGCGCACCCTTGGTGCCAGGCTTTCGCATCTTCTCACCGGATCCGGCGGCTATGCGTTTCTTCTTTGCTGCTATGTTAGAATACAAGCCAGGTTTCTTAGCCATTTGTTATCCTATCCTTTGGTTGCGTTCACTTATTCGTTTGCCTTTGGCCACTGCCTCGCGCTTAGAACTGGCACCCCAGTCCATCAGACTTTTGAGTAGCGGAGTCGGCTTACCGTTGCGCCGTTCTGGACCGGGCATACGTCCCATGCGTTGGAGGAAGGCGGCTCTTCGCGGGCCATCCCCAGTACGTTCTGGCCTACCCAATTAACCAATCCTCGACCGAGAAACAGGGGCATGCTTTTTGGGCATAATCGTGATGGCCACTTATCTTAGTGATGCTGGGGTAATCTTGCTTGAGGTCACCGATAAGGTGCCGCAGTGATTCATCTTGCTCCTCAGTGAAGTTGTCTAAGAACTCATCGTCCTTGCACCCACCGCGCCCACCAACAAGCGACACGCCTATGCTAGTTCGATTGCGCCCACGGCAATGGGCACCACTTTTGTGTACTGGCCGAGCGCAGCCGACCATGCCATCGCTGTGGATAACGTAGTGATAACCGCAGTCCGCCCAGCCGTTTCCGTTTGGCGGCTTCTCTGTGTGCCACCGGGTCAACTCAGCAACAACGTCCTCAACCGGCTTGTCAGCGTACCAGTTTCCTCTGGTGGCTGTGCAGTGAATGATGATTTCTGTGATGTTTCTAGGCATTTACTTTGCTCCTCAATTAGCTTTTTTTGGCGCTCAACCTGACGCCGTTGGGCTTCTAAAATTATGAACTGCTCATCCAGGTCGGACCGCTTTGGCATTGGTATGACCGTGTCGCTTGTCACTTGGTCAGGCCCTTTTGCTTCTCGTAGGTACGCAACCCACCAATCCCAAGCATGCCGCCTAGAACGGTCATCATCGGCCCCATGTCTAGGACCGGGGCAACCTCGGCCCACTCGTAAAAGCCATAGATGCCGTACAATGCACCCGCTATAGGGTACACTAGGAAATTGTACGCAAAGGACGCCGCGCAGACCCAGCCTACTGCCGGTCTCCAACCACCTTTGAACGTGCTGCCTGACGCCGCCTCGGCCTTGTTGATTTCTAGCTGGGCCAACAGTGCTTGCTGCGCGTGTTGGTCTGACATGGTGGCTATCTCATGGGCCAACCGTGCCCGCTCGGTGGCGTCAGGAACGACCTTGTCTAGAACGCCGGTAAGCGGGGCAATCAGTGCGCTTACGATGCTCATGCTTCTTTGTGCCCAACAGCGAAGTAGGCTCCGACTAATGCGGAGAGCGCCAGGTACTGCGCCATCAGGATACTCTCGGCGGCTTCCATACGCGCTGGGTCATAGACCGTTGCAGCGGTGCATATCAGCATCATGGACATTGCACCCCAACACATGTGCCGCCGGTTGCGCTGGTATGTTTCATAGTTGAGGTGGTGCTTCTCTTCGATTGTCATTTGGAGAACCCTTCGTTGATGCCCCGCAAGATGTCTTGGACTGACGGGGTTTTGTCTTTGCGGTTGTATGGGCAGTTAAAAGTGGGGACACATTCGCGGTAGCTGTTTGTGACAAAGTGAGTATAAAACGTCTTGTTTGGCCCCCGATAAATACATTGTTTAACATCGTTAATTTCTAGGCGTTTCCACAGGTGGCAGACCACAGTCGGCGGGTCTAACAACCCGGCCAAGGTTACAGATAAAACCAGTACGGGTATCATCATCGCACCCCCTCCGCTGGTGGCGGCGGTTGCTGGCTTACCCAGATGACCGCAAGAACAATCCCAATGATGGTGATGCCGATGACCACGCTGGCAATGACAATGAACACGCCTTGTATGGCCTCGCGTTTTTCAAGCCGTTGCTGTTTCTCAACTGCCGCCAGACGCTTGGCTTCCTTGTCCCTAGCTTGCTGTAGTTGAACAATCTCGGTCCAGGCTGATGGTCCGAAACGCATTGAGATAGCCATGCGGGCCTCATGCAATAGCTCCTTAGCCAAGCGGGCATCAATGACTTCTTGGGCGGCTGACCCTGCGCCAAGCTGGTCCCGCATTGACATGCCAGACTGATTGGCCCGCGCCTTCTGAACTTGTTTGGTGCCCTCGAATAGAGCATCGACCGAACTGGCCATATCGCTAAGAGACTTAGCCGCTGAACAACCTTCCTTGATGGCCGAGGCTGATGCCTTGACCAGGCTGATGCCGACTAAAATCTCTGCGATAGGCATGTCATTACTTCTTGTCTGTCTTCTTTGGCCGTCCACGCTTGCGCTTCTCCGGCTTCAACTGTTCAACATCAACGTCACGTTTGTTAATTGTACGCAAATGAGGGTTAAGGTCCACGATAGTTACCATGTCTTTACTCCATTATTAGGCTGAGAAGCAGGGCAATTGTGGCGGCGGCTGACCCCAAGATGATATGTTCTAGCCTCCGCATCCTGTGCAGTTGCTCCAACCATCTTTCCTCAAGGCGCACCTCAAGGGCCACCAGCCTGTTGTCTATTCCATCAATGCGCTCATGTGCGCTGGCTACAGTTCTTTTATCCATTAGCTAGGCTCACTTGGCCAAGTAATAGAGTTTGGAAAACCAGCTTGTGCAGGTACGTCACGTAGTGCAGCACGATACGTGCGCCACTCGTTTGACATCGTGACATCACTTGACGCTCTCCAATCGCAAGCAGTTAGTTTAGCATCACGTTCTTCACGCACTTGAGCAGCGGCACGAGTATCAGCACCGTCAGACCATGCTTGTTCTTCCGCATCACGGGCAGCTTCTTCGTCAGCAGAAAACTGCACCATTTCGCCATTTATATTATGAAATCTTGGCATTTGTTTTCCTTATGATTTGGCTATGCCGTATAATTGAATCTCGCCACTAGCAAATTCTCCACTGTTAAAGATAAATCTGACAGCATTATCCGCTGTAGACGCCTCTCTAGCGTATGAATTTTGATTGGCGGCTATCAGGTTGTACCAATTGTCACTCGTATAACCAAGCACACCAGTTCCAGTCGCCGTTGTTCTATTCCCGCTATCAAGAGGCTGGTATAAATTATACTCTCCTGACGCTCCGTGATTTTGTCCGATATACTGGGCTGATATTTTCATGCCAGCATATTGAGTTGCCCCATTGCCTTGATAATCATCAACACTAGTCAGGTAATTACTGCCACCATCTGAACTTGTCTGCATAGAAAGCACTACATAATTGCTATTTGGTTTTATATTTTTCAACATAAATTTGTAGTGGTGATACTTTGAAGCGTCAAATTGGTTTGCAAATACTACAGTAGCAGTTCCACTACTTATAGCCCCAGATGTTGCTATGAATACTAAACCACCCCCACCAGCTTCAGCCCACGTCAGCCCACCAGTATTGCCGCTTTGTGCAGTCAGCATGTAGCCGTTTACTGGGCTGTTAGAAATCTGCATCTTAGCTTCATTGACGATAGCGTTTGCTAAATGTACTTGGTCTATTGAGCCATCAACGTAAGCCTGAGAGTCAATACTATTAGCCGCTATTTTAGCTTCAGTTACAGAGTCGGAAGCTAAGTGTTCTGCATCAATGGAACCTGCTACATAATGCTCAGAGTTAATAACGTCATTAGCTATTTTAGAACCGTCAATAATATCAGCGGCTAGGTGCGCTCGGTCTATTGAACCATCTGCGTAATGTTCTGAGTTAATTGCATTATCTGCGATGTGTTCATTATCTATAGAACCCGCCGCATAATGCTCAGAGTTAATTACATCGTTAGCAATCTTTGTTCCATCAATAATATCTGCTGCAAGATGTGCTCTATCAATAGAACCGTCTACATACTGAGCACTGTCAACACTGTTTGCCGCCATTTTAGCTACTGTAATCTGGCTGTCTGCAATATGTGCTGTATCAATAGAGCCATCAGTATAATGCTCAGAATTAATGGCATTGTCGGCAATCTTAGCTCCTGTAATTGCGTCTCCTGCAATATACGCACTAGCTATTGCTGTCCCTTGCCAAACACCTGTTCCGATTGTTCCAAGCGTTGTAATAGATGTAGTGCCAACAGTTGCTAAAGTATCCAGCTTAGTACCATCGGCTGATACGTCCCGTCCGTCCACAGTTTGACTGCCAGCCATTGTAAGATTGCCAGTAAGCTGACCTCCAGCAAGAGGCAGGAAACCAGAACCAGCCGTTACACCCGCAACCCAAGCTGAACCATCGTAGACTTTGAGAGCATCGCTGCTAGTGTTAAAAAATAAATCACCTTCGTTTAAATTGCTACTAGGGTCAGTTCCCCCGCTAGAATAAACAGCGGAGAACGCAGTGATGCCAGATAGATTTGTAGCAACCGTGTTAACGTCACTTATTGACCCGCTAACGTTTGACATGGCTGTTACGTTGGCAGATGTGCCAAGGATACCCATATCCTCAACCACTGCCGCCGTTCCAAGCTGTGCCATATTGCCAATTGTGGTTGAGTTCGCAAGCAGTCCCATGTCCTCAACAACAGAGGACGTACCCAAAAGCGCTAGGTCTGCCACCGTGTCTGAGTTTCCAAGCAATCCAATCTCCGTGGCCTTACCCGCCACTGCGCCTATGTCGCTAGCATCTCCGGCTACAGCGGTCACATTGCTGGCGATACCGGCCACGGTTGTGATGTTGCCACTTATTCCAGCGAGTGTGTTTTGATTGGTCACATTGCTAGATGTTGCTAAGGTGTTCATGTCAGAAACAGCGTCAGATGTGCCAAGCAAGTTCATGTTGCCAATTGTTGTTGAGTTAGCCAGCAACCCCATGTCTTCGACAACAGCGCTCGTAGCTAATAGCCCAATGTCCTCAATGACTGCGCTTGTAGCTAATAACCCCATGTCCTCAATTACCGCTGACGTAGCAAGTAAGCCCATGTCCTCAATGACCGCACTTGTCGCGAGCAATCCCATGTCCTCAACCACCGCTGACGTGCCTAAAAGCGCCATATCGGCAAGGACTGCCGAGGTGCTAAGCTGAGCCATTGCTGCAACATTTGCAGACGTTCCAAGTAGCCCCACATCTTCAACTATTGCGGCAGTCCCAAGAATGCCTAAGTCTTCAACCACTGCGGATGTGCCAAGCAAGTTAATAGCGGTTGTCACATCGGCCAGAGACTGAACAGCAGTAATAGATGGCCCAGCTTCTGGGTTGCCTGACGTGGCATTGAACCCCAAGACTGTACCTTTGCGGGCGTCCTTGTTGGGCAGGGTCATATCAATGCTGGTGGCGTCATCCACTGGTGCAGTGATTACTCGGTCTAGGCGCTCATCCTGTTGCTGGAACAGCATCATGTTGGTGTCGAAGTCTGTCTCCAAGCTGGTGGCATTTATCGTGCCGCCGGATGTGTACACGCTCGACCGGGCCAGTGCCGTCTTGGACATGATGGTGACTATCTGGCCATTCGTTGGCGTGTTACCGCTAGTGAAGGTAATAGACCCCGCGCCGGTGCTGGAAGTTATGCTGACCGTGTAGTGTGTGCTGATTGTCTTGAGCGTGGTGCCGACAAACACCGCCACATCTGCCTCAGTGTTTACTGAGAACGAAAACGCGAACTGAGTGGTTGACCCGTTCGCTGTCGCCTGGGCCTTTCGTGCCACGGCACTTATAGAAAACGTAGCCATTACCATTCCTTCCTTCTAATGATTGTACACTGTTTTGGGTGATTTGTCATTGGGCTAGTAACTCATCCATTGTGGTTGAGTTGACCAAGTTCTGGTTCTTACGGTCGGCGGCTCTCATCTGGGCGTCTGTAGCTGGGCCAATGCTTCTGGGATTGCGACCGCGATACGCCTTGTAGCCTTTAACCTTGTCCACTTGGGCGCGTAGGTCATCGAACTCCAAGAGCATAAGCTGCTTGGCGATACCCATGTATGTACCATTGACGCCGTTCAGTATCTCTATCTGCTTACCCGGCACTAGGTCTTTATAAACGTCATGCTGTTCTCCGCGAGGGCTGATGAACTCCAACATTGCTCCCAAGACGTTTACTGGCCATACGTTTTTGTCAGGGCCAAATAGTTCGTTGGCGTATTTTGAATTAGCCGGGTAGTTGTACAGTTCAATATACCGCTCGTATTGCTCACCGTTAAGGCGCAACATGGGTTCATTCATTGAACGTGGCAAGTTCTTAAAGCCCAGCTTGAGCCGGTTAAGTTCAGTATTGATTGTGTTAGCCCCAGGTCGATTAACAACCCGCATTGGTGCAAACATCCTCCAAGCACCACCATCAGGCACACCCTGCATACCTACCTCAAACCAGCGGTTACGCTTTGGCGGCAAGTCTTGCGATAGACCTGGGGTTCTAGACCGCACGTATTGCATCGCCTCGTACATGCCCCGTATCTCTGGCTGTAGGCCAATCCCCGGCACTCGGTCGTATTGGTTTTCTGGTCGGCTGTCACGCGCTACAGGGTCTATGTAACGCTCGACCGTAGCCAATAGCCCTTGAGGCGCAAGACCGGCGGTTGCTATATGCTGACCCGTTACAAGTGCGGCAGACGCCACTTGCTTAGTTAAAAGAGAACGAATGCGGTCTAGCTTGCTGTCATGTTCTTCGTATGGTGACCCGGCAACGTCCACCAATTCGCCAACAAATTGCAACATTGGCAGAGCGGTTCCAACGTAACGCGTGGTGGCGATTGCGCCGTTAAGAACCAAGTCATCAATCATTTCTGTGTCATCAGTATATTGCAGGACATATGCTGTATCGGCTGAGGCGGCTAGAATACCAGAGAAAGGGTCATACCGGGCGTAGCTTACATAATCCCAAGTGCCGTCTTTTTTTCGTATGCCAACAGAATATGGCTCATGGTTTTCCAGCCAAGTCTTGCGCTGTTTTTTATCAGTTGGGCCGTACCCAGTGATTGTAAAGTTGTCACTTATTCCACCAACACCCGTCATCATTAAGGTGCCGAACATGGCTGAACCTGTGCCTATACGAACCAAGGCCTCTTTACGGTCAGCGTCTGTGCCCTTAATTAACTTGTCCACCAAGACCGATGGCATAAGCAACCCCATCGGTGTCCGCTCGGTAATGCGCCGAAAAACTTGTGTAGGCGTTTTGTAAAACGGCACCCATATCTTAACAACTGGGTGTGAGAAAAAGCCTTGTAGCTTGCCCAAGCCGCCTGGGAGGTCATCTTGGAACGCAACCATTTGAGCAAAGTTCTCGCCCTCGTCAAAAGCACTGCGAGAATGCAGAGTGCGAAGATGCGCGGCGGCGGCTTCATTATGTGCTACCTCTGGAGTTTCACCCGCATCAATTCCGGCTCGGTAGCGTTCAGCTTGCGCCCGCACCGCAATTGCCTCAATTTGCATACCACGCGCCAGTGCCTTGAATGTCTCGTCCATTGCCAGCATAGGCCGAAAACCCTGCAAGCGCATCATAATGCCAAAACCATCAAAGAAATTTGCCGCCGCGCTTTCAAAGCCGCCCCCGCCTTCAGCCGCATTTCTCAAGCCAGCACCCTGCCGAGAGATAGCCCGCATGTTAACGTCTAGTTTTGTTTGTGTGCCAGAAACCACGCCTTCATTTTTTAATGCTGACCACCCGGCGCGAAGTGCTTGGGGGATGTATTTACCTTGGGCTGCAAACATGGCGAATGCTTCTTTAGGCCGACCTTCTAAGAAACGCTCAATCATTAGCGTTTCCATCATAACAACTGCGCTGGCCGCATTGTACGTGTGCGTGAGAGGATTAGACAGCAATGCCGATTGGTAAATTTCTATCAGCATGTCCGCACCGCGCCGGAATATACCGCGCCGAGCAAACTCGTGCCGAGACATGTCGGTCGGCAAGTCCTCATAAACTTGGAGCATGAAGTCAATTGCAGCCTCGCCACCATTGGCCTCTAAGAACTGGTCAACATTGGTGGCATCAATTAGCGCCGTGGCTCCAGGGTTTACGCCTCGGTTTTCTAACACCGTCCGCATGGCATCAGTACGTTCTCTGCTTGGCGAACTAATAATCTTATTGGACACCTGTATACGTCCAATGTCTTCTTGCACTCCAACCAACTGAATACTGGCATAACCCTCTAGGGCAAATGCTTGGGCTGCGCGGGCCTTGTCAATTCGGTCACCAGTTTCTTTAGCTTTTCGGATTAGACGCAATGTCTCCATTTGCAGGGCAGCGGTTGTACGCCGTGCCGCAAGTAACTCGCTGTCTGTGAATGGCCGGTCCCCAGGCTTGCGGTTCATTAGGTCTAGGAAGATATCAACAGAACCAATCTGGTCAGCATCCGCTATGATGTCCGCAAAGCCTCGTTCACCTTTTCTTAGAATGCGCTGCCCGCTGGACGCAACCGTGTCTTTGTAGGCATCAAAGGTGGCCGTGATAAGACGGCGCAAGTCCAGTTCTTCTGGTGAAAGGTCGCTGTCTGCCAGGTTTCTATTCAGTGGTGTGCCGTCAGCACTTGGACCGACTTGGCCAAGGCCAATCTTTGACAGGTTGGGCAGGATGACATCAATGCCGGGGAGGTCAACGCCTTCGTCACGGTACTTGGTTAACTCGGCCATCTCTTCAGCGGTAGCCGGTCGCGTAATGATATCGCCCTTGTCAACGACCGCCAGTGGCATTGTCCCGGTAGACTGTAGGGTTTGCGCGGCTCGACCGGCAGCGGCGTCTGATACGTCATTGCCGGGGCGGGTGGTAACGTCTGCGAACTCGCCAATGCCCGGTGTGTTGCGCTGAATAAAACGACCAGCGGCGGCACCAAGCCGACCGGGGCCAGCAACCTCAACGCCCTCTTGCTCCGGCTCGACCGGGGGCGTCATTTCCTCAACAACAGCGGGGGCCACCATTGGTTGTTGTGGTTCTGGGCCTATGGTTTCGTCACCAAGCACACTCATGTTCAGTCTTTCCTAAATTGCTCCGGCAAATCAGCTTCTTGCTCTGCCGACAGTTCGTCTGGAGCCTCGCCCATAAAGGCTAACTCAAGGTATGTTTCTCGCGTCATTGGCATTTCGAATGCTTCCATAAGAGCAAGCGTTTCATCGTTACTGCCAGGTTGGAGGGTTGATGCCACCGGCTCGGTCATTTACCTGTCTCCTTGTCTCGTCCAGTTCTATTTCGCCACTCTTATACTTTTGCCAAATTGCATCGATTTCAGCAACATTATTTGCATTTGATTTGAAAGTATCAGTAAATAAACCCCGCACCGCTTCCCATGTTATTGATTGCATTTGTCGGGGTAGAATGCCCCGCTCGGCAGCGGCTCGTCTATACGCCTCTGCATACAGGCCGTAGTTGCCGTTAACGCCAGATACGCTTGAACCTTTTGTTGTTCCTCTGCCAGTGATTGATTGGTTCTTAAAGTTGTGGTCAACCTCAAGAGAGTTGCCAGACAGTGGGCGTAATAGCGCGGCGGCAACCGCATGGGTGTCAATTGTAACCTCGCCTAGTTTAGAGTTGGGCGCATAGATGTTGTTATAGAAATTGCGAACTTTGTGTCTTTCGCCCATTAACGGCGAAATAATGTTGACATCACCGTTGGCCTCAATCGCACCAATTGCCTTACCAATTTCGTTGAGAGACCCCCAACCAGCTTTTGACGGCGCACCGTCCGCATTCCTTGCCAAGTCTAAGAACTCACCTTCTGGGCTAAGTATTCTGTACTCTGGCGTGTTGTAGGTCTGGTCATACAGCCTAACGAAAAGTGCTTTCATGGCGCGTTCAACCGTTGGGTTTTCATGCGTCAATTCTGCGTATGTTTTGCCTTGTATTGCTTCTATCATTGGCCGGTATTGCGGCTTGTCAAAGACAGGTTTGCCCTTGCCGTCCTTGAGGCTGTAGAACAGGTCAATCATTTCATTTGAAGCGCGAGTGTCTTTTTGCTGTGTGGCAATAGAAATTGTCTTTTCGGCAAGCGCAGCGTTTTGATACCAATCTTTTTGCGGAGATAACGCCGCTAGAACGCCAGCGATTGACGTATCTGGGATGCCGTACTCTTCGACCCAACGGTCGGTGACAGCCCTAGCACCATCATACCACATTTGGCTGCGCGGTCGAGTTTCTTCTGGCACTTTGTCATGCAGATACAGCAAGTTCTCTTTTGCGTGTTCAATAAATTGCTCGGCTGTTTCATCTGTTGTTGCGTCTGGAGCAGCCCGCATGTTGGGGTAGTCTTTTGTGATGTTGACGTTGTGTTCGTACAGCTTGGCATCGGCCTTTGTTTCTGCCAACCCAATAGTCAGATTTTCGGTCAACGGGTCTTCTGTTGATTTTACGGCAGTTGGTAAACGGGTTGATATTAAACCGGCATCTGTTTGTTCCATAACGCTGCCAACAGCATCAGCCACCACACCGACCGGGTTGCTGTACATTGCGCCTGACGTAAGTTCATCACCAACGGCGCTGACAACATCAGGTATTGCCTGTGCTGTTCGCATCACGGTCTCACCAACCGCCGGAAGGCCCGCCGCCAAACGATTGCCTAGAACAAAACCGGAGGCAAGTGACAGAGCAGTTTCCCCAACGTTTGCCTCGTCTTGCTGCCCAGCGTTTATCTTAACACCTTGGCGGGCGGCATTATCAATGCCGCTATAGGCCATGCTTTCAACACCAGCCACCGCACCCGCCGCACCGCCACGGTTCATCACAATGTTTTTAAGCACATCCTTAAATGCCATCTTGGATAGCTGCTTGCCGGACTGAGTGCCGACCATGCCAATGCCAAGAGTGCTGAGACCAACGTAGGTGGTGGGGTCTGTCATAAAGTTACTGAACCCGCGCTTGAAGTTCTCTAGCAGCAAGCCGTCCCGGTCGGCAGTCTCCATCATGTAATACATGCTGGCCGCTACTTCTGACGGGGCACCGCTTAATTTGTTAACGTCAAACAGCATGGCCGTGATATTGTAGTTGAACTTGCTCATGAAATTGACGCCCCAATTGGCGTAGTCTTCATCAGTAAAAGATTCCGAGGAGATTGGCGTCAAATTGTATTTGGCCAGTTCTTCTGTTTGCGCTTGGCTTGTAGGGTTCATGTAATGGTAAAGGTTCTTAGACGCACCAATCCAAGCCTCGTCAGTTATTTGCGAACCTTCCGGCTGTTCTTGCATCTGTTGAATAAACGCCTGGTCCGCTGGTGAACCATGAAAGTCGTGCTTCCGCTTATCCTCTGCCACTGCTTCCGGTGTGTCTGCCATTACACCGGGTTCGTACTGGCCCCACGTCAATGGTGGCTTGCCGGAATACATCATAGGGTATTCAGCGCCCGGTGGTTTGGCTATGAACTTTTCGCCGTCCACTCCGTAATTATTGTGGAATAAATTGCTGAATGCGTCACTCATTGGCTATTCCAGTTTTGAATGCTTTTGCCGCTAGTAATGTAAGCGCGGGCACGGTCTTTAAGTTCGACAAGCGCCTTTGTAGCTGGGGCATCAGCCCCATCAGCACGGGTGGCCGCCTCAATAGCTGCATCAAGCGCGACTGAACCTAGAACTTCGCTGTTGAAAGTATACGGCTGTAAGTCCAGAATTAGCTGGTCCTCAGTACTTGTTTGCTCTGTGTTGAAGTAGTTGTCTTTGTTATTCTCGACCCACTCAAACGGGTTGAACTCTGTCTCTTGTAAGACAGCCAACCGTTGTTCTTTCAACAGGTCTTTCTTGAGCGCGGTGTAGCGGTTTAACTGTGCATTCTGTTGTGTGCTAAACAATTGCAAGCCTTCCGGCAGTGCGGGCCGGACACTGGCCAGAGCGTCCTTGACGTTCTCGTCCATCACCCCGACCACTTGCTTAGATAGGTCTAGGTAGTCCTCATACGATAGCTGTTTGTCAGCCAGCAAGTCTGCTAATTCACCTAGTCCAAGGCTGGGGTCTTCTCGCAAGATGCGGCGTTCAATCATAACCTTAATGTCACTGACTGACCTAGGTGCGTATACAATGCTGGTCCCTGTTGTGCTTTCCTCAGTGAACACAGTCCCGGTAACAATGAGGCTTTCCATTTTTTCCAGCTTGGCGGCGTCATAACCAAGCGCACCCATGTCATCAATAATTGCTTGGGCTTGCTCTAAGAAGTTTGCGTCTTGCAGGTCTTCAGAACCGTATTGGCTTAGAAGCACATTAAACGCTTTTTCGCCCGCACTTATGTCTGCCTTGTTTGCGTTGATGTCCGCTTTGGCTTGTAGGTCCACTAGCCTTTGGGCATCGGTCCAAGCTTTGAGCGCGTTGTCTATTACCTTCTGCCGGTCATCCATGTTGACCAACAGGTCAAATGCCTCGCCTAGATGCGCGGGCAGCCCCGCATTGACCTTTGGCTTAATTATTCCGGCGGCAATTTTGGGATAGTTTAGAACGTCCAGATAAGCGCGGTGCGGGTCTTTGGCCGTGGCAACATATTGGCCGATGGCATTGACGCTGCCCTGCACAACACTTTCATCAAAATTGTTGGCTAGTTGCCGCAATTCACTAGCAGTGTACCCAGCGCGAACAGCCCGGTTAAGCTGGTCGTTTCGCATAATCTGGTATTTTTCGCCCAGTGTTGGCGGCACAGTTTCATCAATGTCATACTGTGAGGCTGGCTTTAACTTGCCCGCTCGGCGGGCGTCTCCGCGAGTGTACGGCTTAACAATTGGCGTACCATCGCCCCGTTTATCATCAAAGTAGTGAATGTAATTGATGCGGCCAGCCGCAGCTTCTTCCCCAAATTTTTCTTGTATACCGTACGGGTAATTGCCAAGCCCTCGGACGTTGTTGTCCAAATCCCTGACATATTGCCTTACGTCTTGTCCCCGTTGTTCAGCCATTATTGAATCACGCCCCCACTTGCAATGTTCGTTCGTTCATCAATAAGTATTTGCGTAACACTGGCTTTGTTGCTGGAAGTGCTAGTTTTTATCTGGCTCTTGGCGTAGCCCTCATATTCCCGGTGGGCATACATTCCCATTTTTGCGCGGAAGTTAAGCGCCAGTGTCGGGGCGTTTTTGTCCAAGATGTCACCATATCCGGCGATAACGGCGTCAACTTCTGTGGCCAAATCTGTGGGGTTTTTCTGGGTTTTATACGCATCCAAAACAATCTCGGTTATTCTAGTTTGCGCCAAATGCTGTAGGTTATCGCTGGTGATTGCCAAGGCTGCTTGGCGGGCGGCTCGACCCGAAACAGTGTACTTTCCACCGGGTAGGTCAATGTCACCCTTATTCTCCATAGCGTCTTTAAGTTGCTTTTGCGTAGGCGCGTGTAGCGCCCCATATTCTGAGCCCGCAATCTCAGCTTGCTGTTGCGTTTGCTGCAAGAAAAACTGGGTCATCCGGCCCAAGTCTTGAGCCTTCTGTGCCGCACCTCTAGCCGCAACCTGACCCACCGCATCTTGGAATGTCGGCAGTCTAAGCTGTGCGCCTCGACGCTGATATGTTGGACGTTCAGCCATTAGGTCGGCACCACCGGCCCATAGCCGGGCGCAGAAACTAAACTTTGCATACTATTGCCGGTAAATCCACCACTACTTGCACCCATAAGCCCGCCCTTAACCACGGCGCTAATCACCCCGCGCTTGGCAGCTTTCTGCGCCATACGAAGACCAGTATCACCGGCTAGTCTAAAATTGTCGGCTTGCATTTGCGACATGCTTTGAGCCAGTGAGGCGTTGTCTGACTGTATGCTGAACTCGTCAGCCGCGCCTCGCATACTCGCTATGTTAATCATTGCCGTGCTTTCGCCAGAGATATACGGCGCAAGGCCACCACTGGCAGCGCGGGCCGTAGCCGTGGCCAGTGTCTTTTGAACATTTCTCAAGATGTCGATGCCTTCACGCTTATAAGCCAGGGCATCAACGCGCCCTTTTAATTCCGCTTGGCGGGCATTGCTGTAGTAGGAATTTCTTTGATACTCTGCCGACTCAACTTTGGCCCGACCTTCAGCCGCCGCTGATGCCCCTGAGACCAGCGCACCAATAATAACCATTTCCATGCCGCTCATGCGCCTACACTCACTTTATAATCAAGGGCCAAGACCGTGAAGAACACTGGCTGTGATTGGCTGATTGTTATCTGGGCATCACGGCTGTAGCCAAGAAACCCCATTTGCTTTTTGACGCCGGTAAAGGTTGGGACTGACCCGGTGCCGGATAGGGGCAAGGTCTGAAGCTGAACCTCTTTGCCTTGGACGGTCAGGTTCTGCGTGTTGTCCAAAATTGGCGTCACCTCGACCACCCGCCGCCGGGCTGATTGGCTAGAGCCAGTTTTGGCCCTTGGCTCAAACGGTTGAGTTGTTACGGTTGGCGTGAAGGGAAGGCCCACCTCGGCATAGCTTGCCGGAACGCCGCCCAGTGTGACATTGCCCGATGCGACCGTGTCGTTAGCGTCAACGATGTCATCGCGCACTACGTTGACCACCTCGCCCTCAATGTGAGCCAAAGAACCCGCCGTTGTGTTGCTGGGCAGTGCTTGGTCAGGCGCGACCGGGTTAGCGTAATACTGCAAGCTGCAATCGGTGGTGCGGTCATCGTCAAAGGTTTCTATGTAATACTTCGCGGCACCGCCGATAGTGCGTTTGACAATGCAATAGATGGTATCGCCATCCACCGCGACATCGATGAAATCACCATCGGTCGAGAACGTACTAGCCGCCACAATTTGCTGTGGCCTGTTCAGCATAAACGCCGCGATATTGCCCGCAAAGCCTGTGGAAGCGGCCCTGTAGCCTGTTGTGGATGTGCCGTTAACAACCAGCAACAAATCACCCTCAGTGGTGTCTGTAGCCGGTCTAAGCGCCATCCGCTGTGGGTCCAGTATCATGTGCGAACAGAGCAAGCTGATGTTGTTGGCCACGTAGGACAGTTCGACATCAGAGAACAACATTTCTCTAAGTGCCTTGCCTTCTTTCGACATAAACAGCGTACCGCCTTCAGCCGCCTGTGGGCGCAATCCCAACTTAGAACCGCGCCGGGTCGCTGACTTGACCGTCACATTGGACGGCGTGATTGGCGTCAAATCGGCTTGAGGCACAAAGAACTCAGCCCCTGTGGTGAATATCTGAAGGTCACGGCCAGAGCGCATAGCAGTGATTGCGTTCACGCTGTCGGTGCTGAGTGTCACCTTGATGGCGTCATCGTCCAGCCCTTCTGATGCCTTGAATGAAAAGAAGTTGGATACCTTGGAACCAAACAGCGTGGCTGGTTCAGACGCACTACCGCCGAGATACAAGCGACCTTCATGGAACGTACACGTTCTAGGCCAGCCGCGAGTGTTGGAAAAGCTATCTTCATAGCCCGCTTCAAGTTCCCATTGCGGGCTGGAAACAAAATCGGTGACTGCCAAGCGTGTGCTGTCGCTGGTAGTAACTACCAAGTTATTTGCCCCAGTGGTCGTTCTGGTAACGGTGACAGTGTCACCGGAGGGTTGTGCCGCCGTGAACCCAGTGCAGTTATTTATAGCAGTGGCAATGCGGTCAGCGGTCGTATTGTTACCAACCGCAGGCGCAAAGTCTGGGCTAGTATCATCAACATTGTCGCTGTCGGTAGCATCAACAGCCAGGCTGGTGAGCGTAGTTGTTGTGCCGTCATTTTTCTTAAAAACAATGGTTGAGCCGGTCGCAATATTGGCGTGGTCAAAGACCTTTATTGTGAACGTGTTTGTTCTGTTTATCGGCGTTTCAGACCGAGCAAATGGCACCTCGGTAATCACACGCACCTGGCGGGCGCTTACATATTCGGTAATGCGGGCACGGCCAAAATCGCTGAGAACATTGATGTACTGGTCAACGCTGGCGGCTGAGAATATGTCAGCATCGGCGCTTACTGTGACATTGCCGGTTGTGCCGTCCGGCGTGATTGATGCCGCTGGGTTTGTATTGTTCGCAGTGAATACCGTCTTGGGGACTGTCAGGGTGAGGGCCGCAATAGTCCAAGTCTGGTTGTTCGCGCCACGCGTAATTTTGAACGGGGCAAAGTTCTCATGCGTACAAATCAGCGTGTCGGCTGACTGCGTAAAGTATAGCTTCTGAAGGTCAAAGGCTGACACGCTGTACAATGTGCCGACCGAGTAATCTATGTACTCGTTGGTCGTACTGTTGAGGTTTTCTATCTGCGTCTGGTCTGCGAAGAAACGAAAGCGGATTGTTGAACTGGTGTTGTAGGCAGACGCCACAATCATAAATTTCTGGGTGGTCGAGAACTCAAACGGGATAAGGACCACAGAGTTGTTGGGATTGTCTGCCGTAAGGTCATGCACGAACCGAGTGCCTGGGCGGCGAGAGAACCCGCCTTGAGGTTCAAAGACAACATTATCGGCAAGGTCCACGCTTGAATAGTATTGCTGCAAGTCAATGCGACCGCGCAGGAGCGGGTCCAGTTCACCGACCGTAAAACTTGCTTGATATTGTTGGGTGCGGCTCATCTGATGTCAGTCAGCAAATAGTCAGAGATAACGCTGGGCGGTGTGCCGCTGCTATCCATAGACATGGCCTGACGTAGCCAACCGCCTCGGAAGTTCTCGCTCGGTGAGCCAAGGGCAATGCTGCGCCAGTATTGTGACTTGGTGGTCTGGTCAGTAATGACCTCGGCCAAGTGCCACGCAAGTTGGTAAACCATCAGCGTGATAAAGTATGAAGGCATTTGCGCTTCGGGAACCGCCTTTTGGTAATCTATGAAGATGCTAGTCTCGTTGGTCATCAGGACCGATAGACCGCCGGTTGATTGGTTTATCTCGTAGGACCGCACCAATGGGGCATTTGCCGCCGAACTTGTGCGAACAGCGCGAGGTACGCCGGTGAGCATGTCACTCGGCAGAATATATTCGTAGGTCCACTCTGATGCTGGTGTGTTGGTGCTTCTGGCCAGTTCAACCTTGGCCACAGTAAAGGACCAAGAGAAGATGCCGAGAGTAGAGTTCTTGACCATGTCATAAACGATAGAGCAAGCTTGAGAACCGGCGGTGCCATCGTCAAAAGATGAGATACTTTCATCGCCCAACAACAGTAGCGCCTGATTGCAAATAGATATGCTTGTATCGCCCTGGGCCATGACCAATCTCCAAAAGGTACGAGGGCGGTCTGCCCGCCCCCGTAGTCAGTATTAGTCGCTGTCAGTGACCGCGATTGTCACGCCGTCACCCACG